>Ga0222419_100944_pt1 | contig 14092 bp, 14 predicted proteins | sample 1B20Ametagenome_FD_182474 | JGI IMG/M metagenome (GOLD analysis project Ga0222419, IMG submission 182474) | Enriched microbial communities from leaf-cutter ant dump, University of Wisconsin, Madison, United States - 1B20A (version 2) | ecosystem: Environmental > Terrestrial > Nest > Insects nest... | reverse complement strand
TTCGAGGAGTACTTCGGCACCGTGATCCCGGCCGGCGACAACAAGTTCGCCGCGCTGAACACGGCCGTGTGGTCGGGCGGCTCCTTCGTGTACGTCCCCAAGGGCGTGCACGTCGAGATCCCGCTGCAGGCGTACTTCCGCATCAACACCGAGAACATGGGCCAGTTCGAGCGGACCCTGATCATCGCCGACGAGGACAGCTACGTCCACTACATCGAGGGCTGCACCGCCCCGATCTACAAGTCGGACTCTCTGCACTCGGCCGTGGTCGAGATCATCGTGAAGAAGAACGCCCGCGTGCGCTACACGACGATCCAGAACTGGTCGAACAACGTCTACAACCTCGTCACCAAGCGCGCCGTCGCCCACGAGGGCGCGACCATGGAGTGGGTCGACGGCAACATCGGCTCCAAGGTGACGATGAAGTACCCGTCGATCTACCTGATGGGCGAGCACGCCAAGGGCGAGACCCTCTCGGTGGCCTTCGCCGGGCCGGGGCAGCACCAGGACGCCGGCGCCAAGATGATCCACATGGCGCCGTACACGCAGTCGTCGATCGTCTCCAAGTCGATCGCCCGAGGCGGCGGCCGCGCGGGCTACCGCGGCGAGGTGCGGGTGGACGCCGCGGCGCACCACTCCGCGAACACCGTGCGCTGCGACGCCCTGCTGGTGGACACGAAGTCCCGCTCCGACACGTACCCCGCGATCGACATCCGCGTGGACGACGTGCAGCTGGGGCACGAGGCGACCGTCTCGAAGGTCAGCGAGGAGCAGCTCTTCTACCTGCAGTCGCGCGGCATGCCCGAGGACGAGGCGATGGCGATGATCGTGCGCGGCTTCATCGAGCCGATCGCGCGCGAGCTGCCGATGGAGTACGCGATGGAACTGAACAAGCTCATCGAGATGGGCATGGAAGGCAGCGTCGGCTGAGATGACGACAACTTACACAGAGGTCGAGCCGACCTTCGTGCCCGTGCAGACCCGCTCGGAGCGCCCGCACTCCTTCGACCCGACCGACTTCGGCGCGCCCACCGGGCGTGAGGTCAACTGGAAGCACACCCCGGTCGCCAAGCTCGCCGCCCTCTTCGAGGTCGCCGCGGAGAACGACGGCGTCAGCTACTCCTTCTCCGCGGGCGAGCAGTACCTCGCGGCCGGGCTACCGGCCGGATCCGCCCCCCGCGGCGAGGTCTTCCTCGCCGAGGACGTCACGGCGGCCGTGGCCTGGCAGGGCGCGACCGAGGCGCTGCACATCCGCATCCCGCGCGAGGAGGAGGTCGCCGAGCCCATCCTCCTCGACATCACGGGCGCCGGAGCCGAGCGTCGCGCCGACGCGCACATCGTGATCGAAGCGCTCGAGCACAGCTCGGCCACCGTGGTGCTCAAGCACACCGGCGCCGCCCAGTACGCGCAGAACGTCGAGATCATCGCCCGCAACGGCTCGAAGCTCACGGTCGTGAGCCTGCAGCAGTGGCAGGACGACGCGATCCACGCGGCCGCCCACCAGGCGCGCGTGGGCGCCGACGCCACCCTCAAGCACTTCGTGATCAGCTTCGGCGGCGGCCTCGTGCGCGTGAACCCGAACGTCGAGCTCGCCGGGAACGGCTCGGAGGGCTACCTGTACGGCCTCTCCTACGCGGATGCCGGGCAGCACCTGGAGAGCCAGGTGTACCTGCACCACAAGGGCGCCCACACCACCGGCGACGTCCTCTACAAGGGTGCGCTGCAGGGCGAGGGCGCGCACAGCGTCTGGATCGGCGACGTGCTGATCGGCAAGGACGCGACCGGAACCGACTCGTACGAGGCGAACCGCAACCTGGTCCTCACCGAAGGCGCCCGCGCCGACTCGATCCCGAACCTCGAGATCGAGACCGGGGACATCCTCGGCGCCGGCCATGCGAGCGCGACCGGTCGCTTCGACGACGAGCAGCTGTTCTACCTGCAGGCTCGTGGCATCACCGAGGAGGAGGCCCGCCGCCTCGTCGTCCTCGGCTTCCTCAGCGACATCGTGCAGCGCCTCGGCATCCCCGCTCTCGAGACCGAGCTGCTCTCGGCCATCGAGACCGAGCTCGCCGAGGTGGATGCATGACCGCCGAGCGAGTCTGCGGCGTGGCCGAGCTCGAGACCGACACGCCCCTGCGCGTCGATCCGAGCGGCGTCCCGATCACCGTGATCAAGGACTCCGAGGGCGTCATCCACGCCATCGGCGACACCTGCACGCACGGTGACATCTCTCTCTCCGAAGGGTTCGTCGAGGGTGACACGGTCGAGTGCTGGGCTCATGGCTCGGCCTTCTCGCTGATCACCGGCAAGCCCCAGAACCTCCCTGCTTTCGAGCCCGTCCCGGTCTACATCGTCGAGATCGACGGAGACGACGTGCTCATCGACCCGACTGTCACGAAGGAAGTCTGAATGTCTGTTCTCGAGATCCGCGACCTGCACGTCACGGTTGAGACCGAGGCGGGTACCACCCCGATCCTCAACGGAATCACCCTCACCATGCGCACGGGTGAGACCCACGCCATCATGGGCCCGAACGGCTCGGGCAAGTCGACGCTGGCGTACACGATCGCCGGCCACCCCAAGTACACCGTCACCGGAGGCTCGATCACCTTCGACGGCGAGGACGTCCTCGCGATGAGCGTCGACGAGCGGGCCCGCGCCGGCCTGTTCCTCGCGATGCAGTACCCGGTCGAGATCCCGGGCGTCACGGTGACGAACTTCCTGCGCACCGCCAAGACCGCGCTGGACGGCGAGGCCCCGTCGATCCGCTCCTGGACCAAGGAGGTCAAGGACGCCATGGGCAACCTGCGCATGGACCCGAAGTTCGCCCAGCGCAACGTGAACGAGGGCTTCTCCGGAGGCGAGAAGAAGCGCCACGAGATCCTCCAGCTCGAGGTTCTCAAGCCGAAGTTCGCGGTGCTCGACGAGACCGACTCCGGCCTCGACGTCGACGCGCTGAAGATCGTCTCCGAGGGCGTCAATCGCGCCAAGGACGCCACGGGCCTCGGCGTGCTGCTGATCACCCACTACACGCGCATCCTCCGCTACATCCGCCCCGACTTCGTGCACGTGGTGGTCGCGGGCAAGATCGTGGAGGAGGGCGGCCCCGAGCTCGCCGACCGTCTCGAGGAAGAGGGCTACGACCGCTTCCTCGACCCTGCGGCCCCCATCGAAGCGTAGGCTGATCGCATGACAGCGACCCTCACGGACGAGAAGTACGACGAGGTCACCGAGGCTCTCAAGGACGTCATGGATCCCGAGCTCGGGATCAACGTCGTCGACCTCGGCCTCATCTACGACCTCGCGTGGGATGACGAGAACGACGCCCTCGTCATCCACATGACGCTGACCAGCGCGGGCTGCCCTCTCACCGACGTGCTCGAGGAGCAGACGGCGCAGGCTCTGGACAACGTGGTCGACCGGTTCCGCATCAACTGGGTGTGGATGCCGCCGTGGGGCCCCGAGCGGATCACCGACGACGGGCGCGACATGATGCGCGCCCTCGGCTTCGCGATCTGACGCCCGTCGAGCGACGCCGCGACCCGCGGCGTCGCTCGATCGCGTCTCCGGGAAAGAGCACTTCAGGAGGACGGATGCTCGAGGTCAAGGCCCTGTCGCTCGACGAGCTCCGGCTCCGCAGCAGCGAGAAGTGGCGGGAGTACCCCGCCGACGTGCTCCCGCTGTTCGTGGCCGAGACCGACTTCCCGCTGGCCCCGGCCGTCGGCGCGGCCCTGCGGGGTGCGATCGACAGGGGGGACACCGGCTACGTCGCCTCGCGCACTCCGCTCGCCGAGGCGTATACGGCGTTCGCGAAGCGCCGCTTCGGGTGGGACGTCGATGCTGGACGCATCCGCTCCACGGCCGACGTGAGCATGGGGATCGTCGAGATCCTGCGCCGCGTCGTGCAGCCGGGGGAGCGCGTGATCGTGACGCCTCCGGTGTATCCGCCCTTCTACGACCTCGTCGACGAGGCCGGCGCGGTCGTGGAGCGGGTTCCGCTGCGCGACACGGGCACGGCCTGGGAGCTCGATCTGGACGGCATCCGCTCGGCCCTCGAAGACGGGGCGAGAGCGGTGCTGCTCTGCAATCCGCACAACCCGACCGGGACCGTGCACTCGGGCGACTCGCTCGCCGCCCTGGCCGAGCTCGCCGCGGAGTTCGACGCGGCGGTCGTCTCCGATGAGATCCACGCGCCGCTCGCACAGCCGGGCGCGGGGTTCACGCCCTTCCTGTCCACGGGACCCGCCGCCGAGCGCATCGGGTACGCCGTCGTCAGTGCGAGCAAGGCGTTCAACCTCGCCGGGCTCAAGTGCGCGCTCATGGTCTCCGCGGACGACGAGACCACGGCCGTCCTGCGCGGGCTCCCCGTCGAGGTCGTCTGGCGCACCGGCCAGCTGGGCCTGATCGCGGCCGTGGCGGCGTTCGGCGAGGAGAGCGACGACTGGCTCGACGGGCTGCTGCGCACCCTCGACCGCAACCGCATCCTGCTCGAGGACCTGCTCGCCCGGCATCTGGCCGGAGCGCGCTACCGCATCCCCGACGCCGGGTACCTCGCCTGGATCGACGTCTCCGCCCTCGGCCTCGGAGACGCTCCCGCGCGGCGCATCCTCAAGGAGGCGAAGGTCGCTCTCAACGCGGGCGACGCCTTCGGCGCCGAGGGGACCGGATACGTGCGGCTCAACTTCGGCACCAGCCCCGAGATCATCACCGAGGCCGTCGAGCGGATCGCGGCCCTCGTGGGCCGATGACCCGGGAGCAGAGCGTCGCCTCGATCTGGGACCGCGAGCGGGCCTGGGTGACCGGCGGGGCGGTGGCCCTCATCTTCCTGGCCGCCATCGAGGCGCTGGCGGTCACCACGGTCATGCCGATCGTGAGCGAGGCCCTGGACGGTCGCTCGCTCTATGCGGTCGCCTTCGCCGGGACCCTCGCCACGAGCGTGATCGGCATGGTCGCGGCCGGTGCATGGGCCGACGCGCGCGGTCCTCGGGGCGCTCTGTACGTCGCGGTCTCGCTCTTCATCGCCGGGCTGCTGATATCCGGGGCCGCCTTCACGATGCACCAGTTCCTGATCGGCCGCCTCGTGCAGGGACTCGGCGCCGGCGGGCAGACGGTCGCCCTTTACGTCGTCATCGCACGGATCTACCCGCCGCACCTGCACGGCAGGGTCTTCGCCGCCTTCGCCGCCGCCTGGGTGGTCCCGTCGATGATCGGGCCGTTCCTCGCAGGAGCCGTGGCCGAGCACCTCGACTGGCGCTGGGCGTTCCTCGGGGTCGCCGTGCTCACCGCCGCCGCCTTCCTGGCGATCGCGCTGCGGCTGAGGGGGCTCGATCTCGGCGGCGGCGAGCCGCAGGATCGGCGTGCCCTCGCCGGGCGCCTGCTGCTGGCAGTGGTCGTCGCCGTGGCCGCCGTGGTGATCGGGTTCACGGCCGAGATGCCGTCCGGCCTCGGCTGGGCGGTCGCTGCCGCCGCAGTGACGGTGATCGGGGTCGGCATCCTGCCGCTGGTGCCGAGGGGCACGCTGCGGGCCTCTCGCGGCCTGCCGAGCGTCGTGCTCATGCGCGGGCTCGTCTCCGGGGCCTTCTTCGCGGCCGAGGCCTACGTGCCCTATCTGCTCATGGAGCGCTTCGGATTCTCGGCGACCTGGGCAGGAGTCGGGCTGATGCTGTCCGCGTTCGCGTGGGCCGGGGCATCCGCTCTCCAGGGGCGGTTCGGCGAGCGCCTCGGGAACCGGAGGATCACGGCGATCGCGCTCGGGCTGATCGTGCTGGCGCTGCTGCTGGTGCTCTGCTCGGCGGTTCTCGGCTTCCCGCCGGTGTCCGTGATCCTCGGCTGGGGATTCGCGGGAGGCGGCATGGGCCTGCTCTACCCGCGGCTCACCGTGCTGACCCTCGCGTACTCGGACGAGAAGGACCAGGGCTTCAACTCCTCGGCGCTGTCCATCACGGACTCGACCGGATCGGCCGTCGCGATCGCCCTGGCCGGTCTCCTGGTGGCTGCGCTGGGCGGGGGAGCGGACGCGTTCGGCGCGGTGTTCGCCTTCGGGATGCTCCTCGCGCTGCTGGCGGTCGTGCCGGGGCTCAGGCTCGGTCACGCGGCCGAGGCGCGCTGAGTCCGGCGATCGCGGAGACGCCGAGATCGAACACCTCGGCGAGGCCGGCCGTCGGATCGTCGCCGTCACCGGCCGTCGCTCCGTGGCTCTCCGCGTGCATGCGCTGCTGGGCGAGCGTGGAGTGGCCGAGGATGAAGTGCAGCAGAGCTGCGGCGCGATCGCCGCTGTCGGGTCCCAGCGCATGCTCGAGCGCGGCCTGGGCATGCGACGACCCCAGGCGCAGGGCGTAGGTGCTGAGGACGAGCTCGGCTCCGTCGCGATAGGCGAAGAGCGCGTCGCGGATGCTGCGGGCCGTGGTGAGCACGTCGGCGCCGCCGGCCGGTATCCGCGCCGTGATACGGTCTGCGAGCTCGGCCAGCAGCTCCTGCTTGCTGTCGAAGTGCCAGTACAGGGCGCTGGGCTGCACCTCGAGGCGTGCGGCGATGCGGCGCATCGACAGATCGGCGAGGCCGACCTCGTCGAGCAGGGCGAGAGCGGTGCGCGCGACGCCGTCGCGGTCGTGACGGACCGGATTGTGATCGGGGCTCATGGACTCACTATAGTGAACACCGTTCAGGTGAACACCGTTCAGGTGAACAGTGTTCAGGTGAACAGTGTTCATGTGAACACCGTTCAGGTGAACAGTGTTCATGTGAACGGTGTTCAGTCGTCTCGGCATCCTCAGCAACCCAGGAGAATCATGCCCACTGGCAAAGCAATCGCCCGTATCGCTCTCTTCGCAGCGCTCATCGTCGTGCTCGGGATGGTGACCGTGCCCCTTCCCGGAGGCGTGCCGATCACCGCGCAGACCCTGGGGGTGATGCTGGCGGGCATCGTGCTCGGGCCGCGACGCGCTCCGCTCGCCGTGCTGCTCGTGCTCGTCCTGGCCGCGGTGGGCCTCCCCGTGCTCGCCGGAGGACGCGGCGGCCTCGGCGTCTTCGTCGGCCCCACCGCGGGATACCTGCTCGGCTGGGTCGTCGGCGTCATCGTGATCGGGCTCATCGCCCGCTCCGGCCGGATCACCTGGTGGCGCACGGCCCTCGGCGCGGTCGTCGGGGGCATCCTCGTGGTCTACCTCTTCGGGATCCCGGTGCAGGCTCTGGTGCTGGGGGTCGATCTCGCGCCGACCGCGCTGTCGTCGGCGGTCTTCCTCCCCGGCGACCTGCTCAAGGCTGCGGCCGCCACGGTTCTCACGCTGGCGCTGCTGCGGGCCTACCCGCCGGCCTTCGGCGAGGAGGTGCGCTCCGGGCAGCGGGCTCGCGCCGAACGGACGGCGCAGCGTGCGGCCTGACACGGCGCAGCGCACCATCGCCGTCGACTCGGTGTCGGTGCTCCGCGACGGACGGCCGGTGCTGGCGGACGTGAGCCTGGAGCTCGACTCCCCGCGCGTGGCCGTGATCGGCGCGAACGGATCCGGCAAGTCCACCTTCGCGCGTCTGCTGAACGGTCTCGTCGACCCCGCGTCGGGATCGGTCGTCGTGCACGGCCTCGACGTCGCCCGGCATCGGGCGGAGGTGCGCCGGCGCGTCGGATTCGTGTTCACCGATCCGCAGGCGCAGATCCTCATGCCGACTCCCGCCGAGGACCTCGCCTTCTCGCTCCGTGGCCGTCCCCGCGAGGAGGTGCGCACGCGCGTGGAGGCGGTTCTCGCCGAACACGGCCTCGCCGACCGCGCCGACGCTCCGGCATCCGCTCTGTCCGGCGGTCAGAAGCAGATGCTCGCCCTCGCCGCGGTTCTCATCACCGAGCCCGCCGTCATCGTCGCAGACGAGCCCACCACCCTGCTCGACCTGTGCAACGCCCGGCGCATCGGCGATCTTCTGCTGGAGCAGCGGGCGCAGGTGGTCCTGGTGACGCACGATCTCGAGCTCGCCGCCCGCTGCGACGCCGCCGTGCTCTTCGACGGCGGCGGCGTCGCCGCTCTGGGCGAGGCCGACGACGTGGTGGCGCACTACCGGAGGCTGTGCGCGTGATCCAGCTGTTCGTCGCGCGCGACAGCGTCGTGCACCGCGCCGGGACGGGAGTCAAGCTGCTCGCCCTCGCCGTGGCCGCGCTCGTGCTCTCGCTGTCACCCCAGAGCGCCTGGAGCATCGCTGTGGCGCTGGGCATGGTGTGCGCGCTCTACGTGCTGGCCAGGCTCCCGCTGCGCGTTCTGGCGGGCGAGCTCTGGCGGCTGCGCTGGATCGCGATCGTGCTCGGCACGGCTCTGCTGCTGTTCGTCGGCCCGCTCGCCGCCTGGGTCAGCACGGGCCGGGTGATCGCGATCGTGCTGCTGGCCGGTCTGCTCACGCTCACCACCCGTATGAGCGCGCTGCTCGACGTGGTGCGGCGTCTGCTCTCCCCGCTGCGTCGACTCGGCCTGGACACCGAGTCGGCGCAGCTGACGATCGCCCTGACGATCACGATGATCCCCGTGGTCGCGGGCTTCGCGGCGGAGATCCGCGACGCCCAGCGGGCACGCGGGGCGCGATCCGGGGTGCACGCGGTGGTGCCGCTGATGGTCCGCACCCTCCGGCACGCCGACGACGTGGGCGACGCCCTGGCCGCGCGCGGCGCCGTCTAGATGCTCGGGACGGATCGAGTGCCCCCGGGTGCGGCCACGCGCAGCGCCGCGAGCATCCCGAGGACAGCGACGGCGGCGGTGAGCGGCGAGGTGCCGGCGACGAGCAGCAGGGCCACGCTCGCGGCGCCGAGGCACGCCGCGGGCAGCGGCCGTCCGGTGAACGCAGGGGCCGGCCTCTGCTCGAACCGTGCGGCCAGGAGCGCGGCCAGGGCGGTGAGGCCGAGCGCGGCGGTCAGCCAGAGCGGGCGCCCCAGCCACCATGAGGCGCTGCCCGGTGCGGGGAGCGCCGCACCCGTCGCGAGGGCGAAGGCGGCCGAGGCGCCGGCCATGGCGAGCAGCACCGGCATGTGCCACAGGTAGATCGTCATGGTGCGGCGGTTGACGAATGAGCTCACGGCCGCGAGGCGCGGACGGCGGCTGACCGCCGCCAGCCTCTCGCGGAAGCGGGAGAGCAGGCAGAGGTGGATCGCGCCGACGAGCAGGAGCGCACAGGTCGGCGGGTTGATGTTCGCGATGAGGTCGGGGGAGTAGACGCCGGCGGCGAAGGCGGCGAGCAGCAGGGTCGCCGCCGCCCCGGCGAGCACCGCCCTCGTGCGGCGGCTCAGGGCGTCGAGCGCTCCGTCGGCGAGGAAGAACCCGAGCTGCTGCAGCGTCAGCCAGACGAAGCCCAGGTTGAGGAACCCCACGGCCTCGATCCCGCTGAGCCCCCTGATCGCATCGACCGCGAGCGCCGCGGCTCCGAAGGCGGCCAGCGTGCGCACGGGGGCGCGATCGTGAAGCGCGCTCAGCGCCGGAAGGAGCGCCTGGCAGAGCAGGAACACCCCGAGGAACCAGAGGGGCTGACCGTACCGGAAGCCCGCGGTCGCCACGATCTCGGGCGGGACCCCGGCCAGGGACAGCAGCGCCAGGGCCGCCCCCGCGACGCCGACGACGACGAGCGCCGGACGGAGCAGACGGTGCACGCGGGCGGCGATGAAGCCGGATGCTGTCCCGCCCTGCTCACGGAGCCTGCGGTATGCGAGCACCCCCGCGAACCCGCCGATGATGAAGAACAGGGGCATGACCTGCAGCGCCCAGCTGACCGGCACGATCCACCAGCTGTCGTCGCTCGCGTTCGTGAACACCGGTCCGGCATCCGTCACGACGACCCCGACCATGATCGCGTGCAGCAGCACGACCCCGATCACGCAGGCGGCCCGGACGAGATCGACGCCCGGGTCGCGGAGAGCCTTTCGCGGTGCGGACGGGATGCCGGCCGATGGTGCGTGGACGATGGCCATGGTGTCTCCTCGGGTCGATGTCCCCGGAGACTATGGAGACGATGCCCGTGAGGGCATCACCCTGCGGTGCCGTTCCGACCCCTACCACGGGGTGAGGGCCCGCGGTCGTCCGTTCAGGACGCCGGCTCGACCAGGCCCGTGTCGTACGCGAGGATCACGGCGTGCACGCGGTCGCGCAGGGCGAGCTTCGAGAGCACCTTACCGACGTGGGTCTTCACCGTCTGCTCGGAGATGAACAGGTCGGCGGCGATCTCGGAGTTCGACCGGCCCCTGCCGATCAGCACGAGCACCTCGCGCTCGCGATCGGTGAGCTCGTTCAGCGCCGTGCTCGGCCGGGCGGAGCGGTGGCGTCCGCGCGCGAACTGCTCGATCATCCGTCGCGTGACGCTGGGCGCGAGCAGCGCGTCGCCGGCGGCCACCACGCGCACGGCGTGCACGAGCTCCTCGGGGAGCGCGTCCTTGAGGAGGAAGCCGCTGGCTCCGGCCTCGAGCGCGTCGTAGACGTAGTCGTCGATGTCGAAGGTCGTCAGCATGAGGATCCGCGGCACGTGCGCCGCGGGGTAACCGGGCCCCAGGATCCGCCGCGTCGCCTCGATGCCGTCGAGCTCCGGCATCCGCACGTCCATGAGGATGACATCGGGGTCGAGCCGGGCGGACAGCGTCACCGCCTCGGCTCCGGTGGCGGCCTGGCCGGCGACCCTGATGCCGTCGTGGGCGTCGAGCAGGGCGGCGAAGCCGGCTCGCACCATGGCCTGGTCGTCCGCGATGAGGACGCTGATCGTCATGGGGTTCCTTCCTGGGGCGCGGATGCCGGATGCCGCGGGATCACGGCGGCGACCACCCAGGCGCCGCCGTCCTGCCCGGCCCGGACGGTCCCGCCGAGCACGGCGGTCCGCTCGGTCATGCCGCGCAGACCGTGGCCGCCGGGGCTCACCGCCTGATCGTGCCCCGCCTCATGATCGTTGCGGACGCGCAGCGAGACCGCCTCGTCGTCCGCGGTGACCGTGACGGCGATCTCGGAGCCGGGGGCGTGCCGGAGCGCGTTGCTGATGGCCTCCTGCACGATGCGGTAGGCGGCGATCTGCGTCGCCGCGGCGACCTCGCCGTCGACCGCGTGCGCGAGGGCGATGGAGGCGCCGGCGCGACGCGCCGTCTCCACGAGCGCGGGGATGTCGTCGATGCCCCGCTGGGGTGCGAGCTGGGCCGCGTGGTCCTCGGTGCGCAGCACGCCCAGCACCCGGCGCATCTCGGCGAGGGACTGGCGCGCCGAGGCGGCGATGTCGTCGAACTCGGCCGCCGCCTCGGGAGGCAGACCGGCGACCCGGTAGCGCGCGGTCGCCGCCTGGACCTGGATCAGGGACATGCTGTGGGCGACCACGTCGTGCAGCTCGCGCGCGATGCGGGTGCGCTCCTCGACGAGCTCGCGGCGCGCCTGCTCCTGGGCGGTGTGCGCGCGCTCGCGGGTGAGCTCCTCGCCGAGTCGCAGGCGGCCGGCGAGGAGCACGGCGACCAGATAGACGCCGCCGACGACCGAGGCGGTGACGATCAGGGAGTTCGCGCTGGGGATCGTCGGCTGCATCACGGCGGCGACCAGCCCGGCCGCCGTGCCGGCGAAGAGCTGGGTGAGTCCCTGACGCCATCCGTACTGGAAGGTCAGGGCGGCGACCGTCATGGCGAAGCAGAGCAGCAGGGGGACCGACCACGGCCACGGAGCGGACACCGCCCCGGTGCGCGGCACGGTCAGGGGGAGCAGCAGGGCGCCGCCCGTGAACAGGACGATCGCCGCGGTGGGCGATCTGAGCGAGAGCAGGGGCGCCGCCGCTGCCGCGGCGCCGAGGAGCATGGTGACGGCGAGGGGACTGCCGTAGGCGGCCGCGTGCACCGGCACGAGCACCGAGAACAGCACGACGGCGACGACCGAGAAGAGCACGGTCATCGCCGTCCGCCGGTCGCGGAGCCAGCCCGGGAGCCCTCGGGCGCGCCGCACGCGCCGGGGCTTCCGGCGTGGATCCCTGCTCGGTCGAGAGGCGTCCTTCGGCGTCCTCCGCCGCTCCTTAGAGATCCTCCCCGCCATGGGAGTCATCCTGCCACTTCCAGCGGGCGGTGCCCGATCGCCTCGCCTTCCTCCTGAGACGCCGGGATGAGCGCGCGGCGGCCGCGCCGCAGGGCGGCCACGCGTTCGAGGGCCAGCCCGATGAGCAGCGCGAGCACGATGCCGAGCACGGCGCCGAGCAGCGGCTGGTCCTCGATCCAGGCGCCGGCGACCAGGCCGATGGCCGCGCTGTACACCGCCCAGGTGACGGCGGCGACGACGCTCAGGGGCAGGAACCGCCGCCAGCGGTACCGGAGGGCGCCCGCCGACATGTTGACGGCGACCCTGCCGACGGGGATGTAGCGCGCGCCGAGGACGAGCAGGGCGCCGCGGCGCTCGAGCGCGCTCTGCGCCCGATCCACGGCCGCGGCGACCCGGGGCCTGCGCATCCACGACCAGCGCCGGACGCCCAGAGAGCGCCCGATCGCGTACGCGATGTTGTCGCCGAGCACGGCGCCGAGGGCCGCTGCGACGCACAGCAGCACGAGGTTCGTGTCGTCGGAGGTCGCGGCGACGGCGGCCGCGGCGACGAGGACGGTCTCGCTGGGGACGGGAGGGAAGAAGCCGTCGACGGCCGCCGTCGCGAACATGACGAGATAGAGCCAGGGGGAGGCTGCGGCCTGAAGGATGAGCTCGTTGATGACGTCCACACGCCGACGCTACGGACGAGGCGCGGGAGGGCGCATCACTCTCCGGTATCGCGGTGGTCACTCTGCGGGGTGATCTTCCTGGAAAGCTCCTGGGAGCCGGCCGGTTTATACTGGGAGGCTGGCCCTTCGGCCGCATCCCACCACGAACGAACGGACATCCGCTGTGCTTGCCGTGCACGAACTCGAGATCCGCGTTGGCGCGCGCCTGCTCATGGAGAACGTCTCGTTCCGCGTCGCCGACGGAGACAAGATCGGACTCGTCGGGCGCAACGGCGCCGGCAAGACCACTCTGACGAAGGTGCTCGCGGGCGACCTGCTCCCGTCCGGGGGCAGCGTCACGCGATCCGGTGAGCTCGGCTACCTGCCCCAGGACCCCCGCTCCGGCAACCCCGAGGATCTCGCACGCACCCGCATCCTCGACGCCCGCGGGCTCGGACAGCTCAACCTCGGCATGACCCAGGCCTCCCTCGAGATGGGCTCCGACGATCCGGCCGTCGCGGCGAAGGCGATGAAGCGCTACGCGCGGCTCACGGAGCAGTTCGAAGCGCAGGGCGGGTACGCGGCGGAGGCCGAGGCGGCGTCCATCGCGCACAACCTCTCGCTTCCCGACCGCATCCTCGACCAGCCGCTGAAGACGCTCTCCGGCGGCCAGCGCCGTCGCATCGAGCTCGCCCGCATCCTCTTCTCCGATGCGCAGACGATGATCCTCGACGAGCCGACGAACCACCTCGACGCGGACAGCGTGGTCTGGCTGCGCGAGTTCCTGAAGGGGTACAAGGGCGGGCTGATCGTCATCAGCCACGACGTCGAGCTCGTCGGCGAGACCGTGAACCGGGTGTTCTACCTCGACGCGAACCGTCAGGTGATCGACACCTACAACATGAACTGGAAGAACTACCTCCGTCAGCGCGCCGCGGACGAGGAGCGCCGCAAGAAGGAGCGCGCGAACGCCGAGAAGAAGGCGACGACGCTTCAGCAGCAGGCCGCCCGCTTCGGAGCCAAGGCCTCGAAGGCCGCCGCAGCCCACCAGATGATCGCGCGTGCCGAGAAGCTGCTCGCCGGCCTCGAGGACGTGCGTCAGGAGGATCGGGTCGCGAAGCTGCGCTTCCCGAAGCCGGCTCCCTGCGGCAAGACTCCGCTGATGGCGTCCGGGCTGTCGAAGTCCTACGGATCGCTCGAGATCTTCACCGATGTGGACCTCGCGATCGACCGCGGCTCCAAGGTCGTCGTGCTCGGCCTCAACGGCGCGGGCAAGACGACGCTGCTGCGGATGCTCGCGGGTGTGGACCAGCCGGACACGGGGCAGCTCGAGCCCGGGCACGGTCTCAAGGTGGGGTACTACGCCCAGGAGCACGAGAACCTCGACGTGAACCGCTCGGTGCTCGAGAACATGGTGTCGGCGGCCCCGCACATCACCGA
>Ga0222419_100941_pt1 | contig 14120 bp, 10 predicted proteins | sample 1B20Ametagenome_FD_182474 | JGI IMG/M metagenome (GOLD analysis project Ga0222419, IMG submission 182474) | Enriched microbial communities from leaf-cutter ant dump, University of Wisconsin, Madison, United States - 1B20A (version 2) | ecosystem: Environmental > Terrestrial > Nest > Insects nest... | reverse complement strand
CAGGAATGATAAAGGACAAATTGTTGTTGATGAAGACGGCTTCCCAAGCGCGGGGGCTCCCAAAGTAATAGGTGTAGCCGCTCCTGATTTCATTTTAGGAGTTAACACAAGGCTGCGGTACAAAATGCTTACCCTCAGTGCAGTTGCTGATTGGAAACAGGGAGGGCAAATGTATGGCGGTACTACCAACCTGCTGGATATGTATGGTGTAAGTAAGGCATCTGCCGAAGCAAGGGACAAAAATTCTGTGACTTTCCCTAATGCAGTGAAAGAGGACGGAACTGTAAATGATATCGCAATTACAGGTTATAATAATATCCAGGACTATTATATTGTCCTGAATTCAATTGATGAAAGCAGTATCATCAAGAGTTCCTACCTGAAGTTAAGGGAACTTTCATTGCGTGTGGAGGCAATTAAGAAGCCGAACTTTGGACTGTCTGTGAACTTTTTTGCCAGGAACATGTTGTTGTGGACCAACTCCCCGCATCTTGATCCCGAATCAAGTCAGAGTAACACAAATATGGCAGGTGCATTTGAACGTTTTACTTTACCACAGACGAAAAGTTTTGGATTGGGTGTAAACCTTCAATTCTAGTCTAAATTAATAATAATGTATATGAAAAAAGTAAATATATATAGCCTACTGTTAACGGTAATAATACTGGCAGCCTCTTGTTCAAAGAGCCAGTTGGATGAAGTGAACCGTAATAGGAACAATCCTGCCGATATGCAGGCAAAATTTATCCTTACAGATGTTTTGCTAAGCACGGCATATGAAGTTGGCGGAGACCCTTCTACTTATGTATCTATCTATCTTGAGCAGGAAGCGGGGGTACACAACCAGACCTATAATGCCGAAAAAAGGATAGCTGAACCCACTCTGGCTACTACTTATAATAACACATGGAACTCCTTGTATTCACATATCCGGTCACTTAAAATAGCCGTTCAAAAAACGTCTGCCGGTGGTGAAGAAGAGGGAAATGATGTTACCGGCGGTATCGCAAAAGTACTGTTAGCATACAACCTGGCATTACTGACCGATCTGTATGGTGATGTTCCGTATACTCAAAGTGGAATTATGAACGAAGACGGCACACCTGCCTATATGCAGCCGGTAATTGATAAACAATCAGACCTGTATGCAGAGGTTAATAAATTGCTGGATGAAGCTATTGTGCAATTTGACGGTGCAGACAATGCAGGTACAGGCAGTATCGGTACCCAGGATATTCTGTTTGGCGGTAACAAGACCAAGTGGAAGAAAACAGCTTACGGTTTAAAAGCACGTTATTTATTAAGAAAGCTTAAGATATCTTCCGATGTGGAAGGAGACATGGAGCAGGTGCTTGAATATGTAGGAAACTCATATACAAGCGTTGCCGAGGAAGCAATGCTGAATGTATATAACGGCAGCTCTACAAAAAACCCGTTGCATGAGTATACCTATTCGCGTGATGGCCTGGGCGTAAGTAAAAGCCTGGCTACCAAATTTAAAGACCTGGATGATCCAAGGGGTGATCAGGCATTTATGGCGTATACACAAACCAACTTCAGGGCCATTTCACTTGATGATGCAATAGCGGCAGCCGTTCCCAACGGAGACCCGGTTCAGCAGCAGTTTGTTTATCCTCTGTCAATAGTTGATTATGCATTAACTGCTCCAACCATGCTGTTCAGCTATCATGAGCTTTTATTTATTAAAGCGGAAGCGCTCGTAAGGCTGGAAAGGGAGGCGGAAGCAGAGCCGGTACTTAATGAGGCGTTGAGATATGCATTCCGGAATTTGGAGAGATCGTTGAACGCTACCGTAGATTCTTATGGGTTTAGCGCAGATATAGACCTGTCTGACGATGTTGCCGATGATTATTTCAATAATTCCGTTAAAGCAAGATTTGCCGCGGATCCTTTAAAGGAAACTGTGCTCCAGAAGTACCTGGCTTTTTACGGTGCATCAGGAGAGGCTACAGAAGCTTATAGTGATTACCGCCGTTTGAAAGCGCTCGGTGAAGCTAACTTTATTGATTTGAAGAATTCGCTGACAGATAAGTTTCCTTTAAGGTTTACTTATGGGAACTCTGATGTTACCGCAAATCCGAATGTAGGCTCTGCCTATGGGGATGGTAACTATGTGTATTCAGAGAATGTATGGTGGGCCGGCGGCAGCAGATAGATTCTGTTATTTTTAAATAATATAAGAGCCTGTTACTTTTAGTGACAGGCTTTTATGTTATTTGTAACTTTAAAAAAATACTGATATGCTGTACAGGTCATCTTTAGCCTTTTTATTTTACCTGATCGTAAATATCCTGCATGCCCAGCCCCTGAGCCCCAGGCACGAGTTCACGCATGCCGATACCATACGGGGAACCATCACGCCTGAAAGAGCCTGGTGGGATGTTACGGAGTACGACCTGGAAGTTAAATTCGACTTTGATACTAAAAGCATGACCGGTTGTAACAAGATATCTTATAAAGTGATATCGGTTCCTGTTGCTGAAATGCAGATTGACCTGCAGGTAGGACTCAATATAGACAGTGTAATATCTGAAAACCATACTTTATCATTCCGAAGGGATGGTAATGCTTATTTCGTTAAAATGCCGTTTATGCAAAACCCGGGTGATCTGGGGAAAGTGGCTGTTTATTATTCCGGGGTACCAAGGCCTGCTATCCGTCCACCCTGGGATGGAGGAGTGATCTGGGCCAAAGATGAAAACGGTAATCCATGGATCAGTGTGGCCTGCCAGGGATTGGGCGCAAGTGTATGGTATCCCTGTAAAGATCATCAGAGCGACGAGCCGGACCATACCCTGCTGAATATTATCACGCCGGATTCACTGGTAGCGGTAGGGAACGGGAGGTTGAAGAATACTGTTAATAATATGGACGGTACTACTACCTATACCTGGGAAGTGGTGAACCCGATCAACAATTATAATATCATTCCGTATATAGGTAAATACGCACATTGGCATGAAACCTATGCCGGGGAAAAGGGGAACCTGGATTGTGATTACTGGGTGCTTGATTACAACCTGGAAAAAGCAAAAAAGCAATTCATCCAGGCAAGAGAAATGTTACAGTGTTTTGAACACTGGTTTGGTCCTTATCCCTTTTACGAGGACGGGTTCAAGCTGGTAGAATCACCGCACCTGGGTATGGAGCACCAGAGCGCCGTTGCATATGGCAATCGTTTCGAAAACGGCTATCTCGGGAATGATCTCTCCGAAAGCGGCTGGGGATTGAAATGGGACTTTATACTGGTGCATGAAAGCGGGCACGAGTGGTTTGGTAATAATATTACGACCAAGGATGTGGCGGATATGTGGGTGCATGAAAGCTTTACCAATTATTCAGAGACATTGTTTACCACCTGTAAATTCGGAGCAGAGGCGGGTAATGATTATGTTATCGGTACCCGGAAGCGTATCCAGAACGATATCCCGATCCAGGGACCGCCTGGCGTTAACCAGGAAGGATCCGGCGATATGTATTACAAAGGTGGGAACCTGGTGCACCTCATCCGGCAGATTATCAACAACGACTCTCTGTTCAGGAGCATACTGAGAGGGATAAACGAGGAGTTTTATCATAAAACGATTGATGGTAAAGACCTGGAAGAATATATTAACAAAAGATCAGGAGTTGATTTTTCTAAGGTATTCGACCAGTATCTACGTACTACACAAATCCCTGTGCTGGAATACAGGATCAAACGGAAAACACTCACGTACAGGTGGGCCAATACAGTAGATGGGTTTGACATGCCGGTAAAAGTAAATTTTTACGGGCAGCAATGGTTGCATCCGGGTACCGGGTGGAAGAGTCTCAAGGTAAAATCCAAGGGTGATCCTGCATTCAGTGTTGACCGGAATTTTTATATAAAGACGAAACACGTGGACTGAAATACTATGGCGGAGGAAGCAGTCGCCAAGGTACAGTCCCTTAAATCAGCAATCGTATATCCTGCAATCAGCAGTTTGCCAGGGGGGTGCTTCGTCCTCCCTTTGGTCGGCCCCACAAATATGGTACCCTTTCTTGCATCACTGTGATCCAGCTGTGCCAATGACGCATAAGCCATCTAAGAAAGTCGCGTGCGGACACGCGACCGGGCGGTCCGCTGCCCCTGCACGTATCCGCACGTGCAGTCAAACTGCAGATGGGATCCGGTCGGGGATATCCACCTATAATGATGCAATTGGAGGGTCTGTTCATTCGGCACGGGATGTTATGCATCACGACGCTAAGATTAAAAAGCTTATAACTAATCGGATGATGTGGGTAAACTGAAATGCAGTGGCGGAGAAACAGTCTAAACGCCGACATGAATAATCTTGGTGATCCCAAATTAAAACAACGGCAGTTTACTGTCTGTTTCTACTTTGCTTCTGCCGCTGGTCAGTTTGACAACTCTTATCTGTGCGGGGATCCTTTCCGTCATTTCTTCCACATGGGAAATGACACCTACTTTACGCCCCTGGTTATGCAGCCTGTCCAGCGCATCCATTACGGTTGCAAGTGTTACAGGGTCCAATGATCCAAAACCTTCATCAATGAACAATGATTCTACTTTTACCTGGTTGGAGGACAGGGAGGCCAGGCCAAGCGCCAGGGCAAGCGATACCAGGAAAGATTCCCCGCCGGACAATGAGTAAATAGTGCGTATCTCATTACCCATATCCTTATCTATTACCTGCAGGCTCAGTGAATCGGGTATCCTTTGAAGCGTATATCTTTTAGAAAGATTGTTTAGCTGAACATTGGCGTAAGCGATCAATACTTCCAGGGTATATTCCTGCGCTACCTGTCTGAACTTTTTTCCATCTGCCGACCCAACCAGGTCATTCAATTTGCCCCAGTTCCCGGCTATATCCTGCTTTTCGATGATCTGTTTTTGTATATGTCCTGCCCGTTTGCGGTTTTCCTCATCCTGCCGCAGGTGGAGGCGTATCTCATTGAGGCTTTCTTTTTGCTTTTCCAGTGTGGTTTCTTCTGTCCGCTTCAGTTGTACCAGCTCTTCTTCTGTTTTCTCAGAAATACGTTTTTGCCCGTGCCGGGTCAGGTTTATTTTCCGTTCTTCAAAAACGGTGCGGCTGCGGGTTACCTTATCTTCAACAGCTTTCAGGTTTTTACGTTCCTCTTCTATCCATTCATGTGTATAGCTCAGCAAGGCGGTCAGCTCATCCGGGGTGAGGCTGGTCTGATGTTGCATATTGTAGTTGTCCAGCCATTCCGATATTTGTATAGTGTAAGCAGATATTTGTTGCCGTTGCTGTTCAGCTATTTTCAGGAGATGCTCCACCTGTGTGGTTAAGCGGGTATAGCTGTTATTGAGCTGTTCCAGCTCCTTCCTTTTGTCAATAACATTTTTTTCTGCTGCCGTAACTGCATCTGCCAGTTGCTGTTCTATTTCTTTGATTGCCCTTCCATCAAATATTTTAGTACGTTCCGATTGCAGCTGACCGGTATCCGACCTGATCGCGTCAAGCGCTCTTTCCTTTTCTGATACGCTATCTTTTTCTTCTGTAGCCAGAAGCTGCTCTTTCAGGATAGCGGCTGAGAGGATGCTATGCTCCCGCTCTGCTTTTTCCAGTGTTTCCCTGTTAGCTTTCCACTGGCCGGCAAATTCCCTGATCCTTTGCACAAAGTTGGATGGGTTGGCTTTCCAGTTCTCCACCCATTCTTTCCCCGGGAAATAGGGTGATAATAATTCTTCTGTGTTAACCAGTTGATCTGTTGCCTGTTGCTTCTCCTGTTGCAACCTGGTTATTTGTTGCCGGGTGGTAATCAACGTTCTCTCCGCATCTTTTTCGCTGTTGACGATACGGTCTGTTTCTTTTCCTGCTGTTGTTATCTGTTCCCGGTATGCTTCTATTGTTTTCCGCTTGCCATTCGCTTCTTCAATCCTTGCCTGGAGCATTGCCTTTTGCTCCCGTAATGACTGCAGCCTTTGGCTCAGCCATATTGTTTTTTGTTCATCCTCGTGGGGCAAAGAAACATCCATGATATTGTGTTCATTCCATTTTTGCCGGTAGTGTTTTAAGTCTTCCGCCTTTTCTGAAAGCGTTGCTTCTGTTTCCCGGATACGGACGGCTGTCTCCTTTTCCTTTTGTTGAATGCTGCTTAAGATTTTGAGGCTGTTGTTATGAGATCTTTCGTTTGCTTCATGCGCCTCCTCCAACGTTGCTATTACATTATCGAGAACTGGATGATGTTTTGTGTAGGGATGTTCCATGCTGCCGCATACCGGACAGGGCTCGCCATCTTCCAGGGTTTCCCTTAGCCGGCCGATATTTTCTGAAGCCTGTATCAGCGCTTTTTTCAACAGGTCTTCAGAGGTCTGCTTTTTTGTCTCTGCTGTCTTCAGGTCCGCTGATGCCTTCTTTAGCTGCACTTCATTTTCCTGCTGTTGCGCCTGGTAAGCTGCAAGCTTGCTCTTTTGCAGCTTATGTTCGCCTGATAGCTGGTATAACTTATTCCAGTCTTCTGCAGCCTGCCGTGTGACGTCAATGGCATGATCTGTTTGTCGCAGTTCCCGTTCCAGCTCATCAATATCTGTTTGTTGGAGCTCCTGTGTGAGCTTTTGCAAAGCACCGGATACAGATTCGGTTTCCTGTTGTACTTTCAGGCGTTCCAATTCCAGTGATTGCTTCTGGGTTGTTATTGTTTTTACCCGTTTTTCTTCCGTAAGGAGATCTTTTTCTTTCTCTTTAATATCATTCATGAAGCCGCTGGCATCAGCCAGTTTGGAGATAACGAGGTTGACGTTGTCAGCCACAGGTTCCCTCTGGCGATGTGTATCCTGCCATTTTGTTATGCCGGAAATGTCTGCTGCAAGCGAGGCTGCCTTTTGTACTGATGCCTCCAATTGCCGGATTGTTTGCAGATGCCGGCCACTCAAAGCTTCCAGCTCTTTTTCCCTGTTGCCGATCAGCTCCTTTCTTTCTTTCAGCAATACATCCAGCTCCAGGGCTTTTTCCATTAACGGAGCTGCAGCAGCTTCCCGCTTTTGCTGTTCCCCTAATGCGGTCTCGGCTATTTCTGCTGCCTTTAATGAGACAGTTCTTTTCGACGCTGTGTCCTGCAGGTTCTCCTTAAGTGTACGAATGTCTGTAGCTGTTTTTTCCTCCTGTACTTCCAGTGCCTTTATATTTTCAATCCAGCTTCTTGTCTTCTGTACAGACTCAACCTGCTTCAGCTTACCTGCCCTGCCGGCAGTATTTTTCCAACCAGCGATTGCATCTTCCCACTCCCGTTGTGCGCTGTCTGTATTTTCCTGCAGTATTTTCAGTTGCTTCCACCATTCTATTTCTTTCAACAGCCCCTCCAGTTGCTTTTCTCCCGATTCTATCTGTCCTTTGGCTGCTTCTCCCCGTTTTTTATACTCTTCAATATCTTTCTCGTCAAGCAGGTTGATAGCGCCTATTTCGTGTTGCAGTAACTGTAGTTCCTGTATGGCATGTTTATTTTTCTCAAATACCAGCATAGATATTTCAGAGTATATCCTGATTCCGGTAAGCTTTTCCAACAGGGAGGCTTTCTCATCTTTTCCGGCTTTCAGGAAGGCGGTGAAGTCACCCTGCGCCAGGAGAACAGAACGGGTAAACTGCTCAAAGCTTAATCCTATCAGCCGTTCTATCTCTTCCAGGGTTTCTTTTTTCTTACCCGGAATGAGGGTGCCGGTAGTGATATTCTCCAATTTTACTGTGTCTCCCTGCAGCTTGCCGTCAGCTTTATTACCCGCTCTGCGGATATGCCACCCGGCTCTGTAATGATGTCCGTCAATTCCGATAAAATCCACTTCTGCGAATCCTTCTGCAGTGCCATCCCTTAAAATACCGCCTACATTGTCCTGAGAGATCTCTTTTCCTCCTACATCCTGGATCTTGACGGATTCAGCCTTTACATACCTTGGTATTTTAGCGTACAATGCCAGGCACAACGCATCCAGGATCGTGGATTTGCCGGCGCCTGTAGGTCCGGTAATAGCAAATATACCGGCGGATTTTAAAGGTTCTTTGGTAAAGTCTATTTCGGTTATTCCTTCCAGTGAGGCAAGGTTCCGTATACGGATAGCCAGTATTTTCATACGCCATCCTCCTTTATATTTATTTCCTGAACTACCTGGTTGAACAGGTGCAACAGGTTATCCGGCACTTCAGTATTATATTTTGAAAAATACAGCCTTGAAAAGAGATCTGCAGGGTTTAACGCTGACAGGCTATCCGGTGTAATTGTTTGCTCACCCGGATCATCCTGGTCTTTGGAAGGATAACGGGGATCTATCCGGGCAAGCCGTACCTGCTTGTCCTGAAGAATGGTCTCAATTTTATGCCGGAGCGCTGGTTCGGGGCCGTCCAGCAATACCTTTACTTCCAGGTAAGGTGCTGTTGTAAGGTCGCCGGTGTTACCCGGGAGCTGTTGCAGCGCTGCCAACACATCAGTCAGCGGTTTTGGTCTTTCCGGGATCCGTTGCAGCGCTACCCTTACCGGCACCGGGATACCCGTTATATGCTGAACCGTTCCATTTGTAATTTCCAGGCAGACCACTTCATGCACGTAATTCCGTTCTGCAAAAGACATAGGCAACGGACTGCCGGAGTACCGGACAATGCCTTTGGCGTCTATGGGCTGGCCTTTGTGAATATGCCCCAACGCCACATATATCAAGTCTCCCTGAAAGGCGCCGGTGCTGATCCCTTCCAGGCCTCCCATGATGGGACGTTCATGGGTATCCATTTCCGTTAGCTCTGCGTTTTGTGCGTGCAGGTGGCCCATTGCTATCAACGATTGTCCTTCTTCCCGGTTGTGTTTTGCATAGCAAACCAGCTCCTGGTATAAGGTAGCTACACCTTCGGTATAGCTATTGGTTGCATCCGGTACCGTGGGATAATCACCCAGGCGCAGGAAGGGAACCGCCAGGCAGCATATTTCTGCTTTACCCTGACGATTGTTGAGCGGCACGATCATTTTATCGTAATCTATTTTACCGTCCGGCTTTCGTTCCACCATTCCTATAATATGGATACGCGATGATTCCAATAGCGGCTTGGGCGCTTCCAGTCGTGCAGCAGAATCGTGGTTGCCTGCTGTGATCACAACCTGCAATCCCGGATTTGCTTTTATTACCTTGTTCAAAAAGCGGTAAAACATCTTTATGGATGCCGCTGAAGGATTGGCTACATCAAACACATCTCCGCTGATGAGCAATACATCTGCATCCTGCTGAACGACCGTATCGATCAGCCAGTCCAGGAACTGCTGATGTTCATATGTTCGGTCGTATCCGTGAAATAATTGCCCGATATGCCAGTCGGCAGTATGCAGAATTTTCATCGGTAACAAAATTAGCTAAAATTGGTGGTGATAATATACCGGGAGGGTATTCCAAATCTTTGCTTTATGCAGGTTATCCGGTCGGTAGAGACCCGCCTGATTGATCATCCGTGCGGGCACCGACTGGTAGTGTGCCTACTGGCAGGTGTCCGCACCCGCCAGTGAAAAATACGCCCCTATCGGGCAGCAGTGTTTCCGTTTTTGCGGTCAGGTGGTAGCCGTCCAACTATAAAACCGGTTACCGGTCCCATCGAGACACAGGTTTGTAGCCAGACAGAAAAAGCAGGTGCGTCCCGCAGGAACGCCAGGTAACCGCTATGAAATGCAGAGCTGAACAAAGCACTGGATAACGGGTTCGGAAGCCCTTTGCTGCGGTCGATGAGAGACCGGCCTGTAGGAGGAAAAGTGATCCGGAACCCTGGTTCATAATAAATCCTTTCCACACTTACAGAGGGGATTATTCTTAATTGATGAAGATGTAATCCCCGATGACCCTGCCCAATGTATCAAGCTGTAAAAAGTTCATGCCGCTTACGGCAATGTTATCATCAGGAGTTTTCATTTTCCACTGCACCCTTAGTGTATTGTGGTTTTCAGCGTAATCGGTCCGTTCCGTAATAAGTTTGTTCCCCACAACAAGCCTTTCGTTTACCTGTGTAATATTTCTAAAAATTGCTTCCCAACCGTGGTGGTGAACCGCTTCATCGCCCGGCTCATTGGCATAAAAGTCTGCCGATACTGAATACACTCTTTCAATTAGTTCCTTTCTATATTGAGCATCTGTGGTACTCCATGCCTCTATGTAATCTTTTACAAGCTGGTTCAATGCTGTTACTGTCATTATTTTTTAGTTTTGTCTTTTGCAAAACTGCAAAACTTTGACAGGTTTTACCTGACACATTTGTGCCAAAATCTTTTTCGATTAAGAAAGTTTCTTTCTAATTCTTGTCAGTGTTTGCCGCTCAACTCCCAGATAACTGCAAAGTTGTGTAACGCTAATCCTGTTGTATAGTCGGGGATACTGTTTTATAAAATCCAGGTATCGTTGTTCGGCATTTTGATACAGGAGGCTTTCTAACCGTTCTTGCTGCATTTTTAGCTTGGCTTCAACAATAAGCCGCCCGTATTTCTCAAATTTGGGTATTTGAATATAAGCTGTATGGAGATGCGCCATTGGAAAACAAACAATAACTGATGGCTCTAAACACTGAAATGTAAGCGGGCTTTCCTTTCTGTCCATAAATGAAGCATAGTGAAAAGCGTATTCGTTTTCGGGAATGAAGTAGATGTTTTTTTCGTTGCCGAAATCGTCTGTATGAAATGCCCTGACAAGCCCTTTCACTAAAAATCCTCCCTGTTTTTGGATTTGCCCGGCTGTAATATAAAATTCGCTCTTTTTAAGCTCAGTAACCGTCAACTGTTCTGCAAATTGCTTCAATTCTGCTTCTGTTATTTCGGGACAAGTTTGATGTATTGTGTTTAAATACTGTGCTATTTCATTCGTCATCTACAGGTAACATTTGAGCTTCAAAAATACAAATTTGCCCTTCTTATACATCCAGGTAATCCCCGCTTCGTTAGGCTCTCTGTCAGCCTCTATTAACCATTGTGTCGGTCTTTTGTTTGCCCAATAATTGTATAAAGTATAATCCGCTATTACAGCTCTTAAGCTCATAAATATCTGTAAATACTTTGTTTAATAATTTGTAACTCCATCAACGATTCGGGACGTTGTGTAGGGGGCTTTTTAATACTCTCCTAATACAAGTAAGTTCGTCTTTGTATCTGTGTCTTGCGGCACCATAATAGAGACTCCATATTTATTTTGAACAAATTTTAATGTGTCTGAATGTAAAAATGGCTCGATTTTTTTTCTGCACTGTTCCTCGGTTGTGCCTTTGCCACAAAAGATTCCATAAAAGTCAATTTCCGTTTCAATTACTAAAGGTAAATTGTCTGAAAACACTTTTCCCGCGTGAATGTCACAAGTGGCTTTAATGTTCACCATTATTTTATTACCCGCTTTCTTAAATTCGATCTTTGCATTATAAATTTCTTCGTGTTCATACACATAAAAAAGTGCGCGGGGCTCTTCCTCGTCTTCCGGATAATTCTCCCACTCAACTTTTCTTCCGGCAATATCCTGCCATTTTTCTATTTCGTTTGTATTGATCTTTAATACTGTTGCTGAATTAAACAATAATTCATCGTCTGGAGAGAACAAGTCGGAAGTATCTTCATCTTTATTCTCAGGTAGTTTGTCATTACCCGTAGCTTTTATCTGCAACCCGAAAATCAATTGATGGTTCGAGCTTATAAAAGCATCTAAATAAGCATATTTTATGTCAAATAATTTGTCTTTAATTTTAAACATGTAAGTTCAATTTAATTATTGCTTTTTAGGTTCTCTGCGGCGTCCTGCCAGCTCACATACCCCGGAAAAGGGAGTCTTTGCAGATTCAAAACTTGATCGTTGTTGGTGAAGCCCCGCGCACTGTTCCCGCGCAGCACTAACAATGGCGTTATGGTATTGACAATTGATGATTGGGTATTATCGTCATTTCGATCCCGCCCACAGGTTATATCGATTCGATCTATATTGTGGCGGGAGAGAAATCCGTTGAGCAGAAGTGAGACTATGCGAATAACCGAAAGGCAATATTGGGTTGTCTGCTGAAACTGAAGTTGATAGCAGTACAAAAGCTGATTGTTATTCCTTCTGTCCAGTTTGTATAAAACCCAATGTTGGCAGCAATTATTATTCATCAATTAGCCGTCTATGATAATTTATTTGTCCTAAGTGATATGTCAAATGTGTTGTCAAGTGAACCAATAAATATTCAGTTGTTGTCATTTCTGAAAAGACCAGAACCGGATATTCCTTTTTTAAGTCTTCGTCTGTCAATGCTTTTAGTGAGCTCTTTATCACAATTATTGCATCAGTTAATTTGTCAACTAATTCTTGTCTGGGGATGTTTTTCTGTGAAAATTCAAGTTCTCTATTTCTCACATAATTTGTTTTGCCAATTTCCTTCCCTATGTAAGTGTTTAAGTTTCCAATCAGATGTAAAGCCAAATTTCCTGCTGAATTGGAAATATTGTTTTCAATACGCCAGATGTTTGATTCCTGACAATATTGATTGAGTTCACTAATTACTCTATTCAAATCTCTTTCAAAAAGTGATATTAATGTACCGGTCAGCATATCTACATTGTCATTTTTAATGCTAATTCTATTTGTTCTATGTGCCCTCTGTTGTGATTTGTAATTTTATCAAACTCCTGCTTTAAGGTTCTGATTCCTGTTTCGCTATGTACAAATTCTTTATCTCCCAATTTTTGATAGTATTTTTCTGCCAGAAAAATTATTGATTGTCTATTTGCGGAAAATAAATTTCTGCTGATATCTAGCGAAAAACTCTCGTAATTGAGTTTTTCACACCAGAGGTCCTGATCAAAAGCCCAAATAACCTGTTTGGGTTCAGCGATAATTCTTTTTATTCTTTCGTGCAATATGCTTTCGGCATCTGCCAGGTGAACCAAAATTTTTCGTATGCTCCATTTGTCGATGCCATATTTTCTTTGTAAGTCAATTTCTGGCAAATCAAAAAATGTTTCTGTCCGTATTTTTGTATCTGTGAGATTATCAATTATATCCATTAGAGTGTCTTTGTAAAATTGCCACACAATACACTAAGTTATGTTATAGTACATAATAGTCCATAATTTATGAACGGCCATAGATTAAAAGGGTGAATATGTTTGTATATGTCAAGCAAGGTGTCTATACCACAAATCGTTACGGAAGAATTCACACAGGTTGTCCAACACCGTTAACCACTTCCTCTTTCTTATTTTACCGGGAACTGATCGCCCCTGTCTTTATATCCGGACAACTCACCGCAACGGTTTCGAAGAATTTCGTTTTGCCGTATAACCTGCCCAGTTCTTTTTTGAAGGGTGACCGGTATGGCCCGGTAAAGGTGCTATTACTTTCTGCGGGATCAAACGCATGTTGGTATTCGTCACAAACCGACAGCATTAACAGACATCGGGCGCTTAACTCATCGTCTCCTTTTGCCAGTTGTAATGCCTGTTCATACAAGCGACGGGCATCTTTCAGGTAGTAATAATTCTCCGTATTATTTGTCTTGTTTGGGTTGATATAGTAGTAAGCAAAATTGTAGGAATCCCCGGGCCCCGAGGGTTCGCGGGAAGTTTTGCCATAGGCGTACAGCATCCATGCCTTCCCGAAATAAGAAATATTAAGCCGGGCATTGGCAAGCCACAATGTATACAATGCTTTTTGCCGATTTGTTTTGGCTTGCCGCAAAAGCGCCTCTATCTGCAGGATGTCTGCCACCACCTGTTTCTTGCTGGCAGCCGTATATTTTTTTTGATTGCCGATCGGAAATGGGATGATCTGTTCTACATCTGACACAGAAGTCAGGGGCAGGTATGCTTTGAACTCGTAGGCTGTGTCCCAGAAATTATCCGGTAATGTACGGAAGGCTTCCATCGCTGCTGCAAAATCGCACTGGCGGACATACAATGTGCCTTTCAGATCATAATATATTTCATCCTGCCCCCATATAGCAGGATTGATCATTTGTTCGAAAGGCGTCTTGTTTGTTTTGTGCTTTAGCTTCAGCAGCTCATCAATATCTTCCGGGGTGGCATACTTTTCGAAATAGGAAATAAAAGCATAAAAATTGCTTTCGCCATATGGGAGGTAAATGTATTCATTCGTGCGTATGCCTGCTTTTTCATATAGCAGT
>Ga0222419_100938_pt1 | contig 14149 bp, 8 predicted proteins | sample 1B20Ametagenome_FD_182474 | JGI IMG/M metagenome (GOLD analysis project Ga0222419, IMG submission 182474) | Enriched microbial communities from leaf-cutter ant dump, University of Wisconsin, Madison, United States - 1B20A (version 2) | ecosystem: Environmental > Terrestrial > Nest > Insects nest >... | reverse complement strand
GCTGCAGCCTGGTCAGCAGGCGCATGTAACAAAAGCAGGTCAGCAAATAGAGGTATTGCCTGGTGTGGATACAGAGAATATAGTAGCCTGGAAAAACGGTGAATTCCGGTTTGATAACACGGATGTGAGGACCATTATGCGGCAAATAGAACGGTGGTACGACATCACTATCATATATGATGCAAATATTCCTGACACAAGGCTTTCAGGTAAGATCAGGCGAAAAAATAATATAGAGCAGCTGCTTGAAATACTGGAAGCCACCCATAAGGTTCAGTTCAGGATAGAAGGTAAAAATGTGATAGTGGCGCCCTATGTAAAACAATAAACTCTTTGTTGTTCATTCTTAACCCCCAAAAGCAATTGCGTATGAAAAAGTAATAGTGGCAGGACAGTCGGAAACAAAACCGGAAGTGCGGTCAACACTCCCGGAAATTGATCGGGCTGTTCAAAAAATTCAAACCGTCAGACTTAAATTTTTAAACCCAAACATTCCAAATTTATGGATTCAAAACTGTTTTACCAAGCGCTAAAACGTTATGGTAAGCTTTATACCCCAAAGCTGTTGATTATGAAACTAACTGCAGTTTTAATACTTGCATTTACATTCAACCTTTCTGCAAAGTCCTTTTCCCAGAAAATAACCATTGCCGAAAAAAATATTTCCCTGGAAAAGGTTTTCAGTCTTATTGAAAAACAGACCGGCTATTCTTTTTTATATGAAAAAAAAGCATTGAAAAAAGCGGGTCCTGTTTCGCTCAACATACAAAATATGGAGCTTACCGAAGCGCTCAAGCTTTGTTTCAGAGAACAACCTTTTGTATATGAAATGAAATATACCACTATTATTGTCCGGGAAAAAGAGATGCCGGCTGCTCCTGCTGTGTCTGCAGATATCAGTATGCCACCGCCTCCCGTTACGATACAGGGAAATGTTCAGAACGAAGAAGGGAGTCCGCTGGCCGGTGCGTCTGTAAAATTAAAAGGAGCGGAAAGAGGTACCAGCACCGATGCGGACGGCAACTTTACACTACAGTTGCCTGATGCTGCCGGTATACTGGTGATTTCCTACATAGGACATGAGTCAGTTGAGATACCGGTTTCAGAAGAAACCTTCCTCCGGGTTGTTTTGAAATTAGCAGAAACCAGGGCGGAGGAAATAGTGGTAGTGGGTTACGGAACCCAGAAAAAAAGCGACCTCACAGGTGCTATCAGCTCTTTGCGAACTTCAGATTACGAAAGTCAGCCACTGGCCGGTATCCAGGAATTATTCCAGGGCAGGTCTGCCGGCGTGAATGTAAATGCCAACTCGGGAGCGCCCGGTGCTACCTTAAAAGTAAGGATCCGGGGCGCCAATTCCATTAATGCAGGAAACGAGCCGCTGTATATTGTGGATGGTATGGCGCTGACCAGCGCTTCCATACGTGATCTGAACGTGAATGATATTAAATCCATTGAGATTTTAAAAGATGCTTCTTCTACCGCTATCTACGGTTCAAGGGGCGCTAACGGTGTGGTAATCATCAATACCAGGCAAGGCAGATCGGGAAAAACAGTTGTAGGGTATAATGGCTTCGTATCTTTTAACAGCGCTCCTGATAAGTATAAATTGCTGGATGCCCAGTCTTATGCAAGGCAGGCTAACTATATAGCCGGCGCGGAAGTGTTTAAGGATATAGACGCGCTTCAGACAACAGACTGGCAGGGGCTGATCTTCCGGCCCACTACTGTTCAGAATCACCAGGTATCTGTTGAAGGCGGTGGTGAAAACAGCAGGTATTTTTTGTCGTTAGGTTATCTTGATCAGCCGGGTATTGTGATCAATACCCAATTCAAAAGGTATGCCTTACGTGCCAACGTAAGCTCTACAATCAATAAGAAGACGCAGGTTTTCCTGAACATGTTCCTTTCAAGGTCTGAAGGCAGGAATAACGGCGACCTGGGAAAATCCGCGCCTGTTTCAGGATCGGTTGCCTGGGGACCTGCAGAATCGCCGTTTCTGGATAACGGGGAATACCGCAGGAATTCGGTTTCCTCTATCTGGCTCAACCCTTACATGCTGATCAAAGAGCAGTTGAATGATAATTATGTAAATACGGGGCTCATCAATGCCGGGTTGAAATATGATTTCACGAGCTGGCTCAGCTTCCAGGCAAATGTGGGGCTCGATGCCAATACTTCCAGGACCGCCTTTCTGAACAACAACCGGATATCTCCCAATAACCCGGGATCCGGCCAGGAATCCGGCGAAAGTTATACTTTCCAGAATAGTAACATACTCACTTTTCAGAAGAAATTCAAGAATGATCATTTCCTGAAAGTGCTGGGTATTATGGAAGCCACCTCCAATGCCACGCGCGGCTTCCTAGCCAGAGGTTCAGGACTTACCACCATGGCCAATGGATACGATAATCTTGGGCTCAATACCTCCAAGGATATAGGCTCTACCTTCAGCGACTGGTCATTGCTGTCCTATATAGGCAGGATGGAATATAACTACCAGTCAAAGTATTACTTTAATGCATCCATCAGGGCAGACGGCTCCTCCAAGTTCATAAGAAAATGGGGATACTTTCCTTCCGTGGGAGTAGCTTATAATATCGCAAACGAGTCCTTCATGCAGGATAATGAACTGGTGAGTGACCTGAAATTAAGGGCGAGCTGGGGTGTTGCGGGCAACCAGAATGTACCGCCTTATACCAGCCGGGGCATTCTTTCGGGTGTACAGTATTCTTTCGGTATGCCTGTTCTCTACCAGGGTTATACCATCGGCAGCCCGGCGGTGGACCTTACCTGGGAAAGAACGGACCAGACGAACGTAGGTGTTGACCTTTCCCTGTTTCATCAAAAGCTTAATTTTTCTGTTGATTATTATAAAAAAGTAACCAGGGATCTTTTGCTGCAGGTGCCGGTGCCGTTGTATAACGGGGGTGGCACTATATTCCAGAACACAGGAACAGTACAGAACAGCGGGTTCGAATTTTCAGTAGAATCAGCGTTGGTAGAAAATAAGAACTTCAGCTGGAGGGCCAACTTCAACCTGTCTTTCAACCAGAATAAAGTTTTGAACCTGGGTAAAGATTCACTGATCTACCGGCCGATCATTGGGGGCGGCATAGTGAACACCAACATACAGGTAGTAAAGGTAGGAGAGCCATTGTCGTCGTTTTACCTGATCCCGTGGGAAGGCATTTACCAGTCGCATGATGATGTGCTGGGTTATAAAGCAGGGGATAATAAATACAGGGACGTAAACGGTAACAATTCCATCGGGTATGAAGATCGTGTTATATCAGGGTTTGCGACGCCCTCCTTTGTATATGGTTTCAATAATACATTTAATTACAGAAACATTGAGTTGAATGTATTTATTCAGGGTGCTGGTGGCAATAAGATATTCAACGGCATCTATGCTGCTAATGCAGCGCCCACAAGCGAAATAAAATATCCTACATTGGTGGAGTCATCAAATTACTGGCGCCCGGATAATACAGGTGCCACGTGGGCAGATCCTGCCAGCAAGACCAACAGGAACTTCGTGGAATCTACCAGGTATTTGCAGGATGGTGGCTATCTGCGGCTTAAGAATATCAGCCTTTCTTATGCTGTTGCGAAGAAAATACCGGGTATCTCCGGCATAAAGCTGGCATTGAGCGCTCAGAATATCCTTACATTGACAAAATATAAAGGTTATGACCCGGAAGCATCTTCTTCCTCCTCCCTGTCTGATGCAGATGCAGGGATGGACTTTGGGGCGTACCCTTTATTCCGTTCTTATACGATCGGATTGAATGTAACATTCTAAATCACCAACAATGAAACGTTATACCCGGTTTTTCACGCGGAGAGACTATGTTAAAAACCGGCGTTTCACCCAACCATCGATAACCGTCTGGCTCCCATACAGCGGAGCGGACATAAAAGCATACAGTGATGAAACAATATTTGTTACCCGTACTTTTACTGGGGATTATTTCCACCTCCTGCAATAAAAGTTTTTTAGAAGAAGATCCTAAAGCGAATCTTACCATATCCGGCTTTTATAAAACCGATAATGACCTGGATATGGCCTCCATTGCCATTTATCACCAGGTAAACGATGCCTTCAACGGCGGACCCGGGTACGGACCTTTGTGGGGCGCCGATGATATTATGACCACCCGCAACGGCAATAAGATCACCTACGCCGATTTTGATACCTTCCAGGCAAATTCCTCCAACGATAAAATGGTATGGTGGGGAACATTTTATTCTACTATAAAAGTGTGCAATGGCATCCTGAACAATTACCAGAACAGTACAGCGTCGAGTGAGCAAAAGAAAAAAGAAGTGGGCGGGGAGGCTCATTTCTTCCGGGCGCTGAGCTATTTTTTTCTTACCAGGATATGGGGGCATATCCCGCTGATCACAGATAATACGATCAATTACGAAGTGGGTAAATCCGAACCTGTCGCTATTTACGAGTTGATTGTAGATGACCTGAAAAAGGCAGAAGACATGCTGCCGGACAGGTGGGCCGATAAGAGAAACCAGAAAGGAGTGGATATAGCGCCTACCCGCGGATCTGTGAAGGCTTTGCTGGCAGAGGTATATTTAACAATGGCTGGCTGGCCGCTGAAGCAGGAGGATAAATATGCGCTGGCGGCCGCTAAGGCAAAAGAAGTGATGGATGGAAGGACGACATGGGGATATGAGCTGGAGCCCGAGTTTAAAAACCTGTGGACCCTTGCCAATGCCTTTAATAAGGAAACGGTATTCGGCTGTTACTATAATGTAAATACGGCTCCTTTTGTTGGACAGAACTCCAACCGCCTCTGTATCACTTTTGCACCGGAGGATGAAGGCGGATATGGTGTGGGATACGGAGAGATATCTTTTTATAACAGGTTCCCTGCAGGCCCCAGGAAAGACGCTACTTACCAGACGGAGTATTACCTGAATAACGACCCCGATAACGTGGTAGACTATACGCAGACGTTAAGAGGACATCCCTGTTTTATAAAACAGCGGGACGGCGAAAATTATGTCTGGGCAACGCATACCATCAACGGACAAAACAGCAGAACGGTTCCTGTTATCCGTTATGCCGGGGTGTTGCTGACCTATGCCGAAGCCTACGCACGGGCACAGGGAGCGCCTGATCAAAGTTGTTATGATGCGGTAAACGCCGTACGCAGAAGAGCAGGGTTGCAGGACCTGCAAACAGGACTGAATGTGACGGCTTTTGTAGATTCTGTAGTAACGGAAAAAGGTTGGGAATTTGCCGGCGTAGAACCTACTGCCCGTTGGTTTGATCTTATCCGCACCGAGACGGTTGCAAAAGCGACCAGTCTTCGAAGCCCATTGGAAGAACCGCTTAAAGGGACGCCGGATGATGCAACACATGCATTCTACTGGGCGCCTGTACCGGCTAATGATACGCAATTGAATCCCAACCTGTGATGGTGTAACACCCCTACCGGACGGTGTCTTCACCGTCCGGTAAACTTAAAACGGTTGGAGCGGTAACTGTCTACCGGTGAACCTGGCGCAATGTATTCTGCCTGCAGATCACTTGTGCTGCAAAAATTCCACTTTGATTGTGTCAGGGGATAACCGTTTTCCAGTCCGGACACAGTCCGGTAGCATTGGAAGGCAACAAGTCATCCTGCGGAAGACTTGCGCCAGTGTGTGTTAGGCTCCTACTGGACGGTGTCCTCACCGTCCGGAAAATTTGAATGAATGGGGTGCCCGGGTAATAAGTATGATCCATATAGCCCCGGAAAAACCAGATGGTGGTCAGAAGTCCTTCCCAGTAGGGGCTTCTGACTTTCTCTCAGCGGAGAGAGGATTGCAGGCTTTTCTGAACAGTGAAAAAATATTTTATGAAACGAAAAGACTTTCTGAAGATAACGGCTCCTGCTCTTTTATTACTCACGAATGGTCAATGGATAAAAGCGGAGAGCAGCTACTCTAAAAAGAAAAGGCTGCTGCGGTTCGCTGTAGCTTCTGACGGGCATTACGGCCAGGAAGGAACAGATTATGAAAACCATTTTACAAGGTTTGTAAACGCGGTGAACGAAGCGCATCAAAAAGATCCGTTTGCGTTTTGCATGATCAACGGGGATATCATTCATGATGATGTGCGTCTCTTTCCTGCGGCAAAGGCTGCGCTGGATCAACTGATCCCTAAATATTATGTGACACAGGGAAATCACGATCATGCCTCTCCGGAACTTTGGGAAAACATTTGGAAAATGCCCCTGAATTATGACTTTGAAGTGGCAGGTACGGGTTTTATTGCCGCCACCACTTCCAATGAAAAAGGTGAATATACCTGTCCGGACCTGGAGTGGATAGACCGGCGCCTGGAATACTACAGGCAGCATGAACGGGTTTTTATTTTCACGCATATCAACCCGGCAAAGCTTACTGATAATGGTATTCACTGCCCCGAGCTTTTGCGGTTGTTATCCGGGTATAAAAATGTCAAAGCAGTCTTTAACGGTCATGATCATTACCAGGATGATATAAAAAGAGCGCAAAATATTCCTTTTATCTTTGACGGTCATTTTGGAAGCAACTGGGGTACTGATTACCGTGGCTTTCGCGTGGTAGAAGTGATGAAAGATAATGTTGTAATCACTTATATAATGGATCCCTTTAAAAAGATCAACAGCAACAAAATGTAAGGTTTTTAATTGTTTGTATCATGAAGTCTTTCCTCTTTAGCATCGGTATTCTTTTCTTACTATTCGAAGGGATAGCGCAACCCATCAGTCTTCACCCCGAAAATCCGCATTACTTTATCTATAAGGGAAAACCGGCGTTGCTCATTACTTCAGGAGAGCATTACGGCGCTGTGCTGAACCAGGATATAAATTACCAGGCCTACCTGGATGTACAGGAAGGTTATGGGTTCAACCAGACAAGGATCTTTTCGGGTGCTTATTGCGAAGGGAATGAAAGTGGGTTTTTAAACGGACAGTATGTTGAATGGGATAAGGTTCAGAATACACTCTCTCCCCGGCCTGGCAGACTTATAACACCCTGGGCACGCAGTAGCCGGGAGGGGTACCAAAACGGTGGTAATAAATTTGACCTGGACCGATGGGACGATGCCTACTTTCACCGGCTGAAAGATTTTTGCGCAAAGGCAGAGGAAAGAGGGATCATTGTCGAAATCGTATTGTTCACAGCGCTCTATAAGCCCGAATTCTGGAGAAACTCACCACTGCACCCGGCTAATAATATCAACGATACGGAAGATGTTCCTTATAATGAGTTCCATTTGCTTGCACATAAAAAGCTGATCGATTACCAACTGAAAATGGTAGCTAAGATCGTTGAAGAGGTAAATGCTTTTGACAATATCTATTTTGAGATATGCAACGAGCCGTACTGGCTTAAAGGGATTCCTGAATATGAGGCTTCCATTAAAGAGCAGCTATTCCTTCCCGAGATGGAGGAATGGCAGGCGCTTATAGCTGGGCAGATCAGGGAAACAGAAAAGAAGCTTCCCAGGCAGCACCTGATCGCCCAGAATATCGCGAATACTTATTATAAGGTGAAGGAAGTCAACCCGGCTGTATCTGTTTTGAATTTTCACTATGCGTTTCCACCTGCTGCGGTGGCAGATAATTACCATATAGGAATTCCCGTTGCGTTCAATGAAACGTTTGCCGGGGATCATGCACCTGACCGCAGAAAGGAAGCCTGGGCATTCATCCTGGCTGGCGGCGCTGTATACAGTAATCTCGACTGGTCATTTGCCATTGATGATGTTACCGGATTGGGAAGAAATGTTTCCGGTAAAAAGACCAGCGGAAAGGAAGTTCGGGACCAGCTGCGTGTGCTAAAGCATACCATAGACCGCTTTGACTACATCCGCGCTTCACCTGTTGCCCCGGGCGAATTTGAGGAGTTACCTGATAACCTGCATATGCAGGGATTAAAAATTGCAGATAGATCATACCTCTGTTACTTTTATAAAGAAAGGAAAATGGAAGCAGGCAGCTATATGCTTTCGCTCAAAAAGGGAAGGTATACCATAACATTTATCGATCCGATAGACGGAAAGATTCTCAAACGGAATTCTGTACGGCATAAGCAGGATAAGCTGCAACTGGACTTTCCTTTTTTCTCCGATGACATTGTTTTAAAGATTGAACGTGGTTAAATAAAACTCATGTCTGCCAAACAACCGTATCTCAACTCTTCTTCCAGACGTTCCAGCCAATTCCTGGTATAAACTTCCTTCCGGTTTTTTGTGTGGACACTTATTGCCCAGGGAGAGCCCGCAGCCGAGGGCATGCAAGCTATTCTTTCAACTTCTGTTGCGATGAAGGAAAGAGTTTTTTTATGCATTGGCAATCAAATTCTTATAAAAATAACCTGTAGAGTGACCGTATAATTATCTGAAATCGATCTTATTGATCATTTGGTCGCTTAATTCTGTTTGTTCATCAAATGATGAATGAACCTAATGGGTTAGCTTCTGTCAACATATTTTTTATTCCTCCAACCGTAACCTACTACCTTTTAAAATATTGATTGGTATCCCTGATGTAAAAAAGAAAAAAATATTAGCAATACTTGTTTTAATACCAATATTTAATTAAGTACTAACCCTTAGCAAGACCCCGTTATTAATCTGCATCAAGTCAAAACTCAATGAAACATTTCTTACTCTTATTTGTAATAGTCCTGCTGGAATTACATACTGTATTCTCACAGAGCTGTACCCCTCAGGGAGACCAAACTACCTATGGTATGAACAATATATGGATCGGTTATGTATATGACAACGCAAATTTGACAAACTACAGGGGATATGTGAACCAGGGTAACAGCAGCAACCCCAACTTTGATCAGAACTTTGGTGGGGACAATGTTAGCTATGCTACCAATGGTTGTCTGGTTGTAACAGAAACATTCAGTATACGTTACCGGCTTACCAAATATTTTGCTTCTGGGAACTACCGGTTTGTAGTGGGAGGAGACGATGGTTACCGCCTGAGCCTGGATGGCGGCAGCACCTGGGTCATCAACAACTGGGGTGACCATTCCTATGCCACTACCACTTATAATACTGCCCTGAACGGCACCTATAACATAGTACTGGAATTTTATGAAAACGGTGGCGCAAACCGGATATCCTTTGATCTTACTACCCTTTGCACCGCTACCGAAAATACCAGTGTATATGGCACCAACAACATATGGAACGCATATGTATATGATGGTACCAATTTTAATATATACCATGGAATGGTAAATGTGGGATCATCATCTAACCCCAATTTCGATGTTAATTTCGGGGGTAGCAATACTACTTACAATACCACTGGCTGCAGCTTGCAGACAGAAACTTTTAGTGTTCGTTACAGGCTTAACAAGAGTTTCTCTAATGGTACTTATCAGTTTACGGTGGGTGGAGATGACGGGTACCGGTTTAGTATTGATGGCGGAGCCACCTGGCTTATCGACCGGTGGGTACTGCAGTCTTATGCCTCTACTACATCATCAGCTGTTATAATGAACGGCGACTATGACCTGGTGGTTGAATACTATGAAAATACAGGGGATAACCGGGTAACTTTTTCCATGCAGCAACTGATGATTTTACCTGTAACGATGAAATGGCTGACGGTGAGCGTAAGAAATAATGAGACACATATTGATTGGGCAGTGTCCTCCGACAGTAATTCCAAAGTTTTTGAAATAGAGCGAAGCAATACGGGAAACGATTTTGAACTGATTGGAAAAGTGCAGCCCGGCACCGGCTTAACGCAATTCAGCTTTACCGATAATACTGTTGACGAGGGGCGTTATTACTACCGGCTTAAGATAACAGATCTTAACGGCGTTGTTACTTACTCCAAAGTCGAAAAAGTATTCATTGCAGGAAAGAATTCAGGTCTTACTATTTATCCTACTATTGTAGCCGGCAATAGTTTTAACATAAAAGCAGGAGGTACATTAAAGAATGTACAGGTAACTGTTGCAGACTTATCCGGAAGGGTTATACACGAGCAGAAAATGGGAAATGTTAACGCCGGGCAAATTATGTCAATAAGCGGCAACAGGATTTCTGTTAGTAAAGGAATGCTTTTTGTTACCATCCGTTCGACTGATGGATATAACGCTACGCAGACGCTCTTGGTTCAGTGACTTGATGCACAGTCAGGAACCGAAGTGTGATGTTTTCATCACACTTTTTTTATTTACTATTCAACCGAAGGATTCAGGCAGGAGAATTCCTGGCATTAATATCTCATGCATGAATAGTAAAAGGTCGGAAAAGTAGCAATACAGGCTTTAGCTTGGGACAGGGAAAGGGTATCCCGAAAAGGCATATGGAACAACAGGTTATATACTTTTTCTTGTTTTTTGAAATGGATTCTTATTGCAGGCCAACTCTTTTTAGCGTAGTGCAGTTCGCTCCTCTTATATATACTTACTAAAAAGTTCATCTAATCTTTCCTTGATTATAAGTAACAGTATTCCGTAGGATAATATTGTTCAAAAAGCTGCCAAGAACGTGAAAACAAATTCTATGTAACAGAAATAGATTTGTATGGACAAAGAATTTTTCCTCAAAACAATTATTTATGAGATGCTTGCTCTATTTCATGCTTGCGTTGCTTGTAGGCCTACATTCATTTGCGCAGAGTAATACTGTGAAAGGCAGGATTACTGATGATAAAGGCGCTCCTCTTCCTGCCGCCAGCATTGTTGAAAAAGGTACCCGTAACGGAACCACCAGTGATCAAAACGGTAACTTCACGATCAGTGCACCACAGAACGCCACACTTATAATAAGCGCGGTTGGCTATGAAGAAAAGGAATTCATTCTCAACGGACAAGCCGTTGTGAGCATTACCCTCACTTCTATTTCGAAAGACCTTACAGATGTAGTAGTGGTTGCCTATGGTACACAGCAAAAGGGTAAAATGACCAGTTCCCAGTCATCTGTTTCCAGCAAAGATTTTGAAGGACAGGCCGTTATCCGGCTGGATCAGGCACTGCAGGGGCGGGCATCCGGGGTGCAGGTTACCAATACCTCAGGAGCGCCGGGCAGTGATGTGCGAATAAGGATCCGGGGGGCGAACTCTATATTTGGAGATAACGGTCCCCTGTATGTTATTGATGGATTTGTGGGTGGTGATTTTAATGTCATCAATCCTGATGATGTAGCAGATATACAAATTTTGAAAGATGCTGCCGCCACAGCGCCTTATGGAAGCAGGGGCGCCAACGGGGTGATCATCATCACTACTAAAAAAGGTGTGAAAGGTCGTAACACCCTGGGTTTTTCAACAAGACTGTCCTCTTCTGAAGTAGCTAAAACCTATGATAAGCTATCTGCTGCCGACTATGCGGAGATTGTAAATGCAAGAAGAAGGCTGGCGGGTAATGACGACTATTACACCGCGGAACAGATAAATGATTTTAAAAGAAATCCTGTGCCCGATGCCCAGGACGCTATTTTCAGAAAGGGGATCGGCCAGCAGTATGAGCTGAATATGAGCGGTGGAAGCGAAAGGACAAACTATTTTATTTCCGGTGGCTACCAGGACCTGCAGGGGGTAATTACCGATTCCTGGTATAAGTTCTATAACATCCGTTCTAATATAAACACTTCTATTACGGACAATCTTTCTGCATATATAAATGTCAATGGCTTTGTAAGAAATAATTATAATACTGCTGTGAAAGCCGGTACGCAAAATCCTCTTGTTGAGGCAGTGGCGTGGTCTCCGTCCGTACCGGTTTTTGATGAGAACGGCGATATCATTCGTAATGAGCCTCTCGGAGCGCAGTTTTACAACCCGGTAGCTGAAGCACGCGAAAGGCAGGCGCTGAATGATAATTACAATGCCAACATTACCGGCGGCTTGTTATACAAGATCATACGGGGGCTGAGCCTGAATGTTCAGTATGGTGTGAATTATTCGCACGGGGAATATAAAAATTTCGGAAGCAGGTACGTGGCTGAAAACATTTATGCGGGAAGAAGTACCGGAACTTCCCTCAATCTTCAGAATATCAATACGCTCAATTATAAAACCACTATAAATGGTGTACACGATATAGACCTGACGGGGGTGGCTGAATTCCAGAAAAGCAGCTACAGCGGTTTCGGCGTGGGTATCAAGAATCTTGTTTACCCCAACTTTAAATGGGATAATCTTACCCTGGCACAATTAGACGGTGCAAGCGCTGATTACAACAATTCTTCCCTGTTCTCATTATTTGCAAGGGCAAATTACAGCTATGCAGACAAGTATCTTTTATCAGGCACGATCCGGCGGGATGGCTCTTCCCGTTTCCGGGGCGCTAATAAGTTCAGTTATTTCCCGTCCGTGGCTGTCGGCTGGATCGTTACCCGCGAAAACTTTATGGCCAGCCAGGAACTGTTTACCAACCTGAAGCTTACTGCCAGTTGGGGCTTGACAGGTAACCAGGCGATAGGATCTTACAGCACACTTTCTACTTATAAAGACTTAAATACCACCCTTGGACCGGACATGGTTGTGCCTGCCATACAGATTGACCGCGCGGCTAACCCTGATCTGAAATGGGAAACCACCATACAAAAAAACCTGGCAGTGGAGATGGGATTTTTAAAGAACAGGCTGCAGGCAAAATTTGACTACTTTACAAAAGATACACGGGACCTCCTCTTTTGGGTAGGGCTGCCGGCCTATGTTGGCGGCGGTGCCATTATGAAAAATGTAGGGAATGTGGCAAATAAGGGCTGGGAATTTGAACTGAGCGGCACGCCGGTACAAAACGACCGGTTTACATGGTATAGTGCTTTTAACTTTTCAAAGGTGAATAATACTATAAAGGCCCTGGCCGAAGGTATTACGGAACAAACCTGGGATTCTGATATCGGATGGGGAGCAACAATTTACCCTGAATATCTTTTAAAAATAGGGGAGCCGATGGGGGCTATGTATGGTCTTAATTACCTCGGAACCTGGAAGCCTCACGAAGAAGCAGAAGCGGCCTTGTTCAATGAAAAACCAGGTGATTCAAAATATGAGGACCTTAACGGAGATAAGGTGATTGATTCAAAAGATCTGACAATTATTGGTTACGGACTACCCACTACTACGTTGGGTTGGAATAATACATTTTCTTACAGGGGCATAGAGCTGAATATCCTGCTCCAGGGTGTGTATGGATTTGAAAAATTGAACTTCCTGTATGCTATGGGTATGACTGCCTATGGCGATTTCAGGCAACCCACGTTGGCTGATATCAAGAACCGGTATATTACAGGTGAAAATGAAAGTTCCGATATCCCGGCATTCAGCACGACGAACAAAAATTACGTTCAATCCTCAAGGTTTGTCTCAAAAGGAGACTTTACAAGGATCAAAAATGTAAGTATTGCGTACACGTTGCCCCGGACAGCTATCAGGAATATAGCATCTGTAAAGCTTTTTGCAGGTGTTACTAACCTGTATACATTTACGAAGTATTCGGGTATTGACCCGGAATCTGCTAATACAGGATCCGGAAGCGATCCGGCGCAAAGCTTTGATTATGGCGGATATCCTGTTCCCCGTATTTATACGGGAGGCATTACGGTAACATTTTGATTTTGACCTTTAAAACTTATGTAAATGAAAACGATTTATTTTTTTATAATAATAATAACACTGGGTAGTCTCTCAGGCTGTAAAAAGTTTTTAGAGGAAAATCCCAGGGGGTTGTTGAGCGGTGATGCTGCTATTGCAGATGAAAGTGGATTAAAGGCGCAATTGGCCGGTGCTTATCATACGCTTATTGGTAGCTGGGACATGGGATTTGCTACTGCCGCCGCCATAGGAACTACTATGGGTGGGGATGATGTGACCTCGCATCCTGAATCGAATAAAGCAGATTTCAGGGAGTTTGATCAGTTCAATGTTACAGCTTTTAACGGGCGGTCGGTAGCGCTGTGGAACGGGAGCTACAAAGCAATCCAGTCTGCAAATAATATTATAAATAATTATGAAGGTGTAACCGGGGATGCAACGGCTATCCGGCAAATAGCAGGCGAAGCTTATTTTCTGAGGGCATTTTCTTATTACTACCTGGTGCGTTTATGGGGGAAAGTGCCTTTAATTACAACGGAAGTATATAGCCCTGAGCTCTTGACCATTGAGAAAAG
>Ga0222419_100933_pt1 | contig 14184 bp, 13 predicted proteins | sample 1B20Ametagenome_FD_182474 | JGI IMG/M metagenome (GOLD analysis project Ga0222419, IMG submission 182474) | Enriched microbial communities from leaf-cutter ant dump, University of Wisconsin, Madison, United States - 1B20A (version 2) | ecosystem: Environmental > Terrestrial > Nest > Insects nest... | reverse complement strand
CTAATGCTTGTTCAGCCTGGCTTCTTCCAGATCCAGGTTTTCTTCCATGTCGCGAAGTACTTCACTATCGTATTCTTTTGTGGATTTAAACCTTTTTAATCCGGCCCTGCGCAGGGCGACCAGTTCCAGCATGATCTCGCGGTAGAGTTTTCTGACGGAGCCGACCTCCTCTTTCTGTGACTGTTCTATTTTTGTGCGTTCTGAGGCCCGTATGCTGCGTTCCAGCTGTTCTTTAATACGTGCGATCGTTTCAAACTGTCTCATTTCCTCGCTGTATTTATGGTCAAGGTGGATCACGCATTCTTTGGCCAGTTGCAGGCGGATCGAATCGATCTGCTCTTCTTCAGGAATGCGCTCATCCATTTCTTCCACGTTCAGCCATTTCAGGAAAAGCGGCAGTGTGAGACCCTGGAAAACCAGGGTGACCAGGATCACGACGAAAGTAATGAACAGGATCACATTGCGGTGCGGAAAAGGCTCTCCGGTATTGAGTGTCAGCGGAATGGCCAATGCCGAAGCAAGCGAGACCACGCCCCGCATTCCCGCCCAGCCGATGATGAAAGGCAGTTTGAGACCCGGGCTTTTTTCTTTTCTGCGGATCCCCGGCACCAGTATCCTGGGCAGGAAGCCCGCTGCATAGACCATGACGATCCTGACCAGGATCACGATGGCGCTGATGAGCAGGGCATATTTGATCGCTTCTGACATGGAATAGTCTTCAAGGCCGGCTACAATGACCGGAAGTTCAAGCCCGATGAGAATAAATACAAAGCCGTTGAGCAGGAACCCCAGTGTGGCCCAGACTTCTTTGGCCTGGATCCTGGTATGGTAGTTCAGAAAATCGTGGGAGCGGAAAGAAAGGAACAGACCTCCGCTGACCACTGCCAGTACGCCTGACCAGTGAAATTCCTCAGCTACGATATACATCAGGTAAGGGGCGATCAGTGTAATGGGGGTGGTGATGCTGGAAGATCTGGCCCAGTATTTCAGGATGAAATACAGCAAATGTGCAATGACCAGGCCTACGACGATCCCCATGACAGAAAGCATGAAAAAATCCGTAACGGCCTTTTGCAGTACGAATTGGCCTGTGAGGATCGCGGCCAGCGCAAACCGGAATACGGTAAGGGATGCGGCGTCATTGACCAGGCTTTCTCCTTCGAGTATGGTCAGCCCGCGTTTGGGCATGCTTACTCCTTTTAATACCGAAGTAGCGGCCACGGCATCGGGCGGGGAGATCACTCCGCCGAGTAAGAAGCCCAGGGCCAGGGTGAAGCCCGGAATGATGCTGACTGAGAAATAGGCGATGGCCAGTGAGGTGATCAGGACCAAGCCGAAACCCAGCAGGGAGATTGAGCGCCTCCATTTCCAGAAATCGTTCCAGGAGGTGTACCAGGCTGCTTCAAAAAGCAGGGGCGGCAGGAACAGCAGGAACACGATATCGGGGTCGACGCTTACCGCGGGAATTCCGGGAATGAAGCTGATCGCCAGACCGCCGATGACCAGGAAAATGGGGAAGGAGATCTTCCAGCGCTGGCTGAGCAGGTAGAGCATGGCCATGGCAAAGAACAATGCCAGTATGAGGAGCAGGTTGGAATGTATCATCTTTTATCGTTTGCTTTCCTCCAAAAATAAGCGTCATTTTGGAATATTTGTAAATTATGCTGTAATTGTGATCGCCCAATTTGAAACAACATGGCCATGGCATCAGAATATAGTGGGGAGCGGTTATCCGCACCGGTGAATTTTCAGGAGCTGCTGTTGCGGTCTCCTGTTGCCATGTACTATTGTGATGTTAAGGGATACCTTGTATTTTATAACGAGGCCGCTGCCACCCTCTGGGGCCGGAGCCCTGAAGCTGGAAAAGAACGCTGGAGCGGTTCCTGGAAGATCTGCCATCCCGGCGGGCAGCAGTTTGCTGATGGTGAGCATCCGGTTGCGGCGGCATTAAGGGACCGCACTAAGGCAGAACGTGTTCCCGCGCGGATCGAACGTCCTGACCATACGGTCAGCTATGTTGAAATTTATGCCGTGCCGCTGTTTAATGCTGATCAGCAGCTTACAGGGATGAGCTGTACAATGGTCGACGTTACTGCACATGATACCGAGGAGACCAGACGGGCAATGCTTGCTGCCATTGTAGAATTTTCAGATGATGCGATCATCAGCAAAAACCTTGACGGGATCATTCTTAGCTGGAATTCCGGGGCGCAGCGGATATTTGGTTATACCGAACAAGAAACACTGGGGAAACACATTACCTTGCTGATCCCTGAATCCAGGCTGGCTGAAGAGCAACTGATCATTGACCACATTTCAAAAGGAGAAAGGATAGGTCATTTTGAAACGATCCGGATAGGTAAAGACGGGCGGGAGATCCCTATTTCCCTGACGATATCGCCGATAAGGAACAGCGAGGGCAAGGTCATCGGTGCATCTAAGGTTGCGCGGGACATTACCGATCAGCTTGCAGCCAAGCAGCTGATCAGCAAATACACCCGGAACCTGGAGATGCTGAATGCGCTGGGCAAGGGTATTTCGGAAAAAATGGATGTGGAACTGGTGTTGCAGCGTGTAATAGAGGTTACTGCAAAAATTACGGGTGCCGCATTTGGTTTCTTTGAGAAATTTGACAGGTCACAGCATACGGCCCTGTTTCATCCTGCGTTCATGGCCGGGCGCATAATCCGGGCTGATGACATTACCAAAGATCCTGATTATGGTCTTTCTCCTTTAAATTATGGCATACCAGAGATGTACCTGCCGGTAGCCAGCTACCTGGCTGTGCCTGTAACCTCCAATTCAGATGAGGTGATCGGCGGCCTTTTCTTTGGGCATCCTGAACCGGGGGTCTTTAAAGAGGAGCATGAAGATATCGTCATGAGTATTGCTTCGCAGGCTGCCATTGCCATTGACAACGCCCGGCTTTTTGAAGAGGTGCGGTCATTGAGTGCAAAAAAAGATGAGTTCATCGCCCTGGCCAGTCATGAGCTTAAGACTCCGCTTACCTCGATTAAAGGATACCTGCAGGTACTGGGCCGGGTCGAGCGGGGACAAATGGAACAAAAGTTTCTGGAGAAATCACTTAATCAGGTGGAAAAACTCAATAAACTGGTAGATGATATGCTCAATATGTCAAAAATAGAGGCGGGAAAGTTGCAGTTCAATATCGAAAGTTTTGACATGACTGCTTTGCTCCAGGAGACTCTCGAGGCCATTGCTTATACCAATACTACCCATCAGATCGTCCAGGAACTACACAGCGGGCCTGTCATGGTCGAGGGGGATAAGCAGCGCATTGAACAGGTGATCATCAACCTGGTCAATAATGCCATTAAGTATTCTCCCGGGGCAGAACAGGTCAGGGTGAGCCTGGAATCTGATCATACATATTTGACGGTTAGTGTGCGTGATGAGGGCATTGGCCTTACTCCTGAACAGCAGGAACGGATCTTTTCCAGGTTTTACCGTGCAGAGGGCACCGGAGGAATCGGCGGTCTGGGGCTTGGTCTTTACCTGACCAAAGAGATCATTGACCGGCACCATGGCAGTATCCGCGTAAAAAGTGAGTATGGAAATGGCTCAGAATTTATTTTTTCACTTCCCCTGAAAAGCCGGGGGCTGGTGTAGCATAACCCGGGTATCATCCATATAGACTGTTCTATCCTGGTCGGATCTTAAAAGCCGGTATGGAGCAGGAGATCAGATGAAAGGATTGAAGCAGATCTCCCAGTAGTTGTTCTCGGGATCTGCAATGATCCCAGCATAACCGCCCCAGAAAACTTTTGATGGCTTTTTGATGATATTGGCCCGTTTGTTTTCCAGCTCCATGAACAGTTCATCAGTTTCCTTTAAGGAACCGGTATAGATGGTCAGGTAGGTTTTGGGTAAAATATCCCCTTTTATCGGGGCGCTGTTCAGATAGAGTGCATGATCCTCTGCTTTATAGATGCTCATCAGCAGGCCGTTCTTAAGCCTGAAAATGACAATGTCCGTGCTTTCTGCCTGTATCTCCCAACCAAAAGATTTGACGTAGAAGCTTTTAAGTTTTAGCAGGTCCTGCGCGGCAATGGTGATGGCATTGATCTGGGTTCTCATTAACGGTTCACTTTGGTCGTGCAAACTTAGGCATATACCAGTAAAAAACCAGTTTTTATTTGTGAAACTTTACCTTGCTGCGCTTGTTTAAGAATAAAAAACAATGTCATGGGTCTTCAGAAATATAAGGAAAAACGTGATTTTACCAAAACAGCAGAGCCTCAGTCCGGCAGATCCAAAAGCACAGATCAGCTCCGGTTTGTCATCCAGAAACATGACGCTTCGCATTTGCACTATGATTTCCGTCTTGAAATGGAAGGTGTGCTGAAGAGCTGGGCTGTGCCTAAAGGACCTTCAACAGACCCAAAGAACAAACGGCTCGCCATGATGGTAGAAGATCATCCGTTTGATTATAAAAGTTTTGAAGGAATTATCCCAAAGGGTGAATATGGTGGTGGAACGGTGATCGTATGGGATGAGGGGACTTATGAGCCCATTGAAAACATCAAAGGCAAAAAAGCACAGGAAAAGCATTTACTGGGCCAGCTGCATGCGGGCTCGCTAAAGATCGTACTGCATGGCAAAAAACTAAAAGGAGAATTTGCCCTGGTAAAGACCCATGGAATGGGCGAGAATGGCTGGCTGCTGATCAAGCATAAAGATGAATATGCCTCTGCCGGCGACATTACAAAAAAGGACAGGTCTGTATTGTCAGACAAGACCATTGCCCAAATGGAGAGAACGAGTGATAAAGTGTGGCAGAACGGGCATGAGGAAAAGACAGGCCCGGATATCCGGAAGCTCCTGAAGAAGGGAACAAAATCAAAAATACCGATTGGCATGACACCGATGCTGGCGACCCTGGTAGATGAGCCGTTTGACGATCCGGACTGGCGCTATGAGGTAAAATGGGACGGCTACCGGGCACTGGGTTTTTGTCTTAAAAACGGGGATGTGCAGCTGCTTTCGAGAAACAACAAGCAGTTCAATGAAAAATTCTATCCCATCTGTGCACTGATGCAGACCTGGAAAATGGATATGGTGGTGGATGGTGAGATCCTGGTCATCAATGACAAGGGTGTCTCCAACTTTGGCAAGCTGCAGAACTGGCGCAGTGAGGCTGATGGCGAACTGGTTTATTATGTGTTTGACCTCATCTGGTATGATGGAAAGGACCTTACCGGTCTGCCGCTGTCCGAACGTCAGGCCATACTGGAAGCGGTATTGCCGCAGGAAGATGACAGGGTCAGGCTGAGCAAGGTATTCAAGGCCAGCGGTACGGATTTTTTCAATGCGGCAGCAAAAATGGGTCTTGAAGGCATTATTGCCAAACGGTCGGACAGTCTTTACAGCAAGAACAGCAGGTCAAAGGAATGGCTGAAGATCAAGGTCAGTAAGAGACAGGAAGTGGTGATCGCCGGGTTTACCAAAAATACAGATACACCGAAGCAGTTCAGCTCGTTGCTGCTGGGGGTATATGAAAATGGCCAGCTACAGTATGTGGGCAAAGTGGGTACGGGTTTTAATGATCAGGTACAGCGTGAAATGATGGCCCGGTTCAAGCCTTTGATCACAGATCAGAGTCCATTTAAAGAGATACCTGATGTGAACAAGCCTTCCAGGTTCCGGCCAAATCCCCCCAAGGCAAAAGCCACCTGGCTTAAACCTGAGCTGGTAGGTGAAGTAGCCTTTTCAGAAGTGACCAGCGACGGGGTGTTCCGTCATCCTTCCTTTCAGGGAATGCGTGTGGATAAGAAAGCGAAAGATGTGGTCAGGGAAACTGAAGTGGAAACCAAAGCCATTGTAGAAGCAAAGCTGCCGGAGGAAGAGCTGACGAAACCAGTACAAAAAGACCGGCATGAAGCGGCGATACGTCCGCCGGAAGCTAAGGGCCGCAAGACTTTGCTCAATCCAAAGGAGGAGACCCAGGTGCGCAAGGTCAACGGCCGGGAACTGAAGTTTACACACCTGAGCAAACTTTACTGGCCTGAGGACAAAGTCAGCAAGCGGGATATGTTCAATTATTATTACCAGGTTGCAGATTATATATTGCCTTACCTCAAAGACAGGCCTATGTCCCTGAACCGTTTCCCCGGAGGGATCCACGGCAAGAGTTTTTACCAGAAAGATGTTAAGGACAAAGCACCGGAGTGGGCAGATACTTTTCCGTATACCACCAGCGATGGCGAACATAAAGAATACCTGCTGGGCAATGATGAGGCAGCCTTGCTCTGGATGGCCTCGCTGGGTTGCATAGAGATGAACCCCTGGTTTTCAAGAAGCCAGTCTCCTGACAATCCGGACTATTGTGTGATCGACCTTGATCCTGACAAGAATACTTTTGACCAGGTGATCCGTACGGCGCAGATGGTCAGGGAGATCTGTGACCAGATCGGGGTTCCTTCTTATGTGAAGACTTCCGGCTCTACGGGCATACATATCTATATCCCGCTCGCGGCAAAATACACTTATGACCAGTCCCAGCTGTTTGCAAAGATCATTGTCAGCCTGGTGCACCAGCAGTTGCCGGAATTTACCAGCCTCGAAAGAATGGTTGCCAACCGTAAAGGTAAAATGTACCTGGATTTCCTGCAGAACAGACCGGGTGCAACCATTGCAGGGCCTTATTCCCTTAGGCCAAAACCCGGTGCCACGGTTTCTATGCCCCTGTCCTGGGATGAGGTCAGGCCGGGGATGAAAATGCAGGATTTTACCATATTTAATGCCATGGACAGATTGAAGGAAACCGGGGATCTCTTTAAAGGGGTACTTGGTAAGGGAATCGATATGTCTAAGGCAGTAAAGAAGGCTAAAGAGATGGGTGATCTTCAGCCCTGATCTTTTCATTTATTTATTTGCCTGGAAATCAACCCGGATTATTTAATTTAGAAGCCTGCTTAAATACACATGAAAAAGAATAAAGGCTTTGCATGCAACAGTGCTTTTCCAGGAATAGCTATCGCGCTCATGGTGACTTTCTTGCTGGGGCACGAAACGGTTATGGCCCAGCGTAAGCCCAATATTATATTTGTTCTGACAGATGATCTGGGATATGCCGACCTGAGTTCCTATGGTAACCCGGTTATTGAAACGCCTTTTTTAGATCAGATGGGAGCAAAGGGGATCAGGGCGACCAATTTCGTGTTGGCCTCACCAACCTGTTCGCCATCACGTGCAGCAATTCTGACGGGCCGCTACCCGACCAGGTATAACATTCCATCTCCCCTGGGTCCGGGATCAAAGCTTGGACTACCTGCCGGAGAAATCACGATCGCCGAGTTGCTGAGATCAGGAGGATACAAAACCAATATGATCGGCAAATGGCATCTGGGCGACAATAAAGAGAATCTGCCGATGGTACAGGGCTTTGACAATTATTTTGGTCTGCTGTACAGTCATGATTACCGGGATCCGTATGTGCAAACCGATACCACCATCAAGTTGTACCGCAATTACAGACCAGAGATCATCAGACCTTCAGATAGCTCGCTGACTTCTTTGTACACCAAGGAAGCTGTAAAATACATTAAACAGCAGAAAAAGGGAAAACCTTTCTTTTTATACCTTGCGTATAACATGCCGCATCTTCCGGTTTATTTTGCAGCGCACAAAAATCACAGTAACATGAGCCATGGCGGTGAACTGGGCTTTGTGATCAATGAGATGGACAGGGGGATCAGTCAGATCTGGAAGACGGTCGAAGACCAGGGCCTTGCAGACAATACCATTTTTATCTTTACCAGTGACAATGGGCCCTGGACCAATTATCCGGATAGAATGTCGGGGGATGGTAAGACACGGCCAAACCATCCCGGGTATACGGGTATATTCCGTGGCAGCAAAGCAACGACTTATGAAGGCGGGACCAGGGTACCCTTTATTATTTACTGGAAGGGCCATACGCAGTCCCGGGTCCTGAAGGAGCTGGTCAGCAGCGTGGACTTGTTCCCAACAATTGCCCGGTGGAGCAATATAAATTTGCCTTCCGGCCTCGTGCTGGACGGTCAGGAAGTCGGAACGCTCTTTACTGCCCGAAACCCGGGATTAGTGCATCAGCCGGTATACTATGTGCATGATGGAGTCCCTGAAGTTGCGCGGGATGGTGATTGGAAGCTAAGGAGGGTCAGGGAAAACGGAAAACTGGTAACGGAATTGTTCAACCTGGCTGAAGACCCTTCAGAGCGGGTAAACCTGATCAAAGATCATCCTGTTCAGGCCAAAAAACTTTTGGGTCTGCTGGACCGCTACCCGGGCAAATAATGGTTGTTTAATAATCCCGCACTTTGATTACGACACCATGCGGATCTGATCATTTTTTGTAATTTTAAAAAAACAAACACATGAAAGCACTGGTCATTGGTGCCACTGGGGCAACAGGGAAAGATCTTGTGAATATCCTTTTGCAAGATCCCTTTTATACAGAGGTGACAATATTCGTTCGACATCCAAGCGGTATAAACCATCCAAAATTAAAGCAGGTAACAACTGACTTTGAAAAGTTGGAAGCAGTTGTTGAGCATATAAATGGTGATGTTTTGTTCTCCTGCTTAGGGACTACACTTAAAACGGCCGGTTCAAAAGATAAACAGCGGCACATAGATTATGAAATTCCTTTGCTGTTTGCTGAAATTGCCCGGAAAAATGCGGTTTCAAATATGGTGCTATTGTCAGCCTATGGTGCATCTGCGACAAGCCGTGTATTTTATTCCCGGCTAAAGGGAGAACTGGAAGATGCCATTTCAAATTTGGTTTTTGGTAGCTATATCATTTTCAGGCCCGGATTATTATTACGTAAAGATACAAATCGAATGGGTGAACGAATCAGCGCATTTGTTTTGAGATTTCTGAACAGCTTCGGGTTAATTAAAAAGTTTAAACCTATGCCTACTTCCATTCTTGCTGAAAAACTGGCAAAAGCACCAAAAATTTTAGTACAGGGCCGTCACGTTATTGAACTGAATAAAATATTTTCGTTTTAACAGGTATTCTTTGTCTCTTGCGCCACTCCGTAGCCTCAGGTTCTGCCTAAATAAAGTTCATCACAGGCTGGCCCAGGACCATAACACTGCGATCAGGGAGAGGGCGGAGAGTATGCCCCTTGCGCTGATCGCCTTTAGCCAGGTCTGCTGCAATTTTGTGCCGCGGTCCAGGTCGCCGGTCTCCAGGTGTATGATCGCGTGATTGATGGGCAGGTTAATTTTGATGGCCAGGACGATATCTGCAAGGATCAGGGACAAGGACAGGAGCACACCGGTGAATGGCCGGGAAAGGATTGCGTCATGCAGGAGGAACAGTCCTGTCAATCCTGTCATCAATACCAGAACATACAATATTTTCAGCCTGCTGGGCAAAACTGAATCCAGTAGCCTTCTTTGTTCATTGAAGGCATGCAGGGACAGGTGTTTGTAGGCCCTGGCCGCACCCAAAAGGTAAAATATGCCCTGAGATGCGATAATGGTTGTTAAAATAAGCTGTGCGGTCAATACAATATTAATTGTCATGGCAGTTTTGTTTGATGCAAAAATCAGCAGCCTTCTGCTATAAATTCTTGATTTCGGTCAAGAAATAAATTGGATCTTTGAAAGATGGACAATGAGCTATTAAGGCAGGTCATGAGCAGGCACACCAGGGTTGACGAGGTGTGCTGGAAGGCTTCAGCGCCTTTATTCCGCTTCAGACATTTTAAAAAGAAAGAACTTTTTTTGAGGCAGGGGGATGTTTGTACCCATCTTGGTTTTATACACAAGGGTTATACCAGGCTGTTTTATAATGTGGATGGCACGGAGATCACGAAGGATTTTAATACAGAAGGGTATTTTTGCGGGTCTTATGCCAGCTTCATCAGCCGCCAGCCGTCAAGGTTTAATGTGCTGGCCATGGAGCCTCTGGTCGTACAGGTTATCTCGCATCATGACCTGATGTACCTGGTGGAACAATACCCTGCCTGGCAGAAATTTCTGAGGATTGCCATGGAGCAGATGTTCATCAGCAAAGAGAACAGGGAGGCGATGTTCCTGCTTTCGTCTCCTGAAGCGCGTTATAATGATCTTCTGAAGCAGCACCCGGACTGGGTCAGAAGGATACCGCTCAAATACCTGGCTTCTTATCTTGGACTTGCACCGGAGACGCTGAGCAGGGTCAGGGGACGCTGAATAGGATAAGGGGACGCTGAATAGGATAATTCCGCTATTTTAAAGATAGGATATAGCTGACCATTGTTTGGGCATCTTCAAGCGGTACTTTAGGATGCTTGCTCATGACCGCATCTCCCCAGGAACCGCTTCCGCCGCTGATTACTTTTTGTGCCAGCATATCAATATAAACACGCTGGACAGGATATCTTCTGGCGATATCTTTAAAGGCTGGTCCGACTGATCTTACCGCTTCCTTATGGCAGGTGCCGCAATCGGAATAGGAGATGAGCACTTCGCCTTTTTGTGCTACGGCTGCTGGTATGGTGTCGTTCTCTCCGGGTATTTCACGGATATAATCAGCCTTTTTACGGTCTGTGGTATTTGCGGGTCCGGCATTGCTGCAAGCAGTGATGAAAATCATGAGCAGCAGTGAGCAGCTGATTCCCGCACACGTTTTGGTGCTAACAGGACTAACCGGCGACATGGGGTATTGATCTTGCTGGCAGCGCTTCTCTATTGTATTTTGTCTTATATTCCAATGGCGACATGCCTGTTAATTTTTTGAACAGTTCCCTGAAGGATTTGATATCTGAATAGCCAACTTCATACATGACTTCATTGATGGTTTTGCGGGTACGTTCAAATGCTGCTTTTGCTGATTCGATCTTTACCATTTGCGCGTATTCAACTGGTGTGGTACCGGTTGCCTTGATAAACCTGCGGTCAAAATTACGCCTGCCGACTGCCAGTCTGCACGACAGGTCTTCAAAGGATATTTTTTCGCACAGGTTGTTTTCTATATAGGTCTGGGCCTGCAGAACCATTTCATCGCTGTGCGATTTCCGGCCTGAAAAGATGATGTACTCCGACTGGCTCTGCCTGTCTGGTTCGATCTGGAACACTTTGGAGCAGAAAATGGCTGTTTGCCTGTCAAAATACCGCTCCGTCAGATAGACCACCAGATTTAGAAAGGAATAAGCTCCTCCGTTTGTATAGATGCGGTTTTCATTGGTAATTATCCGGCCTGTCGCCACATTTACCTGCGGGAACATCTGTCTGAACATTTCTGCTTTGTTCCAGTGTACGGAACAGGTCTTTCCATTGAGCAGTCCGGTTGCGGCCAGCAAAAAGCTGCCTGAGCACATGCTCGCTATTTCTGCTCCGCTTTCATACTGCCTGCGTATCCAGTCAATAAGCTTCTGGTTATTTTTCAGCGCGCCCGCATAATCATCCAAAAAGGCGGGGACCAGCACCAGGTCTGTTTTTTTTATGCTGCTGAGATCGGCCGGATGGACCGCCAGGTAATTGTTGTGCGACTGGACTTCCCGGACAAAGCCGGCTACCTGGACATGGAGCCTTTGCTTGTTTCCGAGCTCCTGCCAGTATTCGTCTGCCCGGCAGAGAATATCGTATGCACCGCTTATGGTGTTCAGGTTAAGCTTGCCATCGGGCACTGCAATAGTAATGTGCTTCATCGTTTTGCCTTTTTACAAATATAAAAAACAATCATGTCCAAATCACCCCGCAATAAAGTCTGTTTCACACCGCTCTTCCCCGCTTTTTTGTAAATAATTTTGGGTATGCATTGGATGATGATGCAACAATTGATTATTTAATGTTAAAAATTAAAACTATGGAAACGCAAGATTTTACTACGGTCCTTTTGGTCGGTGCAACGCCCCGGGAAGTTTTTGATGCTGTTAATGATGTGCGCGGCTGGTGGTCTGAAAATATCGAAGGGGATACAGACCAGCCTGGCGGTGAATTTTCATATCATTATCAGGACGTGCACCGGGCCAAAATGAAGATCATTGAATTTGTTCCGGATAAAAGGGTGAGCTGGAAGGTACTTGACAATTATTTTAAATTTACTCAAGATGTTGCTGAATGGAAGGACACGCAGGTGATTTTTGAAATTGCTCAAAAGGGGGACAGGACCGAACTGAGGTTTACCCATAAGGGTCTGGTGCCGGAATATGAATGTTACCAGGTTTGTCATGATGCCTGGACCCATTATATACAGGATAGTTTGAAAGCGCTGATCCTGACGGGAAAGGGCAGCCCCACTCCCCGGGATGCAGGTGAAGGAAATCCTGGAGCGCAGCTTTCTGAACCGGTTTCAGCAGGGCCTGCTTCTAAAAGCATTTGCCACAGGTTGCTGATCGAAGCGCCGGTAGAGAAGGTTTATTCTGCCCTGATCACGCAGGAGGGTCTGGCAGGATGGTGGACACCGGAGACTACAGCAGAACCTGTAACGGGCAGCATCGCCAGATTTGGCTTTGGTCTGGATTATTTTAAGGAAATGAAGGTCACCGAGCTTATGCCATATAGCCGTGTAAAATGGCTTTGTCTCCAGGCGTTTGAAGAATGGATCGATACGACGCTTACTTTCGAGCTGGAGCCGCACCGCAAGGGTGCTGTGCTGTTCTTCCGTCACGAGGGGTGGGCAGGTTATACTCCTGAGTTTGCTTCATGCAGTTATGACTGGGCGCTTTTTTTCAGGAGTTTGAAGTTTCTTTGTGAAAAGGGGAAGGGGTTTCCTTATCCTGATTTTAATCAATAGCATGCTGGTTGTACGGGTGGTGCCGGTGCGGCCGGGCGCTTATATCAAATAGTGGATTGTAAATGATTTGATTTTTTGTAGCTTTAGAGGTGAACAAATAGTCGTTGGATAATTTGAATACTGAACATATGCTAGGAAATTTAAACAAAAGGGAGATTATAGATTTGCTTGAAAGCCAGGTATTTGGTCGTTTGGGCTGTCATGCCGATGGCGAGACTTACGTTGTGCCGGTTAATTATGTATACCGCAACGATGCCATTTATGCACATACCGGCCAGGGTAAAAAGCTGGATATGCTGCGTAAGAACCCTAAGGTTTGTTTCCAGGTGGATGAGATCTCGGATACTTTCAGGTGGAAAAGTGTTATTGTATGGGGAACTTTTCAGGAGCTGACAGGCGAAGAACGCCAGCAGGCGATGCAGGGGATCATTCACCGCATCATGCCTTTGACGGACAATCCCTCCCAGCATTCTTCTCATGGCATTCCTGAAGACCAGCAAACCAGTATCATCGTCTTTAAGATCCCGATCGTTGAAGGGACCGGACGTTTTGAGTCTCACGACCAGCATATGGGCATCCCCAGATGATCTTTACCTGAGGACCGCGTTGTTTACCTGAGGTCCTGTGCTTTCTGCTAAAGTTAATTTCAATAAGTAAGCAAGATCATCATTTGTGCTGGTCTGGATCATAGCTTTCAGGCAATTTGATCCCGAACTTTCCGGCATAATGAAAACTTGCCATGCACACATTAATTAAAAAAGAGTTACCTGCCGGAACAGAGTCGCCCGCTGTTCAGCAGCAGCTGTTGTCGGAAATACGGGCAATGGGTTTACAGCTCCGGCGTGTTAAGAGAATACTGGACAGCGTGCCTTTTTTTGTGGTTCGCCATGAATATGACCGCCTTGTTCGGCTGATAAGAAAGCAACTGGAACTGGAGCACAACATTTGTACCCGCTTCCGGCTTATGCGTTTGGGTCTGTATGAAGCGGATGTCATGGAACTGCACCTGAACGGTCATCGCATGACTGTTGAACTGAACCAGCTAAAAAAGTTCGTTGAACAGCTTGTCAGACGGTTATTTTCACCGGGAAATCAAACGACATTCCTGTAGGTTTAGCTGGTGCTGATATGCTATCCTTGATTGCTGTTCTTATTGCTGATATACCCGCATCAGGGCTTCGTCTTTTCCCTGTATATAATTTTTGATCGAATATGCTACATTGACGTCGGGTGTTAAGGGGCCTTTCTTTCCTTTCCAGGTTTCCCAGTACCTGGTAGAATAGGCAATGGTTATTTTAGACCTGGGCAGGCTAAAGCCCCTCACTTCGCCATAGTGGTTGATATTGCCGCTGGTTGCCTCACCGATAAAGATGGCATTTGAGTTTTTTTTCAGCTCAACGGCATTCATTACTGCTGAAGAAAAGGTTTTTTTGCCGATCAGCACAAAGA
>Ga0222419_100929_pt1 | contig 14206 bp, 12 predicted proteins | sample 1B20Ametagenome_FD_182474 | JGI IMG/M metagenome (GOLD analysis project Ga0222419, IMG submission 182474) | Enriched microbial communities from leaf-cutter ant dump, University of Wisconsin, Madison, United States - 1B20A (version 2) | ecosystem: Environmental > Terrestrial > Nest > Insects nest... | reverse complement strand
CAGCGCTTTCCTGGCGGGCGTTTCAAGCCTTTTTTATGCTCAAAGCGCGTTCGCGCTGCTGCCGATCGAGCACTGGACGCAAGACAGCGGCGCGCAGGTCTGGCTGGTGCAGAGCCCCGCGATTCCCATGGTGGACGTGCAGGTCGATTTCGACGCCGGCAGCCGCCGCGACCCGGCGGCGCAGGCGGGCCTGGCCAGCAGCGCGGCGCTGATGAGCGCCAAGGGCGTGCGCGCCGATGGCCAGGACCCCGCGCTCGATGAAAACCAGCTTGGCGAGGCCTGGGCCGACCTGGGCGCGGGGCTGGACGCGAGCGCGGGGCGCGACGCGCTGAGCTTCTCGCTGCGCTCGCTCACGCAACCCGATCTGCTCGATCGCGCGGTGCGGCTCGCGGCGCGCCAGCTCGGCGAGCCGAGCTACCCCGAGGACGTCTGGCAGCGCGAACGCGCGCGCTGGCAGGCCGCCATTGCCGAGGCCGACACCAAGCCCGGCACCGTCGCGGGCAAGACCTTCGCCAAGGCGGTGTACGGCGACAACCCCTACGGCCAGCAGGTCACGGCCCGGACGCTGAACGCGATCGGCGTGGCCGACCTCGCCGCCTACCGCGCGCGCTACCTGCAGCGCTGCCGCGCGCGCGTGGCCATCGTCGGCGCGGTGGACCGGGCGCAGGCGCAAAAGCTCGTCGACGGCCTGCTGGCGCGCCTGCCGGCGGGCGACGCGGGCGGCTGCGCCGCGCTGCCCCTGCTACCCCCCATGCAGCCGCTCACGCAGGCGCGCGAGATCGACATCCCCTTCACCTCGGCGCAGACGCACGTGCTCATCGGCCAGCCGGGCTTCGTGCGCTCGGACCCGGACTTCCTCGCGCTGCTCGTGGGCGACCACATCCTCGGCGGCGGGGGCTTCACCTCGCGCCTGATGGAGCAGGTGCGCGAGAAGCGCGGCCTGTCCTACAGCGTGTTCAGCGAGTTCACGCCGGGCCTGAGCGCCGGCGCCTTCATCGCCGGGCTGCAGACGCGCCCCGACCAGGCCGCCGAGGCGATCCGGGTCACGCGCGAGGTGATCGCGGATTTCGTGAAAGACGGCCCGACCGAGGCCGAGCTGCGCGCCGCCAAGGACAACCTGATCGGCGGCTTCGCGCTGCGCATCGACAGCAACCGCAAGCTGCTGGGCAACGTGGTCAACATCGCGCGCAACGGCCTGCCGCTGGATTACCTGGAGCACTGGACGGACCGCGTCGAGGCGCTCACCGTGGCCGACGTGAAGGCGGCGATGGCGCGCAAGCTCCAGCCCGACCGCATGGTGACCGTGGTGGTCGGCGCCACGCCCGCGGCCAAGCCGTGAAGCCGGCGGCGCACCTGCGCGCGCCCGGCGAGGTGCGCCTCATCGGCGGCCTGTGGAAGCGCACCAAACTGCCCGTGCCGGATCGCCCGGGCCTGCGGCCCACGCCCGACCGCGTGCGCGAGACGCTGTTCAACTGGCTGGGGCAGGACCTGACCGGCTGGCGCTGCATGGACGTGTTCGCGGGCACCGGCGCGCTGGGGCTGGAGGCGGCCTCGCGCGGCGCGGCCGAGGTGCTGCTCGTCGAGCACGACGGCGCGCTGGTGCAGCAGATCGCGCGCCTGGCCGAGCGCCTGGGCGCCCGTGGCGTCACGGCACGCCGGGGCGACGGGGTGGCGCGGCTGGCCCAGCAGGCGGGCGCCGATCTGGACCTCGTGCTGCTCGACCCCCCGTTCGATGCGCAGGCGCTCTTCGTGCCCGCGCTGCAGGCGGCGGCCCGGGCCATCGCACCGCAAGGCTGGATCTACCTGGAAGCGCCGCAGCGCTGGACCGAGGAGCTGCTGGCCCCCCTGGGGCTCGCGTGCCAGCGCTACCTGAAGGCCGGGGCCTCGCATGCCCATTTGCTGGGACGGCGGCCCGGGAACTCCTGAAAACGAAGCTGCCCGCGCTGGCGGGGCATGGCTTCGGGCTGATTCCGGCCCGGATTCGCACCATAATGGATGCGATGCCACCCCAGGAGCGCGCCGTGTCCGCCACCATCGCCGTCTTTCCCGGAACCTTCGACCCGATCACGCTGGGCCACGAGGACATGCTGCGCCGCGCCTGCGCGCTGTTCGGCACGGTGATCGTGGCTGTCGCGATGGCGCACCACAAGAAGACGCTGTTCACGCTGGACGAGCGCCTGCGGCTCGCGCGCGACGCCCTGGCCGACCTGCCGAACGTGGCGGTGGAGCCGTTCGACGGTCTCGTGACCGAGTTCGCCGTGGCGCGCGGCGCGCGGGTGATGGTGCGGGGCCTGCGCTCGGGCACCGACTTCGACTACGAGCTCCAGCTCGCGGGCATGAACCGCCACCTGCGGCCCGAGGTGGACACCGCCTTCCTCACACCCGATGCGCGCTACCAGAGCATCAGCAGCACCCTGGTGCGCGAGATCGCCACGCTGGGCGGCAGGGTCGACGCGCTGGTGAGCGCGGCCGTCCTTCCCCACCTGCTGGCCAAGGTGGGGCGCGGCTAGCCTGCGCGCCTTGCGCCGGACTACCGGTTTCGATAGCTGCCAGCGCTTGATGGGATTGGGCCAGCGCCGGATTTGGCTTGAAATGAGCTGCGGCTCCTTCCGGGCACCGGGGGGCGCTGAGGCCGCAGGGGTTCGTCGCCAAACTGTCACGATCGCGCGCCACCATGGGCATGACGCCGGGCGAGGCCGCCCGGCCCATGCGCCTGGGAGGACGCCCCATGATCTCCGTGGACCAGATCGTCGACCTGCACCTGCCGCGGCTGCGGCGGCATCCGTGGCTGAGCAAGGGCGTGCGCGGCGTGCTGCGCCGCCTGCTGCACGAGCAGAACTTCCATGCCTTCGCGCGGCAGTACCCGCACCTGGAAGGCTTTCCCTTCGTCGAGCAGGTGCTGGAGCACTTCGCCTTCAGCTACGCGGTGCGCGACAACGAACGCGAGCGCATCCCGGCGCGCGGGCGCGTGCTCATCGTCGCCAACCACCCCATCGGCTCGCTCGACGGGCTGGCGCTGCTGAACCTGGTGGGCGGCATCCGCGGCGACGTGAAGATCGTCGCCAACGGCCTGCTGGCGGCCGTGCAGCCGCTCAGGCGCCTGCTGCTGCCGGTGACGGTGCTGGGCGGGCGCAGCGGCGCGGGGCAGCTCAAGGCCATCCTGGAGCACCTGCACGGCGAGGGTGCGGTCATCATCTTCCCGGCCGGCGAAGTCTCGCGTCTGCGGCCCGGCGGCGTGCGCGACGGGCGCTGGAACAGCGGCTTCCTGCGGCTGGCGGCGCAGACACAGTCGCCCATCGTGCCGGTGCACATCGACGGGCGCAACTCGGCGCTGTTCTACGGCGCCTCGATGTGCTGCAAGCCGCTGGCCTCGCTGCTGCTGGTGCAGGAGATGTTCGGCCAGCACCGCAAGAGCATCGCGCTGCGCATCGGCCACCCCATCCCGCACGGCAGCCACCGCGCGATGGCGCTGCCCGACGCGGCCAAGGCCAAGCTGTTCTGCAAGCACCTGTACCGCGTGGCGCAGGACCGGCCGGGCCTGCTGCATACCGAAACCGCCGTGGCCCACCCGGTGGACCGCAGCGCGCTGGCCCAGGCTGTGGCCGCGTGCCCGCTGCTCGGCGAGACGCCGGACGGCAAGCGCATCCACCTGTTTCGCGGCGGGCTCGATTCGGCCGTGCTGCGCGAAGTGGGGCGGCTGCGCGAGCTGGCCTTTCGCGCGGTGGGTGAGGGCCGCGGCCAGCGCCGCGACCTGGACCGCTACGACACCTACTACGACCACCTGATCCTGTGGGAGCCGCAGGAGCTGGAGATCGTCGGCGCCTACCGCATGGTGCGCACCGCGCCGGTGGTGCAGGACCAGGGCGTGCAGGGGCTGTACACGCACGGCCTGTTCAGCTTCGGGGCGGGCATGGCGCCGTACCTGGAACAGGGGCTGGAGCTGGGCCGCTCCTTCGTGCAGCCGCGCTACTGGGGGCGGCGCTCGCTGGACTACCTGTGGTTCGGCATCGGCGCTTACGTGCGGCGCTATCCCGAGTGCCGCTACCTGTTCGGCCCGGTCTCGCTCTCGCGCGACATGCCGCAGGCCGCGCGCGACCTGCTGGTGCACCACTACCGCGGCCACTACGGCGAGCCCGGCGTGGCGCAGGCGCGCCGCCCCTACGTGCCGGCCGGCGATCCCGAGGCCGCGGGCCTGGGCGGCGGCGACAGCGCGGCCGACTTCGTGCGGCTGAAGCTGCTGCTCGCGCACCTGGGCGCCAGCGTGCCGACGCTGTACAAGCAGTACACCGAGGTGGCCGAGCCGGGCGGCGTGCGCTTCCTGGACTTCGGCGTGGACCCGGACTTCGGCCACTGCGTCGACGGCCTGGTGCTGGTGGACGTGCGGCGGATCAAGGCGCACAAGCGCGAGCGCTACCTGGGGTCCGCGGACGTGCCGGGAATGGCGCCTGGGGGCGGCCAGGGCGAATTTCTATCGTAACGATAGCTGCCAGCGCTTCATGGACAAGCGCTGGAGCCCGATTCGGCTCATGCTTTCGCGTTGTCCGATTCGGTCCATTCCTCCGGCACCTGCGAGGCCGTGGCCGTCGCGTGCGGCGGGCGCGCCTGCCCGGGCACGATGGAGCTGACCGGCGCGGGGTGGGGCGGGCGCCTGCGCGTGAGCGCCTCGGCGATCTGCACCGCCGAGGCCGGGTGGCCGGCGACGGTGGGGCGCAGGATCTCGGGGTCCTCGCGCAGCTCCTGCTCGGTCGGCACGTGCGGCTCGAAGCTGTGCGCGTCGGCCAGCGGCCAGTACAGGCGGTAGACGTTGTGCTGGCGCGGCAGGTCGTCGAGGATGGCGCGCCGCTCGATCGTGGGCATCAGCGCCGAGAGCAGGCGGATGCGCGCGCTGTCGATGCGCCGCACGATGTGGTGCGTGGAAAGCTGGTCGGGGTGCATGAGGCCCGCCGCCTGCAGCAGCTCCTTGAGCGCATGCAGCGTGTTGGCGTGGTACTGCGCCACGCGCGGCGCCTTGTCGGCGATGACCAGCGCGCGCTCGCGCTTCGGGTCCTGCGTGGTGATGCCCGTGGGGCAGAAGCCCGTGTGGCAGACCTGCGCCTGGATGCAGCCCAGCGCCATCATGAAGCCGCGCCCCGAATTGCACCAGTCCGCGCCCAGCGCGAACATGCGCGCCAGGTCGAACGAGGTGATGACCTTGCCCGCCGCGCCGATCTTGATGCGCTCGCGCAGGCCCACGCCGATCAGCGTGTTGTGCACCAGGTGCAGGCCCTCCTGCACCGGCGCGCCCATGTGGTCGGCGAACTCGATAGGCGCGGCGCCCGTGCCGCCCTCGGCGCCGTCGACGACGATGTAGTCGGGCGTGATGCCGGTCTCCAGCATCGCCTTGACGATGCCGAACCACTCCCAGATGTGGCCGATGCACAGCTTGAAGCCCACGGGCTTGCCGCCCGAGAGTTCGCGCAACTGGGCGATGAAATGCATCATCTCCACCGGCGTGGAGAACGCGCTGTGCGACGACGGCGAGACGCAGTCCTGCCCCTCGGGCACGCCGCGCGCCGCGGCGATCTCGGCCGTCACCTTGGCGCCCGGCAGGATGCCGCCGTGGCCCGGCTTGGCGCCCTGGCTGAGCTTGATCTCGATCATCTTCACCTGCGGGTTCCTGGCCTGCTCGGCAAAGCGCTCGGGGTTGAACGTGCCGTCCTGGTTGCGGCAGCCGAAGTAGCCCGAGCCGACTTCCCAGATCAGGTCGCCGCCGTTCTGGCGGTGATAGCGGCTGATGCCGCCTTCGCCGGTGTCGTGCGCGAAGTCGCCCATCTTGGCGCCCAGGTTCAGCGCCAGGATGGCATTGGCCGAGAGCGCGCCGAAGCTCATCGCCGAGATGTTGAACACGCTCGCGTTGTAGGGCTGGGTGCAGGGCGAGACGCCCTCGCGCTGGCTGCCGGGCTGCCCGCCGATCCAGATGCGGAAGTCGTGCGAGGCGATGACCGTGGGGTGCATCGAGTGGTTGATCCACTCGTAGCCCTTGGCGCCCACGTCCAGCTTGGTGCCGAACGGCCGCACGTCGGGCACGCCCTTGGAGCGCTGGTAGACCACGGTGCGCTGCGCGCGCGTGAACGGCTCGCCCTTCTCGATGTCGCCCTCGATGAAGTACTGGCGGATCTCCGGGCGGATGAACTCCAGGATGAAGCGCATGTGCCCGAGGATGGGATAGTTGCGCAGCACCGCATGGCGCGTCTGCTGCAGGTCGCGCACGCCCAGGAGGATCAGCGCGCAGGCGATCAGGAACACGGCCACGGGCCAGGCGCCGGGGCGCAGGGCCATCCAGGGCAGGCTGGCGAGCGCCGCCAGCACGGAGAGGGCCAGCGTCGTGTAGCGCACGTGCGTAGCGACGAAATGGGACTGGGACATTCGGGGAGACCGGAGCTGCGATGGGCGATGCTAGCCCAGCCCCGCGCTTTTGGGCAGCGGGTTTTCAGCGATGGCGGCAGACGCCGCAGTCCGGATCGCGCGCCAGGCGGATCTCGCTCCAGCGCATCGTGCGCCCGTCCAGCATCTGCAGCCTGCCGCGCAAAGGCTCGCCAATGCTCGCGATGAGCTTGAGCGCCTCGGCCGCCTGCATCGCCCCGATGATGCCCACCATGGGGGCGAACACGCCCATCGTGGCACAGGCCACCTCTTCAAAAACGGCATCGCGTGCAAACAAACACGCATAGCAGGGCGAGTCGGCGTGGCGCGTGTCGTACACCGCGATCTGCCCGTCGAAGCGGATCGCCGAGCCCGCCACCAGCGGCTTGCGGGCGCCGACGCAGGCGGCGTTGATCGCGTGGCGCGTCGTGTAGTTGTCGGTGCAGTCCAGCACCACGTCGGCCGCGGCGGCCAGCGCCAGCAGGCGCTCCTGCGTCACGCGCTCGCGCACGCCGTGCACCCGCACCTCGGGGTTGATCGCCTGCATCGCCAGCGCGGCCGAAGCCACCTTGGCCATGCCCACGCGCGCCGTGGCGTGGGCGATCTGGCGCTGCAGGTTGGTGAGGTCCACGTCGTCGTCGTCCACCAGCGTGATGTCGCCCACGCCGGCCGAGGCGAGGAACAGCGCGGCGGGCGAACCCAGCCCCCCCGCGCCCACGATCAGCACCCGCGCGGCCATGATGCGCTCCTGCCCCTCGATGCCGATCTCGTCGAGCATGATGTGACGCGAGTAGCGCAGCAGTTGGTCGTCGTCCATCGGCACGGTGTCCAAAGAAAAAAGGCCGGATGCGACCGGCCTCGTGGTTGCGGCGTGCGCCGCTCAATCGTCCTTCTTGGCCTGCTTGCGCTCCGTCAGCGTCTTGCTCACCTGCACCGGCTCGCCCTTGAGCTGGTGCAGCGCCTGCAGCAGCGGGAAGTCCTTGTCGGAACCGAACTCGGGCAGCTTGCGCTCGATCTTGGCGTTCTTGGCCTCTTCTTCCAGCTTCTTGCGGGCCGCTTCCCGGGCCGCCTCCAGCTCCTTGTCCTGCGCCGCCTCGCCGCCCTGGGTGTTGTCCAGGTGCTTGGCGAGATCGGACTCGCGCAGGCGCAGCGCGGCGAAGACGTCGCCCTCCGCCGTCTCGTCGACCATCACGTCCGGCACGATGCCGCGCGCCTGGATCGACTTGCCGCTGGGCGTGAAGTAGCGCGCCGTGGTCAGCTTGATGCCGGTGTCCGGCCCCAGCGGGCGCACCGTCTGCACCGAGCCCTTGCCGAAGGTCTGGTTGCCCATGATGGTGGCGCGGTGGTTGTCCTGCAGCGCACCCGCGACGATCTCGCTGGCCGAGGCCGAGCCTTCGTTGACCAGCACCACCATCGGCACCTTGCGGAAGACCTCCGGCAGGCGCTTGATCGGATCGCCCCCGCGGCGCGCGTAGAACTCGGGCGAGGCGGTGAAGATCGCCTTGCTCTCGGCCAGTTGTCCGTCGGTGGTCACCACCGTCGCGCCTTCGGGCAGGAAGGCCGCCGACACGCCCACGGCCGCGTCCAGTAGGCCGCCCGGGTCGTTGCGCAGGTCGAGCACCAGGCCCTTCAACTTCGGGTCCTGCTGGTAGATGTCCTCGGCCTTGCGCACAAAGTCGTCCAGCGTGCGGTCCTGGAACTGCGAGATGCGGATCCAGGCGTAACCGGGCTCGACCAGCTTGGCCTTGACCGACTGGGTCTTGATTTCCTCGCGCGTGATCGTCACGGGGAAGGTGCGGCTCTCGTCCTTGCGGAAGATGGTGAGCGTGACCTTGGTGCCCGGCTCGCCGCGGATGCGCTTGACCGCGTCGTTCAGCGGCAGGCCGCGCACCGCCTCGTCGCCGATCTTGGTGATCAGGTCGCCCGTCTTCAGGCCCGCGCGGTCGGCCGGAGAGCCCTCGATGGGCGAGACCACCTTGATCAGGCCGTCCTCCTGCGTGATCTCGATCCCGACGCCGACGAAGCGCCCGGACGTGCCCTCGCGGAATTCCTTGAACGACTTCTTGTCGAAATACTGCGAATGCGGGTCGAGCCCGGCCACCATGCCCGAGATGGCATCGGTGATGAGCTTCTTGTCGTCCACGGGCTCAACGTAATCCGTCTTGATGAGGCCGAACACCGCCGCCAACTGCTGCAGTTCTTCGAGCGGCAGAGGCGCCATCGCGCCGCGCGCGACCGTCTGCAATGACACCGTGGTGAGCGCACCCGCGAGCACGCCCACCGAAATCCACCCTGCTGTCTTGAGTTTCTGCCCCATACGCCACCTTTACCGCACTGCGGCAATATACACCTTGGAACGCGCGCGACAGGCGCGGTTCCTGAGCCTTTCGCGCCCTATTTCCTGCCCTGCGCGGCCACGGCGGCCGCCGCCCGCGCCGCCGCTTCGGCATCGCCCAGATAGCCGTGGCGCAGCGGCCGCAGATCGGCATCGAGCTCGTAGACCAGCGGGATGCCGTTGGGGATGTTCAGCCCCACGATGTCGGCGTCCGAAATGCCGTCCAGGTATTTGACGAGCGCGCGGATCGAGTTGCCGTGCGCCGCGATCAGTACGCGCTGGCCCGAGCGGACGGCCGGGGCGATCGCCTCCTGCCAGTAGGGCAGCACGCGCGCCACGGTGTCTTTCAGGCACTCCGTGAGCGGCACCTGTCCGGGCGCCAGGCCCGCGTACCGGAGGTCGCCGCGCTCGCAGCGCGGGTCGTCGGCCTGCAGCGCGGGCGGCGGCACGTCGTAGCTGCGCCGCCAGACATGCACCTGCGCGTCGCCATACTGCCTTGCCGTCTCGGCCTTGTTGAGCCCCTGCAGCGCGCCATAGTGGCGCTCGTTCAGGCGCCAGCTGTGCGTCACGGGCAGCCAGGTGCGCTCCATCGCATCCAGGCAGTGCCAGAGCGTGTGCGTGGCGCGCTGCAGCACGCTGGTGAAGGCCTGGTCGAACTCGTAGCCCTCGGCCTTCAGCAGCCGCCCGGCCTCGCGGGCCTGGGCGATGCCCGTGGGCGTGAGCGGCACGTCGGTCCAGCCGGTGAAGCGGTTTTCCAGGTTCCAGGTGGATTCACCGTGGCGGAGCAGGACGAGCTGGTGCATGCGCAGGGCCTTCGTTCGGTAGAGCAAACCGGCTATTCTAGAATCAGCGCTTTGCCGTCTTGGAACCGCACCGCCGTGAGCTTCGTCCTGCAAAACTGGTATCTGATCGTTCTTGCCCTGGTCTCCGGGGGGCTGCTGGCCTGGCCCATGGTGTCGGGGGGTGGCCTGGGAGGCCTGTCGGCCGCCCAGGCGGTGCAGCTCATCAACCGTGAAAAAGCGGTGATGGTGGACGTCTGCGAGGCCGAGGAATACGCCGCCGGGCACGCCAGCGGCGCCCGGAGCGTGCCGCTGTCGCAGTTCAAGGAGCGTCTGCCGCAGGTGGTCAAGAACAAGACCGTGCCGCTGGTGCTGGTGTGCGCCAGCGGCCTGCGCGCGCGCCGCGCCGCGGCCATGGCGCGCCAGCTCGGCTACGAGAAGGCGCAGGCGCTCACGGGGGGCATGGCGGCCTGGCGCGAGGCCAACATGCCGGTTGAAAAGGCCTGATGAGCCCCCAGTTGCGCCGCAGTGCGGCCGCGGCCGGATGAAAGGAAGGAAACGATGCAAGCCGTCAAGATGTACACCACGGCCACGTGTCCCTATTGCATTCGTGCAAAGCAGTTCCTGGCGTCGAAGGGCGTGGAGCGCATCGAGGAAATCCGCGTCGATGCCCAGCCCGAGCTGCGCCGGCAGATGATGGAGATCACCGGGCGGCGCACCGTGCCGCAGATCTTCATCGGCGGCCAGCACGTGGGCGGATGCGACGATCTGTTCGCGCTCGACGCCCGCGGCGGCCTGATGCCGCTGCTGCAGGCTTGAATCCCCGATGCCGCGCTGCATAATGCGCTGCTGACCTGCCCGCTTGGGGAGCTCCCCGGGCGGGCATTTTCGTGTTTCCCACTCTCAAAGACCGACGCCATGGCCGACGAACAAGCAACGCCCGTTTTCCAGATCCAGCGCATGTACCTCAAGGACGTGTCGCTCGAGCAGCCCAACTCACCCGCCATCCTGCTGGAGCAGCAGCAGCCCAGCGTGGACATCCAGCTCGGCGTGGGCGCGGAAACCGTCGCCGACGGCATCTATGAAGTGACCGTGACGGCCACCGTGCATGCCAAGCACGGCGAGAAGACGGTCTTTCTCGTCGAGGCCAAGCAGGCCGGCATCTTCGAAATCCGCAACGTGCCGCAGGAACAGATGGACAACGTGGTGCGTGTCGTCTGCCCGCAGATCATCTATCCCTATGCACGCTCGAACGTGGCCGACGTGGTGACGCGCGCGGGCTTCCCGCCGGTGCACCTCGCGGAGATCAACTTCCAGGCCATGTACGACCAGCAGCAGGCCGCGGCCGCCGCGCAAGGCGCGAACGGCACGCCGCAGTAAACCCGGGTCCATGGTGCCCGCGCCCCTTGCCTGAAAGGCCCCGCCCGCCATGAACATCGTGGTTCTCGGGGCGGGTGCCTGGGGCACGGCCATCGCCATCAGCGCCGCCCGCCATGCGGCGGCGCACCGCGTCCTGCTCTGGGCGCGCGATCAGGCGCAGGCCGGAGCGATGCAGGGTGCGCGCGAGAACGCGCGTTATCTCCCGGGTGCGGCGTTCCCGGCGTCGCTGGAGGTGGCCGGAGGCAGCGCGGCCGGACACCTCGCGGGCGCCGACCTGGTCATCCTTGCTCCGCCCATGGCAGCCCTGCGGGAGCTGCTGGCGGCGCTGGGGCGCTTCGACGGGCCCGTCGCCTGGCTGTGCAAGGGTTTCGAGGCCCGCACGGGGCTGCTCGCGCACGAGGTGTGCGCGCAGGTCGCGCCGTGGCTGCGGGTCGGGGCGCTCAGCGGCCCGAGCTTCGCTCTCGAGGTGGCGCGCGCGCAGCCCACGGCCCTGGTGGCTGCCAGCACGCACGCGCAGGTACAGGAGACGCTCGTGCAGGCGCTGCACGGCAGGCACCTGCGGGTGTATGCCAATGACGATCTGGTGGGCGTGGAGGTGGGCGGCGCCGTCAAGAACGTCCTGGCCATCGCCACCGGCCTGTGCGATGGCCTTCGGCTGGGCCTGAACGCGCGGGCGGCGCTCATTACGCGGGGGCTTGCCGAGATGTCGCGCCTGGGTGCCGCGCTGGGCGCGCGCACGGAAACCTTCATGGGCCTGTCCGGCCTGGGCGACCTCGTGCTTACCGCCACCGGCGATCTGTCGCGCAACCGCAAGGTCGGTCTGCTCCTTGCCCAGGGCCTGTCGCTGGCCCAGGCGGTGGACAGCCTGGGCCATGTGGCCGAGGGCGTCTACAGCGCCCATACCGTGCTGCATCGTGCGCAGCAGCTGGGTGTCGAGATGCCGATCGCCAGGGCCGTGGTGGCGCTGCTCGACGGCAGGGTGCAGCCGCAGGAAGCCGTGGCGCGGTTGATGGAGCGCGATCCCAGGGGCGAGTGAGGCGGCCTGCGGGCGCGCCCCTATTCGGGTTCGTCGAACACCAGCGACGGGTCGCTGATGACGCGCGCGCTCGCGCCGGGGCCGGCGAGCATCCCCGTGCTCTGGTAGCTGAACGGCGTTCCGGGTTCGAGCGCGGCCGCGGCCACGTTGGCCAGCGGCTGGTTCGTCCCCACGAAATAGCTGCCCGCGGGTGCGTCCGTCGTCGTGCGCACAGCGGGTGCGGCGGCGTCCGCGCTGCCGGAGACGCTCTCGGTCAGCACGGAGCCGTCTTCGGCAACGCGCATCACCTGCAGGCCCAGCCATCCCAGGTGCTGCGCCGCGGCCGCCGAATCCGCGTTCAGCCAGTATCCGCATGGCCGCGGCCGTTGCAGTTCGGGGCGCAGGGACGCGGTGGACGTCCATTGCGCCTTCACCTGCGTGAGCGCGCCGCTGGCTTCGTCGATCAGGCTCAGCTCGCGCTCGGAGGTGGTGGGGCTGGCCAGCACCGTGAGCGTGCCCTGGCACGCCTTGGAGGCGATGTTCCGCGTCACATAGACCTGCACCTGCCGCAGGTCGCTGCCACGGTCGGCGGCGCTACGCAGCACGCTGGTCAGCGCCACCACCAGGCTGTGCACGCGGCGCTGGACGTGTGCCTGGCCGAGCCCCGCGCCCCGGCTGGCGATGGTCAGGCTGACGGCGTTGTTCAGTCCTCCCAGGTTGCGCAGCGAGTCGGGCTGCGCATCGCCCGTCTCGGCCACCAGCGTGCCGGAATCCGCCGTGACCGCGTGCAGCCACTCGTGGGTCAATCCGTCGGCGGCAAGCGATTTGAAGAGGGGTTGCACGAACCACTCCAGGGCGGCCTTGTTGACGAATTCCGGCACGTTGGCGGCGGTGGCGGCTTGCAGCAGCACGTCGTAGCTTGGCAGCATCCGCGCACCGCCCGTGCCGATGGCGTGCACGGGGTATTCATGCACGTCGGCGATGACGGCGGGCCGGTAGGTGCGGATCGATTGCGCGATGGCCCTGGCCTCCGGGGTGCGCAGCGCCAGATGGTCGTGGTCCAGGTCGGTGCCGTCACCGGTCGCGCGGGTGTTGGCCGATGCGCCGTCGGGATTGGCGCGCGGGACGACGATCACGTTGATGCGCTGGAGCATGGGGGCGAGCAGCCCCTGGGACAGTTCGCGCGCCATTACCAATAGCGCCTCGCCGCTGGCCGGTTCATCGCCATGCTGCTGTCCGACCAGCAGCACGGTAGGGCGGCCGTTGGATTCCAGCGGCTTGTCGCCGGCCGTGCCGCTCAGTGCCAGGGCCCATAGAGGGGTACCGTTTTGCGACGTGCCCAGTTCGATCTTCCGCACTTGCGTCTTGTCGCCGGGAGCGACCGCGAGTTCGTCCAGCCATTGGGAGAGTTCCGCGTTCGTGGTCCAGGCGCGCCGATCCGGCTGCAGGCCGGGGGTGTCGTAGCGCACGGGTGGGTCGGGGAAGTGCGCGGCCACGGCCGCGCTCTCGGTGGCTGTGGTCAGGCCTAGCGGCTCTTCGGAGCCCGTGATGGGGGTTGCCACCGGGCTGGTGGCCGCCTGGTCGGCGGAGCGCTCGGGTGGGACGGCCTGCGACTTGGCACGCGGGGGCGGAACGACCCGGGCGCTCTGAGACGGCCAGGGCGGCAGAGGTGTGCTGGCGCAGGCGCTCAGCACGAGCGCGGCGGCAATGGCGGCCGATGGCATCCAGCGGCGGGCAGGACCCGCCGCGGCGATGGAGCGGGCGGCGTACAGGCTGGGCGGCAGTTTCATGAACGGTTCTTGGAAGATGAAATGCCCCGATAGCTTGCCACAAACGCCCGGGGGACCGAAGGCAGCCGTGTGGCGCGGCTGCCGGGGGGCGGGTGGCTCAGGCCGGGTACCCGCCACCGCGCGGGCCGCGCGAGCGGTTGTTGTTGTTGCGCGGGGCGCCGCGCCGGCCGCGCTGGCCCATCATGTCCGCACTCGTGCGCATCGGGTCCGGTTGGCCGCCGTTGCCCCGGGCGCTGCGGCGCGGCTCCATGCCCAGGCGTCCCAGTTGCGTTCCCAGGTGGGCGTTTTCGCCATGGGGCTGGCTGTCGTCGCGGTGCCGTCCCGCATGGTTGTCGTGGCGCGCCGTGCGGGGCTTGGCGGTGCCATCGTCCGGGCGGGGTGCCTGCGGCCGGCCTTCGGTCCGATGGTTGCCGCGCGTGGAGGGGCGCCCGGCCTTGTTGGCGCGCATGCGCTCCATCATTTCGCCGCGCGCGGCCTTGGCGGCAGCCTGCATCACGTCGCGGCT
>Ga0222419_100926_pt1 | contig 14250 bp, 13 predicted proteins | sample 1B20Ametagenome_FD_182474 | JGI IMG/M metagenome (GOLD analysis project Ga0222419, IMG submission 182474) | Enriched microbial communities from leaf-cutter ant dump, University of Wisconsin, Madison, United States - 1B20A (version 2) | ecosystem: Environmental > Terrestrial > Nest > Insects nest... | reverse complement strand
GTCGTGGTCGGTCTGCCACTGCCGGGACATTTCACGGCGGCGGTACCCAATGGCTGTCAGGCCGAGCAAGAGGGACAGCAGCATCAGGCCGTATTCGCTCAACGTGGGGATGCTGTGTGTCGTTGCCGCGGCCGCGCCGATCTGGACATTGCCGGCCACGGTGACGAAGTTGCGATTGACCGTGGCCGCGGGCCCCAGAGTGATCACGGCCGTGCCGCCGCCGGATGACACCAGTTGAATGTTCTGGCCGGGCGTGCCCTGCAGCGTCAAGGTGCCCAGCACGGTCACGCTGCTGCCTGCGGGGATCACGAAGGTGCGGCCCGTGGTGCTGCTCAGGGTCAGGTTCTGGAAGACCAGCGTGCCCGAAAGGTGGGTGGTGTTGCCCACGCAGCCATCGGTGAGGGTGACGGTGCCTGTGCCTGCGTTGAAGGTGCCGGTGCTGGAGAAGTCCCCACCCACCATGACGGTGCCGGCGGTGTCATTGACCACCCCGGTTCCCGCGATATTGAAGTTGCTGCCGGTGGAAAACACCCCGGAACTCACGTTCAGGACGCCATCCACTTCCACGGAAGTGCAGGCCGTGTCGTAGGTCCCGCCTGCGGGTACGTCGAACGTCGCCCCGCTACCGATCGTGAACTGCGCCCATGCGGGGGTTGCCAGGCCGAGGCACAGCGCGGCCACGGCCAGGATTCGGCGACAGAGCGATTGCATGAGTTTCTTTTTTTTGGATTCGACGGAAGTCAGCGGTGTCGAGAGGGTGTGAATCGACAAGGCATCGCGCTGACACGGGCGTCGTTGGCAAGGGCCTCGATGGTGGCGTTCCCCACGGGCCTGCAGAAGTGTAGATCGAAATGGCAATGTTCGGGGGACGCGGCGCTCGCGTCTCCAGCTCGATGGGTTCGGGCTCCCTTGCGTTCCGTGGGCGATCGAGGCAGTACCTACGGTGCGGGGGTGGATGCCACCGCAGGCAGCACCGTGCCCCGGCATTCGCCAAATCCGATCCGTGCCGCGCCCGGCTTCTCGCACCAGCCGCGCAGGATGACGGTGTCGCCGTCCTGCAGAAAGCCGCGCTGTTCGCCGCCGCCGATGTCCACGGGCCGCTGTCCGCCGCGCGCCAGCTCGATCAGCGCGCCGGCCTCGCCATCGGTCGGCCCCGAGATGGTGCCGGTGCCGATCAGGTCGCCCGGCTGCAGGCTGCAGCCGCCGGCCGCGTGGTGCGCGAGCATCTGCGCTGCCGTCCAGTACTGGTGACGAAAGCTGGTGCCGGACAGGCGCGCGCTGTCGCGGCCCGCGGTCTGCGCCTGCTCGCTGTGCAGCAGCACTTCGAGCTGGATGTCGATCGCGCCCGAGGCGCGGTTGGCGGGCGCATCGAGGTAGGCCAGCGGCTGCACGTCGCCTGCATCGCGCGACCAGGGCAGGCGGTAGGGCGCGAGCGCGTCCATCGTCACGATCCAGGGTGAGACGGTGGTGGCGAAGTTCTTGGCGTGGAAGGGCCCGAGCGGCTGCATCTCCCAGACCTGGATGTCGCGCGCCGACCAGTCGTTGAGCAGGCAGAGGCCGAACAGGTGCTGCTCGGCGTCGGCAAGCGGGATGGGCTCACCGGCGGCGTTGCCGGGGCCGACCCAGACGCCGAGCTCGCATTCGTAGTCCATGGCGGCGCAGGGCGCGAACACCGGCATGCTGGCGCCGCGCGGCACGAACTGGCCGCGCGGGCGGTGAAAGCGCTGGCCGCTCACGCCTATGGTGGAGACGCGGCCGTGGTAGGCCTGCGGCAGCCAGCGGAAGTTGGGCGTGACGTCGGCGTCGGGGTACATGATGCGCATGCAGTTGCGCGCGTGGTCGAGCGAGGTGTAGAAGTCGGTGTAGTCGCCGATGCGCGCGGGCACGGTGTATTCGACGTCGGTGAGCGGCAGCAGGCAGGCGTGCACCGCGTCCTGCGCGGGTGCGTCCTCGGCAAGCAGCGCGAACAGCGCCTGGCGCAGCGGCTGCCAGGCGGCAGGGCCCGCGCCCATGAAGGCGTTGAGCGTGGGCTCGGCGGCCAGCGCCAGTGCGTCGGCGGCGGTGCCGGTTACCAGGCCCGTGGCGGCCAGCGCGGCCAGGTCCAGCGCCTGGTCGCCGATGGCCACCGCGCCGCGAAAGGGCTCGCGGCTGGCGCGCCGGCGCAGCACGGCGTAGGGCAGGTTCTGCAGGGGAAAGTCGCAGCCCACCGCGTTGGCCGAGGCCAGCCAACTGCGGCGTGCGGGGTCGTGGGTGGCGTCCAGTGAGGTCATGGATACTCTTGTGTTGATAGCTGGTAGCGCTGGATGGATAAGCGTTTGAGGCCGATTTGGCTTGAAACTCAGGACGCTTGCAGTGCGTCGTCGAAGATGGCCACGGCGCGCGTCCAGCCGGCCGAGGCGCCGCGGATCTTGTGCGGGAAGCAACTGATGGTGAAGCCGTGGGGCGGCAGCGCCTCCAGGTTGTGCAGCTTTTCCAGGTGGCAGTAGCCGATGTCGCGCCCGGCCTTGTGGCCTTCCCAGATCAGGCCGGCGTCGTGGCTTTCGGCGTATTTCTGCGCGGTGTAGACGAAGGGTGCGTCCCAGCTCCAGGCGTCGGTGCCGGTCAGGCGCACGCCGCGCTCCAGCAGGTACATCGTCGCCTCGTAGCCCATGCCGCAGCCGGCGCTGACGAAGTCATCGTGGCCGTAGCGGCTGCCCGCGCGGGTGTTGACGACGACGATCTCCAGCGGTTGCAGGCTGTGGCCGATGCGCTTGAGCTCGGCCTCGACGTCGGCGGCGGTGACGACGTAGCCGTCGGCGAAGTGGCGGAAATCCAGCTTCACGCCGGGCTGGAAGCACCACTCCAGCGGCACCTCGTCGATGGTCCAGGCGCGCTTCTTCTCGCCCAGCGCCTTGTCCATGGTGCTGTGGAAGTGGTAGGGCGCGTCCAGGTGGGTGCCGTTGTGGGTCGAGAGCTGCACCATCTCCACCGCCCAGACCTCGCCGTCGGGCAGGTCGGATTGCTTGAGGCCCGGAAAGAAGGGCGCCATCTGCTCGAACGAGTTCTGGTGGTTGAAGTACTGGATCCTGGGCGCGAACGCGGGCGGGTCGGAGATGACGTCGTTTTCCAGGTAGATCGACAGGTCGACAAATTTGCGGGGCATGGCGGACTCCTTATTTCCAGTGGACCATGGGCAGCCCGGCCACCGGGCTGCGGAAGTAGGGGATGGTGGTGCCCATGAGGCTGCCGATGTAGACGGTGCGCAGGTCGGGCCCGCCGAAGGTGATGCTGGCCATCCACGGCGCGAGGGTGCCGCGCGCGGCCAGCATGTGTTCGCTGGTGACGGTGCCGGCGGCCATGTGGGCGAGCAGGTTCTGCGACGCGGCCGGGTCGCCGTCGTCGAGCAGCACGCGCTTGTCGCCCTGGGGCGTGAGCGCGATCAGTTGGTCGACCATCACCAGCGTGCACCAGAGGTTGCCGTGGGCGTCGAACGCGATGCCGTCGGGAAAGCCGCCCAGGTGCTCGGGGCCGAAGACCTCGCGCTCTTTCAGTTCCACGCCGTGCGCGCCTTCGTGCAGGCGCATGCGGCTGATGTGCGGGCCGGTGGTTTCGACGATGTAGAGCCACTCCTCGTCGGCATCAAGGCGGATTTCGTTGGTGAAGTAGAAGCCCTCGGCGACCACGCGCAGCACGCCGCGCTCGACCACGGCGATGTAGCCGTCGCGCACGCGCGAGGCGGCGGCCTGCGTCCACGGGTTGACGCGGGTCGAGACGGTGATCCAGATGCGGTCCTTGCGGTCGCGCAGTACGAAGTTGACCTTGCCGATGGGCTGACCATCGATGCGGTCGAACAGCACGCGGCTATCGCCCTCTCGCGTCATCACTTCCAAGCAGTCGGTGCCGAAGTTGGAGATGAGGAGGTCGCCATTGGCGGCGAAGGCCAGGCCGTTGGGCAGCGTGCCGGTGGTGAACTTGTGCTCCAGCTCGGCGCTGCTGGCGGCCGCGGCGCTCTCGAAACGGGTATCGGCGCGCTGGCCGATGAAGCGCTGCGTGCCGTCGGGCGCGATGCGCATCACGCCGCCGCGCGCATCGGCCGACCACAGCGTGCCGTCGGGCTCGGCCAGGATGCATTCGGGGCGCTGCAGGTCGCGGCCGATGGTCTTGATCTGCGCGCGGTCGACGGTGAAGCCGTCGAGGGGATTGGCACGGGACATGGTCAGCCTCCGGGGGATTTGAGCAGCATCAGGCTGAGCTGCGGCACGAAGATGAGCAGCAGCAGCACCGCCACCATCATCACGGTGAAGGGCGCGGTGCCGCGGAAGATGTCGCCCAGCGTGATGCGCTGGTCCTGCAGCGTGCTCTTGATGACGAAGACCGACAGGCCGAACGGCGGCGTCAGCAGCCCGATCTCGACCGCGACCACGGTGACCACGCCGAACCAGATCATGTTCAGGCCGAGCTGCTCGGCGATCGGCAGCATCAGCGGCAGCATGATGAGCAGGATGGACGAGGAATCGATGATGGTGCCCAGCAGGATGCAGAAGACCACGTAGATGATCAAAAAGCCCGTCGGTCCGAGGCCGAGCTGCGTCATCCACTCCACCAGGAACTGCGGCATGCCCGACATCGCCAGCATGCGCGTGTAGATGGTGGCGCAGATGATGAGAAAGCTGACCGCCACCGTCACGTGCCCGGTTTCCACCAGCACGCTCCACAGCGACTTGAGGTTGAGCTTGCGCCGCGCAAACGCGATGACGAGCGCCACCGCCGCGCCGGTCGCGCCCGCCTCGGTGGCGGTGAAGAAGCCCGCGTACAGGCCGCCCAGCACTGAGGCGATCAGGAGCACGCTGGGCAGCAGCTTGCCCGCGAGCGTGGTGAGCGGCATCAGCGCCTCGTCCTGCACCGGCAGCGGCTCGCCGCTTTCGTAGACCGTGCGCGGCCAGAGCGTGGCCATGAGCACGATGCCGATGGAGTAGGCGAGCGCCAGCACCAGCCCGGGCACGATGCCGGCGGTGAACAGGTCGCCCACCGACTGGTTGGCGAGAAAGCCGTAGAGGATCATGAGCAGGCTGGGCGGGATCAGCATGCCCAGCACCGACGAGCCCGCCACCACGCCCACGGCGAAGCGCGGGTGGTAGCCGAAGCGCAGCATCTCGGGCACGGCCACGCGCGTGAACACCGCCGCCGAGGCAATCGAGATGCCGGTGATGGCGGCGAACACCGCGTTGGACGCCACCGTGGCGATGCCCAGCCCGCCGCGCAGGCGGCGCAGCACCTGGTTGGCGACCTCGAACGCGTCCTTGCCCACGTCGGCAATGGCCACGAGAAAGCCCGTGAGCACGAACAGCGGCACCACGCCGAAGATGTGGCTGGCGATCGCGTCCTGGCTGGCCTGGGCGAGCAGGTCGGCGGCGATGCCGGGGTCGCCCCGGATCAGCCATACGCCGAAGTAGGACACCACCGCGAGCACGATGGCCACGTGCATGCCGGCCCAGATCAGGCCCAGCATGGCCAGCAGCGACAGGCCGGCGACGAGGATGGGGCTCATCGCGGCGCTCCGCGCAGGCGCGCCATGCGCCGCAGGTCCATGCCCGCGAGCAGCACGAAGGTGGCCAGCGTCGCCACCATGCCGATCAGCATGATGAGACGCACCGGCCAGACCGGCGCGGTGAAGTCGCCTAAAGCGCCGACGTATTCCTGGATGCGGATGGATTCCACCAGCGGCTCCCAGGCCGCCCACAGGATCACGCCCATCAGCAGCGCGCCCACGCCGTGGTAGAGCGCTTGCAGCAGCGCCGCGAGCCAGGGCGTGGTGCGCTTGAAGCGGTCGAGCAGCACGTCGGCGCGCGTCATGCGGCCGCTCGCGAGCGTGTCGGCCAGTTGCAGGAAGACGATACCGACGATGGACAGCGACACCAGCTCGGTGACGCCGCGCACCGGCGTATCGAGCAGCTCGCGCCCCAGCACGTCGGCGTTGATGAGCAGCATCAGCGCGACGATCCACAGCGTGCCGATGGCGTTGAGCAGCCGCGTCACGCGCTGAAAGCCGCCGGGCAGCGGCAGGCCGTAGGAATCCGGGGACACGGCCCCGGGCGACAGGGAGGGTGCGGTCATGGCGCGCGGCTTATTGGGCGGCCCAGTCGCGCGCCGGGTGCGCGCCGGCTTTCTTCAGGCCGTCCATGAAGCCGTTCAGCACCTGGTCTCCCGGCAGCCCCTTGGCCTGCAGGTCGGCGGCCCAGGTCTTGGCGATGGGCGGCAGCGTGTCGGCCCAGCGCGCACGCTCGGCGGCGGGCAGCTCGCTGATCTTGGCGCCGGCTTCCTGCATCTTCCTGAGCAGGCCCTCCGCGGCGGCCGTCTGCGCGGCGGCGAAGCGCTGGCTGTATTCGGCCCCCACCTCGCGCATCACCTTCTGCACCTCGGGCGGCAGCTTGTCGAAGCGCTTCTTGTTGATCGCAAGCCCCCCGGCGTACTGCGCACCGAAGTTCACCTTGGTGATGTAGGGCGCCACCTCGTGCACCTTGGCGCCCCAGGCGCCGGTGGCGAAGGTGATGACGCCGTTGGACACGCCCGACTTGATGTCCTCGTAATAGGTGTTCAGGTTGCCCGCCACGGCCACGGCGCCGGTGTCCTTGATCCAGTTGGCGGCCGGGCCGGGCGCGGTGATCTTCTTGCCCTTGAGGTCGTCCACCGAGTGGATCGGGAAATTGGTCCAGATGTGGTAGGCGTCCAGCGCCGCGCCGCCCAGGTAGGTCAGGTTGTTCTTGCTCCAGGCCTGGCCCATGGCAGGGATGCGGTCCTGCATGCCGTTGACGACCTGCGTGACCAGGTTGATGTCGTCGGTGCCGAAGGGCGCGTAGTAGCTCACGTTCTGGCTTGGAAAGCGCGCGGCCTCGAAGATGGTGCTGACGAAGCCCAGGTCGGCCACGCCGTCGCCGATGCCCTTGGATTCGGCCCCCAGCTTGATCAGCGTGCCGCCCCAGGCCTTGGTCCATTCGATCTTGTATTTGTTGCCCGCGGCGGCCAGGCGCCTGTCCACCTCGGGCATGAAGAACTCATCGACCAGCTTGACCCAGAGAAACACCGGCGGGTGGCCGGCGGCGGCCGTCAGGCGGATGGTCTGCTGGGCGTGCGCGGGCAGCGCCCACGCGGCGGCGGTGGCCAGCAGGGCGGCGGTGGCGATCAGGCGGCGATTCATCATGAGGGAGTCTCCAGTAGGGTCAGCGGGGTGGCAGGGCGGCATCGATGCCGGCGGTGATGAAGTCGATGAGCAGCGGCGCGGCGGCCGGGTCGTTGGGCAGGTTCTCGCCGTGCGAGAGGCGTTGCACGCGGTAGTCCATCAAGTGGTGCAGCAGCGCGCCCATGGCGAACTGGTAGGCCCAGGCCGCGCGCGCGCGCGGCCATCCGGGGCGCAACTGGTGCAGCGCATCGATGAAGGCGTGCGCCATCGGGTCGAACATCTCGGCGAGCACGCGGTCGGTGTCGGGCGTGCGGTAGGCCAGCTCGCGCGCCACCAGCATCGCGTAGTACTCGCCTTCGGTGCTGGCGCGCAGTTGCAACACCGGTTCGACGAAGGCCTGCACCACGTCGTGCACCGTGGGCGGGCGCGGGCCGTTCAGCGCCGCGCGCAGCAGCGCCAGGCGCTGGTCGATGGTGGGCAGCCAGTGCGTGAAGATGGCGTGGAACAGCTCCTGCTTGGCGCCGTAGTAGTAGCCGACCAGCGCGGGCGGCACATCGGCCTCGGCCGCGATCTGGCGAATCGAGACGGCGTGGTAGCCGTACTGCGCGAACAGCTTCTCGGCCGCCAGCAGGATGGCTGCCTTGCGGTCCGGGCGCGCCGGGGCTTCGAGCGGGTGCAGGGCGCGGGCCGGGGCAGTGGGCATATGAGAATTAGACGGTTGTCTAAATATTTGGACAACCGTACAAACCCTGAGTCGAAGAGGCGTTCGCTTCTCGGCAGGTGTGCAGGTGCAGTGGCGGACACGGGTTAGCCTGCCAGCCGCTGCATATGCGGCGCCGGATGTGAAGGTCGAAAGGGCGTCAGACCGCCGGGCCGCGCGGGTGGGCCAGCGCCTGCAGCAGCAGCGCGTGGATGCCGCTGAAGCTGCCGTTGCTCATGCACACGATGTGGTCGCCCGGCCGTGCCGCCGCGCGGATGCGCGCCACCAGCTCGGCCAGGTCGGCGCTGCACACGGCGCGCTGGCCCAGCGGGGCGAGCGCCTCGGCCGCGTCCCAGTCCAGGCCGTGCGTATGGCAGAACGCCAGATCGGCCGTCTCCAGCGCCCAGGGCAGTTGCGCCTTCATCGTGCCCAGCTTCATGGTGTTGCTGCGCGGCTCGAACACCGCGAGGATGCGCGCCTGCGGCCCCACGCGACGGCGCAGGCCGTCGAGCGTGGTGCGGATCGCCGTGGGGTGGTGCGCGAAGTCGTCGTACACCGTGACGCCGGCCGCCGTGCCGCGCAGCTCCATGCGCCGGCGCACGTTCTGGAAGCCCGCGAGCGCCTCGGCCGCCCGGGCGGGCGCCACGCCCACGTGCTCGGCGGCGGCTATCGCCGCCAGCGCGTTCATCTGGTTGTGCTCGCCCGTCAGTGGCCAGCGCACGCGGCCCACCGCCTGGCCGTGGTGCAGCACCTCGAAGTCGTGCGGCTCGCCGCGCGCGGCGAAGTCGCTGCCCTGCGTGCCGAAGCCCTTGACCTCGCTCCACACGCCTTGCGCCAGCACGCGCGCCAGGCTTTCGGCGCGGCGGTTGGCCACCACGCGGCCTGTCGCGGGCACGGTGCGCACGAGGTGGTGGAACTGCCGCTCGATGGCGGCGAGGTCGTCGAAGATGTCGGCGTGGTCGAACTCCAGGTTGTTGAGCACCGCCGTGCGCGGGCGGTAGTGCACGAACTTGCTGCGCTTGTCGAAGAAGGCGGTGTCGTATTCGTCGGCCTCGATCACAAACAGCGGGCGCGCCTGCCCCGGCGCCTGGTGGCCCAGCCGCGCCGAGATGCCGAAGTTCAGCGGCACGCCGCCGACGAGAAAGCCCGGCGTGAGGCCCGCCGCTTCCAGGATCCACGCCAGCATCGAGGTGGTCGTCGTCTTGCCATGCGTGCCCGCCACCGCCAGCACGTGGCGGCCCTGCAGCACGTGTTCCATCAGCCACTGCGGGCCGCTGGTGTAGGGAAGCCCGGCGTCGAGGATGGCCTCCATCAGCGGAAATTTAGGCACGCCGTCCGCCAGGCGCGCGCGGCTGACCACGTTGCCGATCACGAACAGGTCGGGTTGGATGGCGAGCTGGTCGGCGCCGTAGCCCTCGATCAGGTCGATGCCGAGCGCGCGCAGTTGATCGCTCATCGGCGGGTAGACGCCCGCGTCGCAGCCCGTCACGCGGTGCCCGGCCTCGCGCGCGAGCGCCGCCAGCCCGCCCATGAAGGTGCCGCAGATGCCAAGGATGTGGATGTGCATCGGGGGATTCTACGAGGCGGGGAAGATGGTCTGGATTTGAATGAAAAGTGGCTGAAACGACCGTCCTTCCAGAGAGAACAGCTATCAAATATAGGTATGATCTCGATGGCGGCCATTCCCCTGCCGGCCATGAAGGCGATATGCTTGGCCCCGAGGACGGAACAGGGGCCATGGCCAGCAAGCAAACCAGCGAAATCCTGCAGAGCGCGGCCCGTCTCGCGGTGGACGAGGGCATGGACTGGGGCAGCGCCAAGCGCCGCGCGCTGCGTGAGCTGGGCCTGCCCGTGCGCACGCCGCTGCCGGACAACCTGCAGATGGAAGATGCGGTGCGCGAGCACATCGCCCTCTTCCACGCCGACACCCAGCCGCGCGAGCTGCACGCGCTGCGCGTGCTGGCGCTGCAGTGGATGCGGCGCATGCAGGCGTTCCGCCCCTACCTGGGCGGCGCCGTCTGGTGGGGCACGGCCACGCGGCGCAGCGACGTGGTGATCGCCCTGTTCTGCGACGACCCCAAGTCGGCCGAGATCGAACTCATCAACCAGCGGGTGTCCTACGAGACCGGCACGGTCACCGGCCTGCGCGGCGAGCCCGTGGACGTGCTGGCGGTGCACGTGCGGCTGGCGCAATGGGACGAAGAAGTCACGGTGCAATTGCGGGTGTACGACCTGGACGACCTGCGCGGCGCCCTGCGCGCCGACCCGAGGGGGCGCTTGCCGCGCGGCGACATCGCGGCCGTGCAGCGGTTGCTGGACGAAGCATCTGGTACCCTTGCGCCATGACTGCTCCTGAACCAGCCGCGGCCCTCCCTGCCGCGCCCGCGGTGTCGCGCCGCCACGGCCTGATGCTGGGCGTGGCCGCTGCTGCGGCCGTGGCGGGCGCGGGGCTGGCCTGGTGGCGCTTCAGCCCCGGGAGCGCGGACGCGCAGGCGGTCGACCAATGGTGGTCCAGCCGGTTCGAGGACCTTCAGGGTGCGCCGGTGGAGATGGCCGCGTTCCGCGGCCGCCCGCTGCTGCTCAATTTCTGGGCCACCTGGTGCCCGCCCTGCGTGCAGGAGCTGCCCCGGCTCGATGCCTTCTACGGGGCGCACAAGGCCCGGGGCTGGCAGGTGCTGGGCTTGGCCATCGACCAGACGGCCAGCGTGCGCGGCTTCCTGCAGCGCAGCCCGCTGGCGTTCCCGGTGGTGCTGGGCGGCGCGGCCGGCCTGGGCCTGGTGCGCGGCCTGGGCAACCCCGGCGGCGGGCTGCCCTTCTCCGTTCTTTTTGGCGCGAATGGCGCGATCGTGCAGCGTAAAATCGGCGAACTTTCCGAAACCGATCTGCAGCAGTGGCAGGCATCCCTCTGATCGCCCCGGCCACGTCTTCTCCATCAAAATCCGCCTGATTTTTGGCAATTGCGTGTCGATTGCTGTAAATTAGCGCTTCATAGCTTCTTTTGGAATCTTTATGGATCTGCGAAAACTCAAGACCCTGATCGACCTGGTGTCCGAGTCGAATGTGTCCGAACTCGAGATCACCGAGGCCGAAGGCAAGGTTCGCATCGTCAAGGGCGGCGTCGCGGCCGCCGTGCCCGCGCCCATGCAGGCCGCGGCCGTCCAGCCTGCCGCCGCGCCCGTGGCCGCCGCGCCGGCCGCACCGCCCGCGGCCGAGGCCGCGGAGGGCAACTTCGTCAAGTCGCCCATGGTCGGCACCTTCTACCGTTCGTCCAGCCCGGGCGGCGCGCCTTTCGTGGACGTGGGCAGCCAGGTCAAGCAGGGCGACGTGCTGTGCATCATCGAGGCCATGAAGATCCTCAACGAAATCGAAGCGGAGACGTCGGGCACGGTCACGCGTGTGATGGCGGAAAACGGCCAGGCGGTCGAATACGGCCAACCCCTGTTCGTCATCGAGTGATGTTCGCGGCCCCCGCCTGAGCGGGAGGTTCCGATCCACCCAACCGCAAGGACATCATGTTCAAGAAAATTCTGGTCGCCAACCGGGGAGAGATTGCCCTTCGCATCCAGCGCGCCTGCGCCGAGCTGGGCGTCAAGGCCGTCATGGTCTATTCCGAGGCCGACCGTGATGCCAAATACGTGAAGCTTGCCGACGAGGCGGTGTGCATCGGCCCGGCGCCGTCGGCGCAGTCCTACCTCAACATGCCCGCCATCATCTCGGCCGCCGAGGTGACCGACGCCGAGGCCATCCACCCCGGCTACGGCTTCCTGTCGGAGAACGCCGACTTCGCCGAGCGCGTGGAGCAAAGCGGCTTCCAGTTCATCGGCCCGACGCCCGAATCCATCCGCACCATGGGCGACAAGGTCTCGGCCAAGCGCGCGATGATCAAGGCGGGCGTGCCCTGCGTGCCCGGCTCGGACGGCGAACTGCCGGACGACCCCGCGCAGTGGCGCAAGATCGCCAAGACCATCGGCTACCCCGTCATCATCAAGGCGGCGGGCGGCGGCGGCGGGCGCGGCATGCGCGAGGTGCACACCGAGGCGGCGCTGGTCAACGCGGTGCAGCTCACCAAGGCCGAGGCCGAGGCCGCCTTCGGCAACCCGGCCGTCTACATGGAGAAATTCCTGCAGAACCCGCGCCACATCGAGATCCAGATCCTCGCGGACAAGCTCAAGAATGCGGTCTACCTGGCCGAGCGCGACTGCTCCATGCAGCGGCGCCACCAGAAGGTGATCGAGGAAGCGCCGGCGCTGGGCATTCCGCGCAAGCTGATCGAGAAGATCGGCGAGCGCTGTGTGAGCGCCTGCAAGAAGATCGGCTACCGCGGCGCGGGCACCTTCGAGTTCCTCTACGAGAACGGCGAGTTCTATTTCATCGAGATGAACACGCGCGTGCAGGTGGAGCACCCGGTGACCGAATGGATCACGGGCGTGGACATCGTGCGCTGGCAGATCATGGTGGCGGCGGGCGAGAAGCTCGGCTTCTCGCAAAGGCAGGTGCAGGTGCAGGGCCACGCCATCGAGTGCCGCATCAACGCCGAAGACCCGTACAAGTTCACCCCGTCGCCGGGGCGCATCACCAAGTGGCACGCGCCGGGCGGCCCCGGCGTGCGCGTCGATTCGCACATCTACACCAACTACTACGTGCCGCCGAACTACGACTCGATGATCGGCAAGATCATCGTGCACGGCGACACGCGCGAGCAGGCGCTGGCGCGCATGCGCACCGCGCTGCGCGAGACCGTGGTGGAAGGCATTTCCACCAACATCCCGCTGCACAGCGAGCTGATGGTGGACGCGCGCTACGTGGCCGGCGGTACCAACATCCATTACCTCGAAGAATGGCTCGCGGCGCGCAAGCGCTGATCGCTGGCGGAAATCCATCGTGAGCCTGTTCGAGCTGCGCCTGCTCTGCCCCGAGGACCGCGTCGAGCCGTTGAGCGAGGCGCTGGAGGCGCTCGATGCGCTCAGCGTGTCGGTGGAAGACGCCGACGCGCTCACCGAGCATGAACGCCCGTTGTTCGGCGAGCCCGGCATGCCCGCGCCGCAGCAGGGCTGGCGGCGTAGCCGCATCAGCGCGCTGTTCACCGACGAGAGCCAGGCGCAGGAGGCCGCGCGCCTGCTGCCGCTGCAGGACTTCTTCGCTGGCTGCGGCGTCGCCGCCATGGTGGCGGTGGCGCCGCAGGACTGGGTGCGCCTGACGCAGTCGCAGTTCAGCCCGGTGCAGATCACGCCGGACTTCTGGATCGTGCCGAGCTGGCACGAGCCGCCCGCCGCGGCGCGGCGCTGCATCCGGCTCGACCCCGGCATGGCCTTCGGCACCGGCACGCACCCGACCACGCGCATGTGCCTGCGCTGGATCGCCGGGCACGCGGCCGAGCTGTCCTCCGCGCGGGTGCTCGATTACGGCTGCGGCTCGGGGATCCTGGCCATCGGCGCGGCCAAGTTCGGCGCGGGCGAGGTGGATGCGGTCGACATCGACCCGGCCGCCGTGCAGGCGACGCAGGCCAATGCCGAGGCCAACGCCGTGCAATTGCGCACGGGCCTGCCCGAGCGGGCCGATGGCCTGTACTGGGTGGTGCTCGCCAATATCCTGGCGACGCCGCTCAAGGTGCTGGCGCCCCTGCTGTGCGCGCACGTTGCCGAGGGCGGCGCGCTGGTGCTCGCGGGCATCCTGGAGCGCCAGGCCGGGGAATTGCAGCAGGCCTACGCGCCCTGGCTCGCGCTGGAAGTGGCCGACAGCGAGGACGGCTGGATACTGATGACGGCCCGGCGCTGAGCCGCGCCGGACGGGCCATGGCGCTCCCTACAATCGACCGCCGATGAGCCAGATCACGCGCTGTCCCCATTGCCAGACCTCGTTCAAGGTCGTCTCCGACCAGTTGCGCCTGGCCGAGGGCTGGGTGCGTTGCGGCCACTGCAAGCAGATCTTCGACGCCTTCGAGTGCCTGATCGGCGACGAGGCATCGGCCCAGCCGGCGCCGCCTTTGCTGTCCTTGCCGCCCGAGCTGACGCGGCCGACCGAGCCCGCGCAGCAGGAGCCGCCCGAACCGCTGCGGCCCCCGGAGCCCGCGCCCGATGTCCTCGCCGAGGCGGACGAACACGGGGCTGGCGAGCCGACACGGGAATGGCGAGGTCACCTGCACGATCTCGTGGGCGCGTCGGCCACACCCACGTTCGGGGACCGCGCGCCCGAGCGTCTGTCCGATCCTGAAAGGGGCGAACCCGTGCTGTGGCCGCTCGGCCCTCCGGCGCTTGAGCCTCAACCCGAGCCCGAGCCCGAGCCCGAGCCCGAGGTGCCGGCCGAACCGCCGCCTGCGGTGGAGCCTGAGCCGCAGCCGGAGGTGCTGGAACCGGCGCTCGAACCGGAACTGGAACCCGAGTCCGAATTCGATACG
>Ga0222419_100925_pt1 | contig 14251 bp, 11 predicted proteins | sample 1B20Ametagenome_FD_182474 | JGI IMG/M metagenome (GOLD analysis project Ga0222419, IMG submission 182474) | Enriched microbial communities from leaf-cutter ant dump, University of Wisconsin, Madison, United States - 1B20A (version 2) | ecosystem: Environmental > Terrestrial > Nest > Insects nest... | reverse complement strand
TAAAAACACGGTATTAACGGTGGCGATTGTTTTGTTCAGCGACTGACTGTCGCTGTGAAACTGTGCTCTTTCCGCCATTCCGTAATAACCCAAAGCGATCATGGCGGCGCCGAATGTGATCAGCTCCAGGTAAATGACGATCCAGATCAGCATGCCGCCGGGAGGATAAAAGATGGATTTGTAATTCATTTCCACTCCAACAGTTTTACTGGTATTTAATTTTCTCGTACAGCTTTGCCAGCGATTGCAGCAATGCTTCGGGCGATGTCAGTATCTGGTAATGATTTTGCCCGAACATTTGCGGCAGGTAATATTTGGCCTGCGCTTCAATAGCCAACGCATAGGAGTTGATCCTGCGTTCGTTCAACTCCCTCAATGCCTGCTTGATATCCTGTATGCCGTGCTGTCCTTCGTATTTATCGTAATCATTGGGCTTGCCGTCGGATAATACAATGATCCATTTGTTCCTGGCGGGCTGTCTGTCCATACGTGCCCCCGCGTGACGCAGGGCCGGGCCGATCCTGGTATACCCGCCGGGCTCTGCCGCACCGATCCGGAATTTGGCTATATCCCAACTTTCGTTAAAATCTTTCAGCGTAAGGTAAGTGGTATAGTTCCTGGTTTTGGAATAGAACCCGTCAATGGCAAAATCAATATCAAATTCATGCAGTATTTCACCAAACAAAATTGATACTTCCTTTTCCACATCTATCACGCGGTTCCCGGCAGCATAGCCGTCGCTTGAGAGGCTGATATCGAGCAGCACAAGGATCGCGATATCCTTTTCTTTTTTCCGTTGGGAAAAATAGATCCTTTCATCGGGCGATACCCCGGAATGAATGTCGGTATACATGTCCGTGAGCGCATCCAGGTCAAATGTTTCGCCCTGTAATTGTCTTCTCTGCTGCAACAGCCTGTTATTCACACTGGTCAGCATTTTCCGCAAACCATTTAAAACAGTTTTATACTTTGCGATGATATGATTGTAATAAGATGCCTGCGTTGTTAGCTGCGTTTTAGGATACACTTTGCAGAAGCCGGGCAGGTAAGCCCGTTTTTTAAAATCCCATTCATCGTATTTCAGGTGAAAGCCTTTTTCATCTACTTCGGCACTTTCGGCAACGGATGTGTTTTCTACAAAATCCGCCTGGTAAACGGAGTGCACGGTATTATCCACCCTTACCGTAAACCGCATGTCCATTCCTTCCAGGGCTTCCTGGTGGCTCTCCAGCTCATCTTTCCCGTCAAAATCGCGCCAGTTGCCATTAAACGCTTCGGCTGTTTCTATCTTTTCAAAGCTGTGCATCAGCACATAGTCTTCCTGCTGCTTTTTATCAATGGTCAGCGATGCTATTTCCTCCACCGCTTTTGCCTGCAAGGTCGTTTTGGCTTCTATTTTGTTTTGAAGCGCCGGGGCAGCATCGTCAAAGTTTTTCAGGTTGTCTATATTCACCGCTCCGGGTGTGTTTTTCATCCATTTGCCGTATAGCCAGCTATAGTCCGGCGTTTGTTCTTTTTTGTTGACCGGCAACTGGGGTATTGCTGCTGAATACCATTCCTGCAGGGAAGGATATTCCGCGAACATTTTTTTCAATACCAGCGGAGCTGTTTCTCTTGCTTTCTGTAAAGATTGCTCAGAAGTATATGCTTCCTCCTGCCAGTTGAGGTGTAGTTGTTGCTGAATGCATAAATAAACCGTTCTGAAAATATAGAACTGCAGGTTTTCTTCTTTGCTGCGGAAGAGGGAGCAATGAGCGGGAAGGAAAAAATTATGATCCTTATACCCGCCTTCCCTTTCGGCAGGAAAAATGTCGACAGGTGCGGCGCAAATTGCCCGTGCGAGCAGGGTCAGCCTGGGCTTGATATCCGACAGGCTCACCTGGCGGCTTAGGATATCGGCATTGTTAAGTCGCCTTTTTTTAAAATATTTTAAAACCTTCGCGTATAAAAATTCATCCAGCTCTAAACCCATTGCTCCTGTTTTATATCATCAAATCGCAGAGGTCTTTTAAAGCCCGGATGGTTTCGGCTTCATCCGTTAAAGGCTCTGCTACCGCTACGTGAACAGCCAGGCGTTTAGGCAATCCGCTATGGATCAGCTTGGCCGCATCTACCAGCAACCGGGTGGAAACGGTTTCCGTCAATCCCAGCTCGGTAAGGTTCCTGATCTTGTTACCGATGGCTACCAGCTTCTGGGCTACTTCTTTTTGCACACCTGTTTCCGCTACCAGTATTTCCGCTTCCACTTTCGGTGGCGGATAACTGAAAGACAAGGCCACAAAACGTTGCCGGGTGGAAGGCTTCAGCTCTTTAAACCCCTTTTGATACCCGGGGTTGAAGGAGGCTACCAGCAAAAAATCGGGGTGTGCCCGGACGGTCTCTCCTAATTTATCAATAAAAAGTTCCCTGCGGTGATCTGTAAGCGAATGAATGGCGACGATCACATCGGGGCGGGCTTCTGCTATTTCATCGAGGTATAAAATATATCCGTGCTTAACAGCCATTGTAAGCGGCCCGTCTATCCAGATGGTTTCCGCGCCTTTGATAATAAACCGTCCGATGAGGTCGGTAGAGGAGGTTTCCTCGTGACAGCTTACCGTTATCAGCTTTTTGTCCAGCTCATTAGCCATATATTCCACAAAGCGGGACTTGCCCGACCCGGTGGGACCTTTGAGCAATAAGGGTAGCTTCAATTCATTCACATGGTTAAAAACTTCTGCCTCCGCACCAATGGCTTTATAAAAAACAGTGTGTTCTGCTACTATCATGTTGATCTGTTTATTTTGAAAAAAACCGGAACCGAATGTAGGCTGAAGAACTTCCAGCTCCGGTAGTTATTGATATTAGCTGCCATGTTAAGATCAATAACTTTTTACCTCCAACGCTTCATCTGTAGGTCTTCCATATTTGAAAAATTCAATTATATACAGCAGGATGCCTGTAGCAAAAAGAGTAGCGCACAGCAGCAATACTACAAAGTGAATGCTGATCTCGTTCTGCACTTCCATGAATTCCATTTTCATTTTACGTTCCATATACACCTGCGCAACGCCTGCCACACCAAATGCCACCGTCATGCCAAGCATGCCGATATTAGATAACCAGAAAGCCATATGCCCCCTCGTTTTGTCGTGGCGTTTTCTGCCGGTTACATTGGGCAAAACATAACTTATGATGGCCAACACAATCATGGCGTATGCGCCCCAAAAGGCATAGTGACCATGCATGGCGGTTACCAGGGTACCGTGTGTGTAAATATTGGTTTGCGGCAGCGTGTGCGCAAAACCCAGCAAACCGGCGCCGATAAAGGAAACAATGGAAGCGCCGATGGTCCAGAACAGGGCTATCTTATTAGGATGGGATTTCTCTCCTTTGCGATACATATATACCGCGAATAACGCCATACCTAAAAAAGCCAGGGGTTCCAGGGCAGAAAAGATCCCGCCGACGATCAACCATATCTTATTCACACCTATATAATAATAGTGGTGTCCTGTGCCCAGCAGACCGGACAGGAACGTTAAGCCTACAATTACATATAGCCATTTTTCAATCACTTCCCGGTCTACACCGGTCAGCTTGATCAACAGGTAAGACAGGATGCCGCCCATGATCAGTTCCCACACACCTTCCACCCACAGGTGCACCACCCACCACCGGAAAAAGGAATCTGTTACCTGGCTGTCGAACCAGATCATACCGGGCAGGTAAAGCAGGGCCGCGAACACCAGCCCCATCGTTAATACCAGGGCGGTGGTCGTTTTTCTTTTTCCCTTAAAAAGCGTAGCCAGGATCAACCCGAGGAATAGCAGCACATTTACTACCACCAGGTAATCCAGCTCTCTGGGGATCTCAAGGAATTTTCTTCCTTCCCAATGATTAAAATGATACCCGACAATTGCCACCACGCCCACCAGGGCAAGCGATATCAGCTGTACATACGCCAGCTTCACGCTTACCAGTTCCCGTTGCGCTTCTTCGGGGATAATATAATAGGCGGCGCCCATAAAGCCGGTAAGCAGCCACACCACCAGTAAATTGGTGTGTACAGCCCGTGCCGTATTAAAAGGAATAACATTGTGAAGGCCGTCCCACCCAATGCGGGCAAAACCCATGATAAAGCCATACACTATTTGCAGTGCAAACAACAGCATACACAATCCAAAGAACCAATACGCTACTTTTTGTGATTTGTATTTCATATTTTCTAAAAATTGGGGTTATTGTTTGTCTTTTGCCAGGGGTGAAACAACGTGTTCAAACCCATTGAGGTCAATATTGCCTATCCATTTAAGATAGGCGATAACGGCTTCCGTATCTTCATCGTTCATTTCGTATTTCACCATTTTCCGCCCTCTTGGTCCCCAGGGAATAGGCGACTGCAGTACCGCTTTTACGTAGCCTTCCCCCCTTCTTTCTATTACCTTGGTAAGCTCAGGCGCATAGTACCCCCCTTCTCCCAATATGGTATGACAGCCCATACAGTTATTGGCTTCCCATATCTGTTTTCCCCTAATCACTTTCGCATCAATCTGATGGTGGTTTGTCTGATCGTTCTTCGGCTGGAACGAGTAAATCGTAAGCCCGATAAATATTAAAAATGTTACTACAGTACCCCCCAGAAAGAAAGCCCTTGCCTGCGATTTAGATAACATAATTGTGAAGTTTAGTTAGTTTATTAAATGGATTGCAACACAGAAAGAACAAAGTATTTCCGGGAGCAAAGTAATTGCAGGAAGAACACCAACGGTTATGACCGAAGTCACACAATAAAAAGTAATAATTAACTATCCTGTTATCTTTTCAAGTAATGAAAAAGCGACGGTAATAACATTGAACATCTGCGCAACTGCAAGATGGTCTCCCGGTGCCTAAGGATCCTTCCTGACCAGGGATTTGCAGGAAGGCAGGCATGTAAATCCGTAAGGAATGAAAAGTCCCAAATCTTCAAGGCATATAGCACCGTTTTTGTTTATTAACGCTTATTTTTATACCCACTAAATGATTGCTATATGACCATATGGAGAAAAATTATTTTTGCTGCAGCCTTGTTCTTGGTACTGTCACCGGCGATGGCACAGGAGATAGGTGTACAACTCTATACTTTCCGCAACCAGATACCGCAGGACGTTCCGGGTACGTTTGAAAAGATCAGCAAGATGGGGATCAGGGAGCTGGAAGGTGGCGGTACCTATGGGTTACCGTTACCCGAGTTCAAAAAGCTCCTGCAAAAGCATAACATGAAAATGGTGGCTGTAGGCGCTGATTTTAAGCAGCTGTCTGAGAATCCGCAGGCAGCCGTGGACCTGGCAAAAACCTTTGACGCCAAGTACGTGGTGGTGCATTGGATACCGCACGAACAACCCTTCGGGATAGAAGATGCTAAAAAAGCAGTAGACGTTTTTAACAAAGCCGGCAAATTGCTGAAGGAGAACGGTCTCTCGCTTTGTTATCATCCCCACGGGTATGAGTTCACCCCTTACGAGCAGGGCACTTTATTTGACTATATAGCCGCCAATACGGATTCGCAGCATTTCAATTTTGAAATGGATGTATTTTGGGTAAAACATCCCGGGCAGGATCCGGTAGCGCTGCTGGAAAAATACCCCGGCCGTTTTCTGTTGATGCACCTGAAGGACCGGAAGCATGGCACCGAAGGCAACCAGAAAGGTCAGGCGGATGTAGAAACCAACGTAGTGCTGGGCACTGGTGATGTAGGCATTGCGGCTGTTATGAAAGCGGCTAAAAAAGCAGGGGTAAAACATTATTTTATTGAGGATGAATCCTCCCGCTCCATGGAACAGGTACCGCAAAGCCTGACGTTTTTGAAGTCGCTGAAGTGAGGGAAGCATGATACTGGCACAGACCTTGTGAAAGGTCATACGCTGTAACTGACAAATAAGTAGTTGCCCGGCACAGGTCTGGCTATCCCACTGGGCTGAACTACTAAACCTGCGCCAGTGAGGCGGTATGATGTGATCCTGGCGCAGGTTTTGTAGCGCAGGGACTGTGCATAGACAGACCTGTGCCTCCACATTACTAAAGTCACCCTCAACCTCCGTTTACTTATAGTACTGACCTGCACTTAACCAAACCAGCCTATTATCGCCAAATTCTTTATGACTCTGATACCGGCCTCCTGAAAGGGCTATACGCTGTGATTGACAGATAAGTAATTGTAGGGCACAGGTCTGGCTGCCCGTGGGGCTGAACTACCAAACCTGCGCCAGTATTATACCGCTCTGCATCTCCACTGGCGCAGGTTTGGTAGCATAGGTTTGTGTTTGGCGAGACCTGTGCCTGTTTATCACTAACTTCTTGTTAATACACACCTACTATTTCCAGCAACCCCTTTCCGCCTCTTATATAATAATCTGTTGCACTACTGTATTTCCAGTTTTCTGCCGATTCAACAAAACCCGCACGGACAGGATTTTCATGGAGATAAGTTATTCTTTGCTCAAGCATTTCTGCACTATCAAGCAATACCGGATGATTCTCCTGTTGCCAGAATTGATATTGGCGATTGGATTTGTTTTTCATTCCATATTGTTTGAATGTTTCCAACATCCAGTTTTTCCGGCTTTCCTGCAGATTGCGGATGATTGCATCAATGATTTTCAGGGCGGTGTAGCTTTTTATATTCTTAAGCACTATGCCGGGGTCATGATTGTCGATACATGAATAGATGAGGTGAAAATGATTGGTCATTACCATCCAGGCATGTACCTGCAATCCCTGATTTTTTTGACAGTACCTGAAACTATCTAAGAGTATATTCCTGTACATGTCTCTTGTGAAAACATCTATCCAGCCTACTATTGTAGAGGTCGTGAAATAGGTTGCCGATGCGTCGGTGAACTTATACTTGGTGCTCATGGTTGCTGTTTGTAATGAAAAGATATTTATTTATGCGGGGAAGTTAGAAAAACATGTAAAAGCAGTTAGAAAGCTATATATACTGGTAGTAAATATCCGGCAGAGGTCGGAGTAATTCCCTCCTATGATCTGGTGCAGGTTTGGTAGCACAGGGACTGTGCATAGCTAGACCTGTGCTTCCCCATTACTAAAGTTATTCTCAACATCCGCTTACCATAGTATTAACCTGACACTGACACAGACCCCTTGAAAGGCTACATGCTGTGATTGGTAGATAAGTAATTGTAGGGCACAGGTCTGGCTATCCCACTAGGCTAGGCTACTAAACCTGCGCCAGTCCTGAGTTTTTGAAATCGCTGAAGTAGAGGGAGTAACGTGATACGGGCGCCTGTCTTGGTTCAACACTACACCCCTATTTCTTTTTTTCCGTTTTAGGCGCGGGTTCTTTCTTTTTGGGGAAGCTTCCGGAAAACTCGCATTTAAGACCCCTGTAGTTGCCGCAAGCCTGCTCTTCTCTCAGGATCACGTTGTTTTTCTGGAAAGTCATTTCCAGCACACAGGTGTTACCTGCCTGCCTGAAGAGTGCTACATTCGGCTTTACCCAGGAGGCTTCTCCTTTCAGTTCTCCCGAGCAATCTTCTCCCCTGTCAAAGTGGATGAAGAAATGGATCTTCCGGTCATTGTCGCCATCCCTTATGGACACGAAGTTCTTTTTATCTTTTATATAGTCACCGGAAAATTTTTGTGCTTTGGGTAGGGTGTCGATGGGGTTATATATTTCTTTTGGCACTATGGGTTCGTTGGATTCAATCTTTATCAGCAGGAAACCGCCTGCGTCGTTGTACATATACTCGTTGAGCTTATAATATTGCGCCCCGTCTGCCGCGCGGGTTGTTTCAGAAGTGGTGATGGTGAGCCTTTTGTTGATGGTGCTTCTTATGGATTTCTTTTTGTCGCGGTTGTTTTGAATAAAAGGCATAGAAGCAGAATAAGTATTATCCTTATTATTAAAAACGGTGAGATAACCTGCCTGCTTCTCCTGTGTGGCTGCCTTTACCAGCAGGAATGTTTTTTGCTTGTCGGCAACTTTTCCCAGCGCATAAAATTTGGGATCGGCTTTTTCAAAGTCGCGCTGGTAAACAGAATCAGGAATAAACTGCGAGAGCACCTTGCGGTCTATCAGCAGGGAATCCGGCAGCTTCCGGTTGATCTGTGTATCCGCCAGGGCATAGGGCAGCGTTTGTTCCGGGAAAAAGTCGATGAAATCCGTGATTGTAACGGTTTCGTCACCAGTCATACTTTTTTTGCCACTTTTACAGCTCCACAAAACAAAAAGGGCTATTCCACAAAAGAACAATTTTTTCATAACACCAATTTCGCGGTGAAAATAGAAAATTTTACGCTCCTGCGGCGAATTGTATTGTTAGCGATAATAAAAAATGCCCACAGGTCCGGCAATGGAAAGCACTGGCAGAAAACAATCTCTTTAGTTTACTTACATTTGCTCAAATAACAACTATTTCAATGACCATGTTTCAGTTTCCGGGGCAATCTGCTTTCTACAGGGGAAAAGTAAGAGATGTATACACCGTTGGAAATAAGCTTGTGATGGTAGCCAGCGACCGTATTTCTGCTTTTGATGTGATATTGCCGCGTCCCATTCCTTTCAAGGGGCAGGTGCTGAACCAGATAGCCGCGCGGATGCTGGAGGCTACGAAAGATATCTGTTCCAACTGGCTGGAAGCGGTTCCCGTGGCAAATGTTTCCATAGGGAAGAAGTGTGTGCCTTTTAAGCTGGAAATGGTGGTCCGTGGCAACCTGGTGGGGCATGCATGGCGTACCTATAGCAGCGGCAAAAGAATATTGTGCGGGGTTACGCTACCCGAGGGACTGAAAGAAAACGATTTTTTTCCCGTGCCCATTATTACACCTGCCACAAAAGCGGAGCAGGGACATGATGAGGATATTTCAAGGGAAGAGATCATAGCTGGGGGACTGGCTACCCCCGAAGAGTGGGAAACCCTGGCGAAGTATACCCTGCAATTGTTTCGGCGCGGAAAGGAAATAGCCGCCCGGCAGGGACTGATACTGGCAGATACCAAATACGAATTCGGAAAGATCGGGGATGAAATTTACCTGATGGATGAGATCCACACGCCGGACTCGTCCCGGTATTTTTATGTAGAGGGTTTTGAGGAACGGCAAACAAAAGGAGAACGGCAAAAGCAGCTCAGCAAGGAATTTGTGCGGGAGTGGCTGATCGAAAATAATTTTATGGGCAAGGAAGGACAGGTCGTGCCGGAGATGACGGATGAATGGGTGCTGACGATCAGCAAGCGGTACATAGAGCTGTATGAGAAAGTAACAGGTGTGGAGTTTAAGCCGGAGCAGGTAACCGAAAAAGAATGTTACGATAAGGTACTGGCAGCGCTTCAGCAGCTTGATCAATAATTTTATTCCCCTGATACCAAATACAATTACATGAAAAAGCTATTCTACTTTTTAACGGCTATCTTATTTTTTTCCTGCAATAATACTGATATGACAAAACAGGCAACAGAATACTACCTGGTGACCGGTACCTATACCGGCGGGTTGAGCAAAGGAATATATGTGCATACTTTCAATACTGAAGACGGTAGCTTCAGGGAGGTCAGTCATGTAGAAACACCTAATCCTACCTTCCTGGCGGTATCGGCAGATGAAAAATTTGTGTATGCCGTAAACGAGATCGGTAAAGATGATAACGGCGGAGAAATAAGCGCTTACGCTTTTGATAAAGCAACAGGCACACTCCGTTTCCTGAACAAGCAGCTAACGGCAGGGGATAGCCCGTGTCACGTGGATATCGACAAATCGGGCAAATGGGTGGCTGTGGGTAACTACAGCAGCGGCACGCTTGCCGTTTTACCTATAAAAGAAGATGGATCGCTGGGAGAAGCGGTTACCACCATTAAGCATACCGGCACCGGCGCAAACCCCAACCGGCAGGAAAAGCCGCACGTGCATTGCAATATTTTTTCCAAAGACAATAAATGGCTGTTTACCGTTGACCTGGGCATTGACAAGGTAATGATCTATGCTTTTGATGAGCAAACCGGAGGACTGACCGCAGGCGAACAACCTTTTGTAAAGGTAGAAGACGGGAAGGGACCACGACATATTACCTTTCACCCGAACAACAAATTCGCATACGTGATAGAAGAACTGGGCGGCTCCGTAACGGCATTTGATTATAAGGATGGAACGTTGAAGATAATCCAGGATATTCCTTCCATCCAGCCGGAAGACTCTGCGTTTATCGGCAGCGCTGATATTCATATTTCTGCCGACGGAAAATTCCTGTATGCTTCTAACCGTGGCGGGTTCAATACCATTGCCATTTACAGCATCAACCAGGAAACGGGCTCATTGACGCTGCTCGGGCATCAGCAATCCGGTGGTGAAATTCCCCGCAACTTCACAATCGATCCTTCCGGTAAGTTTTTACTGGCAGGGAATCAGAACTCGGATAATATTGCCATTTTTAACAGGGACGAAAAAACAGGATTACTGACGGATACGGATAAGCGCATTACGGTCGGCAAGCCGGTTTGCCTGAAATGGATCAGCAAATAATGATCAGCTTTCCAGGACAAAAATACTTACAGGGGTTTCTTTTTCATACAGGGAGACCCCGGTATGCCATTCCTGTGTAACCGACGGCAGCAGGTCGTTTATGAAGTCTTTAGCCACCAGTCGTTGGGGGGTGCTGATAATGACCGTTACTTTTTTCTGCAGGAAATACCGGATCATGTTTAACAGCTCCTCAAATACAGGCGGCTCGTAGTTGATATCACTTAGCAGCAGAACATCCGGCAGCGGTGCATTCACAGCGTCTTTCCAGTCCAGGGTAGCGGCTGTGATATTACTGCTTCCCATATGTTTTACAGACAGCAGCACACAATCAACAGCCTGCGGCTCACGGTCTGTAATGCAGACAGATGCGGCAGACTTTGAGGCATATAACCCCGGTAAACCTAACCCCGCAGCCAGCTCCAGGATGTTTTTCGACAATATATAATAAGGATGCGCTTCCAGGAAAAGGCACAACCCGATAGATGCGGGCCATACCCTTGCCCAGTAAGCGCCGGACCTGTTGTTATGATATAGCTGTTGTATCGCCCCGTCTTCGGGAACAACAATACTAAGCTGTTGGTTACCTATGGTAAAAGATTGAAGATGTACGGGAAGGGTCATAAGCAAAGATGGAGAAAAGGGAACAGTAAAAAAAGACAGGAAGAGGAAAGATATTAGGGTTGCAGGTAAGGTCCGGAAAGCTAATCATTGAACTACTGGTTGTCGTGCCAACGTATTATAAGCTGCTTGATCATTGAGCCATGATATATAGTATCCTGTTCCGGTTGGATAGGCTACCCATCCGCACCTGAACTGCACGTGAGGACACGTGCAGGGGCACCGCACCGCCCGGTCGCGTGTCCTCACGCGATTTTCCAAATGGCTTATTTACGGTTGATCATATTACGTGGAATGGACACACAGGAGTCCTCCGCCTTCCCCCCAACAATTGCAAAAAAGCCGAATCCTTTACTACTGCTTGTCATGCTGACGCAGGAAGCATCTGCTTTAAAAGTCAGATGTAACTTTTTGCAGGATCCGTAATAATTGAAAGGGTACCAGCCTGGCGGCACGTGCTGTACCTGGTGATGTTAGTGTACAGGATGGATAAACGGATAGCTTGTGAGTCACCTGGCGGGGCTGAGGGAGAAGTGTGGTCACGCAAAGTGCGCACAAAGGAGTGTTTTGGAAGACTATCCGCGTTCTTCGCGCTGCATAGCGGCTTCGCGTGGAAGGACAGATGCTTCTCCTGCCCTGAGGGATCAGCATAACAAAACCGTGCTGGCCGGTCACGCAAAGTCCGCAAAATATGAGATAAATTGGCTATTTTCGGAACTACTGTTCATGCCATAAAGAAATAAATATGACGCCTTTTTTGAATGAAGATTTTCTTTTGCAGACCGGAACCGCAAAAGAGCTGTACCATACCTATGCGACAGGCATGCCTATTATCGATTATCACAATCACCTTCCCCCGGATGAAATTGCAGATAACAAACAGTTCCATACCATCACCGAGTTATGGCTGAAAGGTGATCATTATAAATGGCGTGCCATGCGCACCAACGGTGTGGATGAAAACGATATCACCGGTACGGCGGATGACTATACCAAATTCAAAGTATGGGCGGCAACCGTGCCCTATACCATGCGTAACCCTTTGTATCACTGGACGCACCTGGAGCTGAAAAGGACTTTTGGCATCACGGAACTGCTGAACGAAAACAGCGCGGAAAGAATATATAAACAATGCAATGATAAGCTGCCGGAGCTGACTACACATGCACTACTGAAAAATTTTAATGTAGAAATTGCCTGTACCACCGATGACCCGGCAGACAGCCTGGAATATCATATACGCATTAAAAAAGAGCATCCGCACCTGAAGGTTTTCCCCGCATTCCGTCCCGACAAGTCTGTGGCGGTGGAAAATGTGGGCGCCTACAACGATTACCTGGCAAAGCTGGGCGCCGCGGCCGATGTGGAAATTCATTCTTATCCCCGGCTGCTGGAAGCGCTCCGGAGAAGGTTTGATTTCTTCCATGCCAATGGCTGCCGCATTTCGGATCATGGACTGGAAACAATGTATGCGGATGATTTTACAGAACAACGCCTGGATGAGATTTTCAACAAGATTAGAATACGGAAAGAGCTGACTCCGGAAGAAGTGAACGTGTTCAAGTCTGGTACCCTGCATTTTATATGCGAGTGGTATGCCGAAAAAAAATGGACACAACAGTTCCATATAGGCGCACTGCGCAACAACAACGAACGGCTGCTGCAAAAGCTGGGCGCCGATGCCGGCGTGGATTCCATCGGCGACTGGCAGGTGGCGCAGGCGATGTCCGGGTTCTTTAACCGGCTGGACAAAGAAAACAAGCTGGCAAAAACGATCATTTACAATAATAATCCCTCACACAATGCCGTATATGCTACCATGATCGGTAACTTCCAGGGCGATGGTATACCGGGGAAAATACAATTTGGTTCCGGGTGGTGGTTTCTCGACCAGAAAAATGGGATGGAAGAGCAGATGAACATATTGAGTAATATGGGGCTGCTCAGCCGCTTTGTAGGCATGATCACCGACTCCCGCAGCTTTCTTTCCTGGCCCCGCCACGAATATTTCCGGCGCATTCTCTGCAACCTGATCGGAGCGGATGTAGAAAACGGCGAACTGCCGAACGATACCAAATGGCTGGGCAAAATGGTGCAGGATATCTGCTACTACAATGCGAAGAATTATTTTGGGTTGGGTAGTTAATTTGAAAATGTGGAAATGAAGTGGCCTGAACATTTTTTTGCAGGCGGGTGTCATCACCTGTCTGTCGCGTTTCCTACAGGTTGGTATCTCACCACAGCCATCAACTTAAAGAATATGAGCGCTAAAATATTCCGGGTGCAGTATTTGTAATGCCGGATTGTTACAACTTAATTGTCCTGTAAGGCCAACAGGTTGGTAGAAATGTTATGGCCGCAACGAGGTGTCCAGATAGGACGTCTTGTGCTTTAAAACTGCGCCGATCGCTTAGAGTTCATGCATATAACCTCTCACCCACCGGAAAACTTGAGCTTTATTTGCGGTATTTGTTTATCTCATATTTTGCCACAATGAGAATAGTCCCCTCCGATGGTAAATACAATGAGATAAGCATCCTGCCTTTTCAAGTGTTATCTTTGCGGCATGTTACAAACCACCTTACTGGAAGCTGCAAAGGCAGCAGGGGATCTGATGAAAACATCCTTCAACAGTGATTTCAAGGTCTCCAACAAAGAAGGACTCAACAACCTTGTTACGGAAGTAGATCATGCCTCGGAAAAGCTGATCATGGATACCATACGGTCCCGTTTCCCGGAACATTATATCCTCAGCGAGGAGTCCGGTGAGCATATCATGGATTCAGAGATCAAGTGGATCATTGATCCTATTGACGGCACGGTTAATTTTGCCAATGGCATCCCGCTGTGCTGTGTAAGCATCGGTGTGGAAAAAGCCGGTACAATGATCCTCGGTGCGGTGTATAACCCGTTTTTGGAGGAAATGTTCTTCGCGGAGCGGGGTAAGGGGGCCACGCTGAATGGCAAGCAACTGCAGGTAACGGCAAAAGATGATGTCACCACGTCCTGCCTGGTAACGGGCTTCCCCTATTCCTACCTGGACGAGCCCAATGGTCCGCTGGTGGTATTTGAAAAGCTGATCAGGATCGGTGTCCCCGTCCGGAGGCTGGGGTCAGCTGCCATCGACCTGTGCTGG
>Ga0222419_100923_pt1 | contig 14338 bp, 6 predicted proteins | sample 1B20Ametagenome_FD_182474 | JGI IMG/M metagenome (GOLD analysis project Ga0222419, IMG submission 182474) | Enriched microbial communities from leaf-cutter ant dump, University of Wisconsin, Madison, United States - 1B20A (version 2) | ecosystem: Environmental > Terrestrial > Nest > Insects nest >... | reverse complement strand
GCCAGGAGCAACCAGGTAATAGAAAATGTGCCCGGGATAGAGGCTGTTCCTGAACAGGAAAGAAATGAGATCGTGGGAGAGGCAAAATTCTTGAGGGCTTATAATTATTTTATACTGGTAAACGGTTTTGAAAATGTGCCATTGGTGCTCCGCTTCGAGAAGGATATCGATAAGCTGCAGGCGCCGCAGGCAAGTGCGGCAGATGTGTGGAAGCAAATAGAAGACGACCTGCGGGATGCGGAACAGGCGCTGCCCGAATCATATCCCGATGCATTTAAAGGACGCGCGACCAGGGACGCGGCGAAATCCCTCCTGGGCAAAACCTATCTGTTCCAGGAAAAATGGGGCGATGCCGAGAACAAGTTCAGGGAGGTATATGGCAAATATGCCTTGCTCGACAATTACGAGGATAATTTTAACGCGCTGGCAGAAAACGGGGCTGAATCGGTTTTCGAGATACAGTTCAGCGGCGACAGGAGTATTGCAGATGAAAGACACTCCTTCAACTTTGAAGTGGCTCCCTATGTGCTGGATGGCTGGGAACTGCTGTATCCCTCCGACTGGTTGGTGACGGAAATGAAAAAAGATGTAAGGCCCAACGGCGATTATTCCAAAAGGGTATATGGCAGCCTGTTTTTCGATGCGCCTGGCTCCGAGATGTGGAACCTGGCAACACCCTCGGAGATGGTGAGTTATGCCTCTGTGGCATCCCAGCTCAACCGCCCCAGTTACTTTAAAAAGTATGCCTACCCTTATGACAGGGGAGGCGCTTACCCCGGTTCCAATATTTCCGTTATCCGTTATGCCGATGTACTGCTGATGTATGCAGAAGCATTGAATGAAAATAATAAGCCCGGCGATGCCATTGATATGGTAAATGAAGTGCGGGCCAGAAGCGGTGCCGTTGCGCTGAATATAGCCGATTTTAACCAGGCGCAGTTGCGGGAGTGGATCCGGCACCACGAGCGTCCCGTAGAGCTGGCGATGGAATGGGGCATCCGCTGGTTCGACCTGATCCGTTGGGGGCGTGGTAACACGGCCAAACTGAATGTGAAGGACCTGCTGACCGCGCACAGCAAACCGTTTGCCAATAATTACGTGGAAAATAAGCATATCCGCTATCCCATTCCCGCCAGGGAAATGGCGGTGAATCCAAGCTTAACCCAAAACAACGGCTACTGATGAGTGATAAGTGGGTAGTAGTAAGTAATTAGTAGTCAGTAGTTAGTAGTAAGTGGTGAAACTTACCACTTATTACTAACTACTGACCACTTAATACTTCCCACCTACTACTTAAATTGTGTAAGAATCTAAAACATATGTATCAAGATGAACCGTTTTTTTACGGAAGCGCAAATAACTGAGCTGGTAGCGGAGTATTATGGTATGGAGGTAAATGCTAAAAAGCTTACCGGGGAATATGACCTGAATTACCTGCTCCGGACGGCGGACGGGAAAAAATATATTCTGAAAATTTCCGGCAGTAATGTGAGCCGGGATTTTGCAGATGCGCAGGTGAAGATCATCAATCACCTGGCAGGCACCGCTGTCTGCAATCGATTCCAGCAGCATGTTCCAAATAAAAACGGGGAAGACCTGACGGTCATTCAAAAAGATGATCAGTTATGGTATGTACGTTTGCTTACCTTCTTGGAAGGCAGCTTCTGGATAGACGTGGCCGGACTTAAAAGTGAGGTATACGAAGCGTTGGGGAGCTTCCTGGGCGCCATGGACAAGGCGTTGCTCTCTTTTTCACATCCTGCCATGCATCGTCATTACCTGTGGGATGTCAGTCGCACCGCTGAAGCGCAGGATAAGCTGAAACACATTAAAGATCATGAGAAACGAAGGATAGCCGGTTATTTTTTACTGCAGTTCCAAACCGAGGTGCAGCCGGTATTACATTCCCTCAGGCATGCTTATATACACAATGATGCCAACGATACCAATGTGCTGGTAAAAGACAACACCATTGCCGGGTTGATCGACTTCGGCGATATGGTGTACAGCGCACTGATCAATAACCTGGCAGTTGCCTGCACCTATGCCATCATGGATAAAGAAAATCCTGTATTGTATGCTTCCATGATCGTACAGGGTTACCATACCGTGTACCCGCTCGAAGAAAAAGAGGTTGACCTGTTATACTACCTGGTAGCAGCAAGATTATGCATCAGCGTTACCCAGTCTGCTTACAATGCTTCCCTGGAAACGAACAACACACATCATTTTATTTCGGAGGATGCCGCCTGGCGCCTGTTATGCAAATGGATCCGCATCAACCCCCTGAAAGCGCAGCACCAGTTCCGGAAAGCCTGCGGGTTCCCGGGAGTGATCGGCGATGTGGAAGATCATGCTTCCATGATAGAAGAGCGGAAACAATACATTGGTAAAAACCTCAGCATCAGCTATGGTAAAAAGCTGAAAATAGTAAGGGGAGCCTTACAATACTTGTACGATGACCAGGGCGATACCTATGTGGATTGTGTGAATAATCCCTCTCATGTAGGACATTGCCACCCGGTAGTGGTAAAAGCAATGCAGCAGCAGATCGCCACCCTCAATACCAATACCCGTTACCTGCATGACAGCATGCTGGAATATGCAAAACGGCTCACGGCAACGCTTCCCCCTTCCCTGCAGGTATGTTACTTTGTGAACAGCGGCAGCGAGGCCAATGACCTGGCCATTCGTATGGCCCGGCATTATACGCAACAGGAAGATATCATTGTCCTGGATCATGCTTACCACGGCACTTCCACCGTGGCAATGGAAATGAGTCCTTATAAATTCAATGGCAGGGGGGGCAGCGGCAAAAAGCCCTGGATCCATATTGCGGAAAGCCCCGATCTCTATCGCGGCCCCTACCGCTACGGCGATGAAAGAGCCGGCGAAAAATATGCGGCAGATGTACAACGGATCATTGAATCGCTACAAAAGGAAAATAAAAAGCCGGCTGCCTTCATTTGTGAAACCCTGCTGGGTGTGGGCGGACAAATGCCCTTACCATCCAGTTACCTCACAGAAGTGTATGCCCATGTAAAAGCGGCGGGCGGCGTTTGTATTGCCGACGAGGTGCAGGTAGGCTTCGGGCGGGTAGGAGAAAAGTTCTGGGGATTCGAGCTGCAGGATGTAGTGCCCGACATCGTGGTCATGGGAAAACCTATCGGTAACGGACACCCGCTGTCGGCTGTTGTGGTGAGCCGGGAGATCGCAGACAGCTTCAACAACGGCATGGAATATTTCAACACGTTTGGCGGCAACCCTGTTTCTATGGTAACCGGTTTGGCGGTATTGCGCGTCATTGAAGAAGAAGAGATGCAACAGCATGCGCTGGAAACAGGCAATTATTTAATGGAGGGACTAAAAAGGCTGATGAGCAAACACCCCATCATTTCGGATGTACGGGGTCATGGGTTGTTTATAGGAGCAGAGCTGGTAAAAGACCAGAAAACCATGGAGCCTGCAGTGCCCGAAATTGACAGGATAGTTGAGATAGTAAAAAACAGGGGATATTTATTAAGTACCGACGGACCTTTACATAACGTATTAAAAATAAAGCCGCCGATGCCCTTTAACAAGCAAAATGCGGATGAACTGCTGCAGTTGCTTGATGAGACATTGACAACTTTATAATATTTCATAAACGATGCCTGGACCCTTTGCAAACTGATAATCAATCATCATCTTAACTTGTTCCTAATGTTTGAGGGAGAGAGCTCATAAAGCTGCAAAAGATCCCTCTTCCGAATGTTCGGAACCACTTCGTTCCATTCAGGCAACCTCAGGGGTTTTTAAACCTGCGGGGGCTTGCTATTTCAATTCAAAACGCTTATCCAGTCCGTATGCTTTTTGGTAGTATTCTTTCGCTTCGTTTTCATTACCCAGGGCTTCCTGGCAGCGACCTGCCTGGTAGTAGGCTTCTGCAAAAGTGTTGCTTACCTGGATGGCTCTTTCGAAAACAGCTAGGGCTTCCTGGTATTTTTTTTCATCGTAGCGCAATAATCCCTTTTCGATATAGGCTTCCAGGAAGGTGTAGTCGTTTTGAATACATTCGTCAAAAGCGGCAATGGCAGCGGGATTATCGTTTATGTTGGAGTAATATAGTCCCTTGATAAACCTTGCCTGAGAAGTTGTCCTGATCTCCCGGGAACCCCTGATCAGCGTATCTGCGATCTGTATGGCTTCGGCATTGCCCTGGTTGGCATAGATGGCCGCCAGCTGCAACAGTGGTTCGGAGAACATGGGGGCGGCGGCAGATGATTGCCGTAAGGCTGCTATTGCAGCGCTGGTATCACCGCTTTCCAGCAGGATGGCGCCGCGACGGTATAACACCGGGGCATTGGCATCGTCGTCCATCAGCAGGGTGTCATTCTGTAATAGTGCATTTTTATAATCCTGCACCTTTGCCAGGGCATTCATCAGTTGATAACGGATGCCCAAAGAATCCGGTGCCAACCGCAGCTTTTGTTGCAGGGTAGCTACAGTTGCCAGGTCCGCGGCTTTTTCATCCTGAACGGATTCGTTGCCGCTGTTACAGGCGATCATAAAAAGCCCGGCAAAAAGCAAAAAGCAGGAGCGCCTATTCATGTGCCATATAGGTTTCGATAGCGGTATCATATTTCTCTTTCCATGCGGATATATCACCCCAGGAAACATTGTCTATGCTGATCTCTCCTTCTGTAACGGTTCCGATCTTTACAAATGGTACCCCGGTTGCAGCCAGCGTTTCTTCAAAGGAGTTTTCTTTTCCGGAAGCTACGGAAACCACTACGCGGCTCTGGCTTTCTCCAAACAGCCAGGCATCTGAACGGAAATCCTTATCTAACGTTATAGTATATCCTAAGTTTTTATGGAAGCCGCTTTCTGTCAATGTCACGAACAACCCGCCTTCGCTGATGTCGTGTGCAGATTCGATCAGCTTTCCGGTGATCAGTTTTGCTACCGCCTGCTGCAGGGCAAATTCTTCCTCCAGGTTGAAATACGGTGCGGGAGAAAACGCTACATTGTGTAGCTTATGCAGGTATTCGGAAGAGTCGATATTGTTCGTGATCTTTCCCAGCAGGTATATGCTGTCACCTGCTTTTTTAAAGTCAAGCGTCATCTTGTTGTCGATGTTTTCCAGCAAGCCTACCATACCGATGGTAGGGGTGGGGTACACCGGCCCTTCGGGGTTTTGGTTATAGAAGCTAACGTTGCCACCGGTTACCGGGGTATCGAATTTCTTACAGGCTTCGCCCATACCTTTGATGGCATATACAAACTGGTAATACACTTCCGGGTCATAGGGATTTCCGAAGTTGAGACAGTTGGTCACGCCCAGCGGGGTTCCGCCGCTGCAGACAATATTGCGGGCCGCTTCGCTTACGGCAATCATGCAACCCACAAACGGGTCGGCAAATACATAACGGCTGTTACAGTCAACCGTAACCGCTAATCCCTTATCGGTTCCCTTCACCTTCACAACCTGTGCATCACTTGGTGCATTGGTAGACGTGTTGCCCGTACCTACCATGCTGTCGTATTGGGTATATATCCAGCGCTTGGAGGCAATATTGGGAATGGTAATGATCTTCTCCGCTACTGCTTTCAGGTCAGAAGGTACTTCAATGCTGTCCGGCTGGAATTCATTTATTTTGCTGAAATAAGCCGGTTCCCGGTATTCTCTTTCATACACCGGCGCGCCACCGCCCAATACCAGGCTTTCGGCCGGCATTTCAGCTTCCAGTTCTCCGTTTGTATAGAACTTCAATAAGCCGTCGTCGGTTACTTCTCCTATTTCCGAACAGGGCAGGTCCCATTTTTCAAACACTTCCAGCACTTCTGCTTCCCTTCCTTTTTTCACCACCAGCAGCATACGTTCCTGGCTTTCGCTGAGCAATAGCTCCCAGGCTTTCATACCTGCCTGGCGGGTAGGCACTTTATCCAGGTTGATACGCATACCTACACCCCCTTTAGCGCTGGTTTCCGCGGTAGAGCAGATAATACCTGCAGCGCCCATATCCTGCATGCCAACTAAAGCTCCTTTAGGGATCAGCTCCAGGCAGGCTTCCAGCAGCTTCTTTTCCTGGAAGGGGTCGCCCACCTGTACGGCAGGCAGGTCTTCCACGCTGCTTTCGGTGATATCGGCGGATGCAAAAGCAGCGCCGCCCATACCGTCTTTGCCGGTAGCGGAGCCTACGATGAATACGGGATTGCCGGTTCCTTCGGCGGTAGCGCTTACTGTTTGTCCCACTTTTACTACGCCCACACTCATCGCATTCACCAGCGGGTTGGTATGGTAACAATCTTCAAAATATATTTCACCGCCTACGGTAGGTACGCCAAAGCAGTTGCCATAGTGACCAATGCCGTGCACCACACCACTCAGCAGGTGTTGTGTTTTGTCTTCTTTGATATTCCCGAAGCGCAGCGAGTTCAGCGATGCGATCGGACGGGCTCCCATGGTAAAAATATCCCGATGGATACCACCTACGCCGGTAGCTGCTCCCTGGAAGGGTTCAATCGCCGAAGGGTGGTTGTGACTTTCAATCTTGAATACCACGCCCCAGCCATCGCCGATATCTGCCAGCCCCGCATTTTCTTCCCCCGCAGCCACCAGCAGTTTGCCACCATCCCGCGGAAGTGTTTTCAGCCATTTGATAGAGTTTTTATAGCTGCAATGCTCACTCCACATCACGGAATAAGCGCTCAGTTCGGTAAAATTAGGCACCCTTCCCAAAATGGTCCTGATCATCTCAAATTCTTCCGGTCTTAACCCCAGTTTCTGGGCAATTTCTACTGTTGTATCCATGAATGATTGTTATAATATAAGAAACCGCAAAATTAGGGAATGGTAAGCAATAACGGGCTGGGAAAACCGGGATAGTAGATATGTTTTGATAGAAAATGTGGAAAAGAAGGATATTTTATTGTCGGCTGCACATTGCCGTGCCACTGCCTGTTATCCGCCCGGATGAACCCTTCGAATGTGGCCTTCACTACAGGCTTCGAGCGCTTATGGATATGTTGGGTGTTTTTGAATAATACCTGGTGCAAATCTTAACGGCTCAGCCTTATGTCTTTTAATTACTGTGGTTATATGGGCGCATATGCAGGTCTTGATTAAATCAGCATAATATCTACCGGTAGGACCATTACTGCCGGCATCCCGGAGAAACCGGTTACATCAATATCCCGTCTACCGGCTGAATTCGTTCCGGTATATCGGTATCTCCTATCATTTCCCGGAGATCAATTTCAATGTTCCGGCACATGGCGGTCATCGGTATATCTGTTAAAGCATTTTCAAACGGGTTTTCACTCAGGTCTCCAATCTGTTCCATAGCATTGAACACCCATGCAACGATAAAACAAATAGGAAACAGCAGCCATGGCTGGCCGGGCGTAACTTTCATTATTTCCGGCATCAATCCAAACGGTAACAGTATAACAAAAATATCCACAAACACACGGCTGAAAACAGCGTATTGTCTTGGAAACGGGTATCCTTTGATCCGCTCACAGGCCCCTTGCTGATTGTACAGGTCGGTTACCACATTCGCAAGAGCAGTAAATTCCAATTCATTAATAGCACCTTGTTGCCTGAGTCTTTTAACGTCCCTTATTTGCAGGTGCAGGAGATGTGTCGCAATATTTTGTTTCCTGAGCAGGAAATTTTTTTCGTCCGCATTGCAAAATCTGTCCAGGGTTTCTACAATGGCATCTGCAAAATTGTTGTCTATCTTGTGTTGCAGGCCTGCTGTATAACTCTGGTAGTACCTTTCGCCCCATACTTTGTTACGTCTCAATTGCAATCGCAATACATTACACCAGCCTATATGCCGCAACACCATCTGGCGTGCTGTTTCTTTTGACGAAGGGATATGGCTTTGTGTCAGCAATTCCGTCACCAACGCTGCCCATGTTCTGCTGGCATTGGTGATGCTGCCCCATATCCTGCGGGCTTCCCATAACCGGTCGTAAGAGGAGTTATTTTTAAAACCCACATAAAAAGCAACGGCAGTACCGATGATGGTAACCGGTGCCATGGGAATCGCTACATTGTGATAACCCAATACATGATAAAGCACATATACTACCACGATGGGTGTCGCATGAATGAAAGTGTGCATCAGCGACCTGGGCAGCACGTGTCTTAGTCTCAGCCGGCGGGTGGAGTACATACATTGTATTTAAATAAAGTTAATTTAAAGTTTTTTAGAAAGGAGCAGAGTATATTTTTTATGTGGCATCCGGGTAAGCGCTTCGGTTTAAGGCCGGGAGGCCGGCGGTAGCTTTTGATATTGATGGATATGTCACTGCCGGTTCCCTCACACCCATTGTCCTATTACCCAATACCACAAAGCCGTTGTAAGGAACGACACCAGGATGCTGACCGCCACCACCAGGCTGGACAGCTTTGCATTCAGTTGGTATTGCGAAGCAATAATGCCTGCTGTTATGAAGGACGGCATGGCCGATTCAAACACACTGACTGCCGTTATCTCCCCTTTAAAGCCGGCGGTTATTGCCAGCAAAAGAACCAGTGCCGGGGCTATCATCAGCTTGTAGAGCAGTGCGGCAGATATATGCTGCAATTCTGATTTCCACCCGTCAAAACGCAGCTGCATGCCGATGGAGAACAAAGCCATCGGCGCTACGGTAGCGGTCAGCTTGTCGAACAATGGATCAAAAGGAGAGAGGTCTATAAAACGGGGAAGGATAAGCGCTGCTATCGTAGCAAGGAAGGGGGTGAAGCCAAGCAGCTTTTTCAGCACTGCTTTTAAAGAAAGATCATGTCCGTCCGCAGCATTCAGCGCAACAATGATACCGGCGGTAGACAACAGCATGAAAGTCACCTGATCGCAGATAACGGCAATGCCCAGTAATGGTTCACCGAAATAGGCCGTCACCAGCGGAAATCCTACAAAGGAAGTATTGCTGAGACCGGTGGTCAGCTTCAGCCCGGCTGTTGTCTTTTTGTCCAGCCCGGCAAACCTGGCATAAGCCGTTATATACAGCCAGCCGCCGAACCAAACCACAAAAGGCATCAGTACGGGCATGACCAGCGCTTCCGACCACTGGATCTTGGGAAGGTATTTAAAAGCGGCCGCCGGCAGCGCCAGGTTGATCACCATGGCATTGATGCCTTTGTGCGCATCCTTCGGTAAAGCAGTATATCTTTTAACCAGCCACCCGGCTAATAAACAAATGCCGATCAGTAAGAAATTGCTCATCAGGGGTCAAAGATAACAGACCTCCGGTAAGAAATTATTATGTATTTGAGCACTTGGTGTGTTAGTGCTGTGTACTATAGTTGATGCGGAAGTTCCCGCTGCCTGGCTATATTCTGCGGCACCGTTCCTTTCCGCTGCGGGGAGAGGGATAAGAGGGTGAGGCTACTTCCCAAACATCCTCTCCAGATAATCCAGTTTGAAAGCGATGTAAGTTGCGTTCCCGGACGAGGTTATATTGGGCTGGTTGCAGCCAAACAGCTCTTCGGCTAGCTTTCGCATTTCCGTTACTGTTAGTGATTTTCCGGGTTTAATGGCGTGCTGGTATGCCAAACTGCGGATCAGCTTTTCCCTGCGGGAAAACTTTACCTCGCTATTGAAATGTTTCACCTGCTCCAGCATTTGCTCAATAGCGTTCTTTTCGTTGCCATCCGGCACATCTGCCGGCGTGCCCTGTATCACAAAAGTGTCCTTACCGAACTCCTCTATCTGGTATCCCAGCAGCAGCAGGTCGGGGAGTAACTCCTGCAGCAAAACTGCGTCGGGGGCAGATAATGCAATCGTGGGTGGGAACAGGCTTTTTTGCGTGGCGATCGGTTTTTCACGCGCTGCCAGCATATACCGTTCATACAGTATCCGTTCGTGCGCCAGTTGCTGATGGATCAGCACAAATCCCTGGTTGGTGCCGGCTACTATATAGGTATGATGCAGCTGCAGCATAGGAGCGTCTTCCAGCAAAGCCAGCTTGTCTTCCCCGGATTTTTTTAATGCATATTGCTCGTATTCAAATCCGCTGCCGGTGTCTTCCTGGTGGGTAGCCAGCAGGCTTTTGAACGTACTGCTGTTTTGTTTCGGCTCGGGGTAAAAATCCTTCCAGTTTTTCAGCTCGCTTTTACTTTCTATCAGGTGTGCCTGGTTTTTTTGCGTAAAAGTTTGATACAATCCGGAGGCTGCTGTTTTTTCCTCTTTGTCTTTTGTAAAAGGGTTACTTACGGCATCCAGCTTTTGTATTTCCGGGTCCAGGTCAAAATTCAGCGTGGGCGTAATGCTGAACTGGGCCAGCGCATGTTTGATGGCGGCCTGCACAAAGGCGTAGATGATCTTTTCGTCCTCGAATTTTATTTCCTGTTTGGTGGGATGCACATTGATATCGATCTGCGCCGGATCAAGGTCTATAAACAGCACATACATTGGGAAACTTTCCGGGGGGATCATGTCCTGGTAAGCGCTCATGACCGCATGGTTCAGGTAGGCGCTCCTGATAAACCGGTTATTCACAAAAAAGTACTGGTCGCCCCGGGTTTTTTTGGCTGTTTCCGGCTTGCCGGCAAACCCGTAAATCGTCATGTAGTCCGTTTTTTCCTGTACGGTCACCAGTTTGGAAGCATAGGTATTACCCAACAGGTGTATGATCCTTTGCTTCAGCGTACCCTTTTCCAGGTGGAAGATCTCCTGCCCGTTGGCGGTAAGCGAGAAAAATATCTCCGGGAAGGCCATTGCCACCCGGATAAATTCTTCCACGATATGGCGCATTTCTACGGGGTTGCTTTTGAGGAAGTTACGGCGTGCCGGTACATTAAAGAACACATTTTTCATAGCGATGCTGGTACCCTGTTCAAATGCTACCGGTTCCTGTCTTTTTACCATGCTGTTCTCCATTTCCAGGTAAGTGCCCGCGGCATCCTCCTGTCGCCGGCTTTTCAGCTCCACCTGTGCCACGGCTGCTATGGAAGCCAGCGCTTCTCCCCGGAATCCCATGGTGCGTATCCGGAACAGGTCCTCTATTTTATTGATCTTGGAGGTAGCGTGTCGTTCAAACGCCATTCTAGCATCTGTTTCACTCATGCCGCTGCCATTGTCTATTACCTGGATCAGGGCTTTGCCCGCATCTGCCACGATCAGCTTTATTTCGGTGGCACCCGCATCCACTGCATTTTCGAGGAGCTCTTTCACGGCGCTCGATGGTCGCTGGATCACTTCCCCCGCTGCGATCTGGTTGGCAATATTATCCGGCAATAACTGTATCTTATCTGGCAACTTCTTCCTGTTTTGTTGTAGCTGCAAAAATAAGCTTTCGGAAACGAATAGTATTTCGCGCCGCATATTGTGGATAAATCCTGCGGTTGCAGGTTGCTAACCTGGAGGATCTTGATCATAAGTCCGTAACCCGTTGTCGTTATATTGGTCGCTACTTTTTCAATAGGTCCCTGCTTACAAGCCTGCGTTCCATGGGAGCAGCGGTAATTCTATATTGAGACATACCGGATTTAATGAAACAACATTTTCAGCAAGCCTTGCAGGCCCGGTTTTATTTGTTCACGCGCCCGATTCATAATAAATTCGCCGAAGCTCCTTTCATTAAAAAACGGTACATGAAGTATTTACTGATATTGTTTTCTGTGATATGTCTCTGCACGCACGCTTTTGCCCAGCGTTCCACCAGTCTTGCTGCGGACCAATGGGCGGACAGCGTATTAAAAACCCTGACGGATGATGAAAAGATAGCACAATTGATGGTGGTGAGATTGTCCGGACTGGGTCCTAACCGATCCGTTATTTTTTATGACCAGGAAGTGTTGGAAGCCATCCGGAAATACAACATCGGTGGCATATGCCTTTTCCAGGGAGGACCGGTGAAGCAGGTTACACTGGTCAACCAGCTGCAGGCGGCTGCTAAAGTGCCCTTGCTGGTGTGTATAGACGGTGAAAACGGACTGGGCATGCGCATGGACAGTGTACCCGGATTGCCCCGGCAGATGATGATGGGGGCCGTGCAGGACCCTGCCATCATTTATGAATATGGCAGGTGGGTAGCGGAGCAATGCAAAATGGCCGGCATACAGGTAAACTATGCGCCGGTGGTAGATGTGAATAACAACCCGGCAAACCCTGTTATCAACGATCGTTCTTTTGGCGAGGATAAATACCGGGTGGCAACTTTAGGTGTGCAGTATATGAAAGGGATGCAGGATGCAGGGGTGATGGCCTGTGCCAAACATTTTCCGGGGCATGGCGATGTAGCGGTAGACTCGCACCACGACCTGCCGGTGATCAATAAATCCAGGGCACAGCTGGATTCGCTGGAGCTGTACCCGTTTGCAGAAATGATCAAGGCAGGAGTAGGGAGTATGATGATCGCCCACCTGTCTATTCCTTCTATTGATAATACCGCCAACCGGGCATCCTCCCTGTCTCCGGAGATCGCTACCAAACTTTTGAGGGAGGAGCTGGGTTTCCGGGGACTTACTTTCACAGACGGGCTGGAGATGAAAGCGGTGGCCAAATTCTACCCTGACGGTGAAGTATCGGCGCAATCGCTTATTGCCGGCAACGATATGTTATGCCTGCCCAGCGATATTCCCGATGGCATCAAAGAAGTGAAAAAAGCCATCCGCAAGAAAGACCTGAGCTGGGAGCAGATCAATACGAGTGTAAAGAAGGTATTGCTCGCAAAATATCATCATGGATTAGCAACCTGGCAGCCGTTATCAACAAGCAGGCTGGCGGAAAGATTGAATGCCCGTACACCGGAAATTACACAGCAGGTGGTAGAAAATGCTATCACCACTTTGAGGAACCAGGATAAAATGGTCCCGCTGGTTTCTGCTGACAGCACTAAAAAGCTTCGGGTAGCCTACCTCGGTATAGGAATAGATAAAGACAATTCATTTGCACGTAAGCTGAGGGAACGTTACAATGCAGATGCTTACTATTTCAGCTATAAAGAAGATGCCAGCCGTGTAGCATCCATAACAGCAACTTTGCAGACAAAATACGATGCAGTGGTAGTGGGGCTTCACCAGTACAACCGTTTTCCTGCCAATAATTTCGGTATCACTGCTACTGCGGTGCAACTGCTGCAACAGGTGCAGGCGTTGCCGGCTACCATTACATTTGCTTTTGGCAATCCCTATGCCATCAGGAACTTTTGTGATGCGCGTAATATTATTGCCTGTTATGACGATGCAGCTATTACACAGGAAGTGGCGGCGGATGTATTAAGCGGCATCATTTCCACTAAAGGGAAGCTGCCTGTTACTATCTGTGAGAGCCTGCCCGCCGGCACAGGGCTCACACCGGATATTGCCCCTGTGCAGGCCGCGCCGGTGGTAAATAAGTTTGCCGAAGTAGATTCGCTTGTCACCAATGCCATCCGTGAGCATGCAGCGCCGGGCATGACGGTGATGGCGGTGAAGGACGGCAAGATCGCTTTTTATAAATCCTATGGTTACCAGACGTATGACAGTACAGAAAAAATAGATATCGAAACCATTTTCGACCTGGCGTCGGTCACCAAGATCTGTGCGACAACCCTGTCTATAATGCGTTTGTATGACCAGGGGAAGATAGCGCTCAATAAACCTTTGGGAGACTACCTGCCCTCGGTAAGAGGCACTAACAAAGCGAAACTAAAAATAGAAGACATCCTGCTGCACCAGGCCGGTTTGAAAGCGTTTATACCTTTTTACCAGGAAACGATTGATACGACAACCGGCGTTCCCAGACCCGGCTTTTACAGCAATACCCAAAGCAAAGAATATAATATACGGGTCTCTGATACCATGTATATGAAAACCGCCTGGCTGGACACGATCTATAACAGGATACTGACCAGCCCTGTAGGCCCCAAAAAATATATTTACAGCGACAATGATTTTATTTTCCTCGGAAAGATCGTGGAAGCTGTTTCCGGCATGCCGCTGGATGAGTATATACAAAAAGAGATTTACCGTAAGCTGGGGCTGAGCGTCGCGGGTTTTAAACCCCTGGCCAGGTTTGATAAAGATAAGATCGCCCCGACAGAACAGGAGAAAGGGTTCCGCCGCCACCTGATACAGGGAGATGTGCATGACCCGGGCGCAGCTTTGATGGGTGGTGTAGCCGGCCATGCCGGTTTGTTCAGCAATGCCTATGACCTGGCAGTGATGATGCAGATGGTACTGGACGGTGGTAAATACAACGGGTATTATTTCTTCTCGCCGGAAACGGTGAAAAAGTTTACCGCCAAGAGCAGTAAGATCAGCCGGCGGGCACTGGGGTTCGACAAGCCGGATATGATTGAAGGGGAAGCATATCCCAGCAGGCTGGCTTCCGCAGAAACATTTGGACATACCGGATTCACC
>Ga0222419_100918_pt1 | contig 14418 bp, 5 predicted proteins | sample 1B20Ametagenome_FD_182474 | JGI IMG/M metagenome (GOLD analysis project Ga0222419, IMG submission 182474) | Enriched microbial communities from leaf-cutter ant dump, University of Wisconsin, Madison, United States - 1B20A (version 2) | ecosystem: Environmental > Terrestrial > Nest > Insects nest >... | reverse complement strand
ATTTCTGGATGGCAGTGTATTTCGCAGACTGAAGCCAAAAGGCATATTTTTTTGCTGCGCCCATTATGTGGTTTTTACTTTAAGGCTGAATAACTTTTGAAACCCAAACCGCTTAAAGACCTTAAATAACACGATAGGGATAAGCAGCCCTCCTGTCCAGCAGGCCAGCAGCACCATTCCGGAAGGTATATTCATATTTAAAAACTTGAAAATATTCCGGATAATAGCGGCAACCGGTACGTGCAGGATATATATGTACAGGGAATACTTTCCAAGATATCCTAACCAGCCGGCAGCCCTGGCTGCTGATAAGCGATTAGAAATAATATATACAAAATAGCAGGCAATAAGATTAACCAAAAGCATGGGCAAGATATATTCCGATTCCTGCTCCCTGACCATAAACCAGAAATATTGCCCGGCTATAAATAACGGGACTATGATCCATAGATACCGGATATCTAAAAAGACATTGCTTTGCTGCCTGTTAAAAAGTATAGGTGAAATAATAGTTCCGATAAGAAAATAAATATAAAAGTTAAAAGAATCTGTCAGCAAGCTATAATCCTGCAGCGCAGGGATATAGGAAATAAAATGCATGACCAGCGCCAGCAGGCAGTGTACCCATTTATTTTTTAAAAAATGTACATTACGTAACAAGATATACAGCAGGCTGGTATTAAAAAGCGCAAACAAATACCAAAGATGATCCACGGCCCGCGGTTGAATGAATACATTCAGCAAATCGCTCCAGCTTCTGCTGGCATTCGTATACCCGGAGAAAAAGATCTGCAGCACGGTTAGTCCGATACCCCAGAGAATATACGGATACAACAGGGTCTGCACTTTGTCCCTGAGCAGGTATTTACCGGATTTTTTATTCAGGCTCATGGCGGCAAACACACCTGACAAAACAAAAAATACCGGCATCCTGAAATTATAAAAGACTTCCTGTACATTATACAGCCAATCGCTTACTTCCATAGATGCCCGTCTCATCCCTACAGCTACGTGACGATATACCACGAGCATAATTGCAATCCCTTTTGCATGATCAGCCCATGTAATCCTGTGTATTGCTTTATTTTGCATTATGCAAAGGGTCTGTCATTTACAACTCGAGATTATTTTTCTCTACCTTGTTTAAAATGGCACCGATAAATTTATCCCTGTTTTCCTGAAGGAACTTAATAGATTCCTGGTCTGCTGCGGTAAAATTGGCTTCCGAAGAGAATACAACAATTAATCCGTCTACAAACGGGAGCAACTCTTTTGTGTCAGCAAACTCGTTCATTGGGGCTCCTTCCAGCAATATAAAATCATACCTGTCCTTAAATTTGTCAAGATGCTTCAGCAAGTGGTTTTTAGGTAATATTTCAGTTGGTGTATAGTCGCCTCCTGCACAGCCTATAATGTCTATTCCTTCTATGGATGTTTTATTAATATATTCACTGAAAAACTTCTCATCTATCGACATCTTATCCATATCTAATCTTTCAAGGATATGCTGGGCATCGTTCAGCTTGGTAAGCTCGTTATCACAAAAATTCGTATCAATGATAAGCACGCTTTTTTTACCCAAAGAAAAAATGTAAGCAAGCGCCTGCACCAACGTCGTTTTACCCTGCTGCGGCTTCATGCTTGAAAACAGGATGATCTTCTTCCCTCCGCTCTCCAGTTCATAGCGGAGTTTACGCAGCATCTCCATGAAAGTATTGTCCCTGCTTTTATCGTTCTGCTCTTCTACAACTGTTTCCAGTATTTTATTTCTGATCCTGATAAAGTTGATCGTGCCGATCAGTGGCAGCTTTGTAAGACTCTGGAACCTGGAAGGTGTCTTATAGGTCTGGTCAAACAAAGCGATCAGGCATATTGCAAAAGTTGTGAAGAGTCCCGTTCCCAAAACCGAGGCAGCAATGATCATCAATCTCCTGGAAGGTTCAGGCTTTAAGGCAGGCTGCCCGACAAGCGTTTGCTTGATATTTTCAGAACGGGTATCACTGAAGTTGAGCGCGGCATTCAGCTGATCCTTAACAAGATTATATTCATTTCTTGCGATCTCTATCTCTTTATCATATTGCTGCACCGCCGCAGAGGTTGCTGCCATGCCCGATAAGCCATTTTTAAGCCTGGAAATACTTGTTTCAAGCGATGCTATCCTTTGGTTGGCTCCTTCCAGCAACGCCTGTGCATCAATCCTGTTCTGCAGGAGCTCCTGCACGCTAACCGCTTCTATGGCAGCGTTGCCGGCACCTCCGAAGTTGAGCTGCTGCATTTGATTGGAAACAGCATCTATTTTGTTTTTCAGGTCCTGGTCGCTGCCACCCTTTGATATATATTCAGCCTGCAGGTCATCATACTGTTTCTTTAAACGCAGGTATTCGCTATTGCTCTGGCTGACGGGCGCATCCACCGTAGTCAGTCCCTGGCTTTGGGCTTTATTTATCAACTCTGTAAGCTGGGCAACCCTGTACGCCTGGTTTTTTCGTACTCCCTGCTCTATGATCAGCGAATTTTCAAATGCCGCTATCTGGTTCAATACATTTGCACCTTCTACGCCGGCGTCAATCAGGCCACGGCTGGTAGCATACTCGTTTTTTTCAGCCTGTTTCTCTTCCAGTATGGCCCTCTTCTTGTTCACCAAGGAATCAAGCGTGGCAATAGACAGGTTGGTTCTTTGTTGCTCCCTGGAACTGTAGGTACGGATGAACTCGCTGCACACTGCATTTACAATGAAGGCAGACATATCTGCATTTTCTGAAACGTATTGAACATTCAGATAATCAGACTTTAAATACCGCTCCACTTGCAGCACCTTTGCAATGCTGGCAGCATCATATCGCTGGGTTTCTAACAGTGTTAAAAGCGTTTTTTCTTCCGTTACGGTAGGGGAAAGCAATGTTGATTGGTCTATATGCTCCTGCAATATCTTTATTGCCGTATCCTTTTGAAGGGCCGGCTTTGCCAGCGGTTTGAACGGCGCCTGAGACTGAAGATCGTGTAAGAGAAGCCGATAGGAAACCAGGCTCAGCAGCTTTAAAGAAGTAATGTTTTCCCGCGCGTTGTTAAAGTTCAACTCGCTTTGTGTATAGTTCACCACATTATTTATGCCGGGCACATCACTTTCAGTGAACCCTGTGGAGATCTGCGCTGCGGATTTGTAGGTCTTCTTAAGATTTTTAGTCAGAAAAAATGAAACTACAAATGCTAAAAGCACACAGATCAAAATAATCCATTTCTGACGAAGGATCACCTTAAGCAAAAAATCAAATTCCATTTAACCTCCCTTTCTTTTTGATATTCAATTAGTGCAAAAATAGGAAACGACAATAAACCACGGTTTATTATCGTTCCCAATAAGCTGTTAGTCGCCTGTTTTTATTTAAGCCTGGTTATTTTGAACGTTTTTGGCGCCTCTCCCGGCATACCTGACACATACACGATCAGGGTTCCGGGATGCTGCATCCTGCTGCCTAAATTCAGGCTTTGCTGCCAGATTCCCGCCCGAACATCCGTGTATTCTGCCCTGTATACAGGCTTACCGCTCATATCCGTCACCATAATTGCCAGTTTGGGAACATTTTTCTTCAGGACCATTTGAAGCGTTATATTATCAACAAACGGGTTCGGATAACCGACCAGTTTCGTTATGGTCACATCAGGATCTACCGATACCGCCGTTTTCACCTCTTCCTCCGGCCGGCGCCTCAATCCTGCCACACCGCCGTTAACGCCGCCCATATCCGGTGCCTTCATAGCATGAATGCTGACACTGTTCAACCAGCCATAACCGCTGCTCGAATATACCTGTACTTTTATAGTACCGGTCTCGTCAGGTTTGACCCCATACAATGTTACGGTATTCGCCGTATTGTTTACAGGGTTGATGGATACTGATTTGTTGCCCACACTGTAAATTGTATTACCGGAACCTGCATAAGAGGTGCCTGCAAAGAATGTCAGGTTATAAACATAATCATGGTTGAGATTGACAAAGGAGAAATCTGCCGTGGCGGCGAAGCCAATGTAGTAATTGGTTTTCATAACTGCATCCGGTACGGGACCGGAATTGTTGCCGGTAGTAGTACCAAATGAGGTAGTCACGTTGTTGAACGGTGCCCCTGCAACAAAACTGATACCGGTACCCTGTGTCAGGGTATTGGTAAGGTTTGACAGGACAAATCCCTCGTATAAGGCAGTGTTGGTACTGTTCCAGACGGGGTTATTGACCGAATTGTTGGTTGCGCTGTTCAATTGCAGGTTTACAGTATATGCTACTGTAGAAGCACCTGCCACAAGACTATAGTCTGAATAAACCGCTCCGTTCACCGCTCTTACCTTATAATAATAAGTAGTATTGGCAGACAAACCTGTATTGGTATAACCGGTAACATTCGCAGCCACCGTACCTATCAGGTTATAGACGCCTCCGGCAGCTGTGCTTCTCCACACCTCGAACCCTGTTCTGGGCTGGGGCAGGGAAGTCCAGTCCAGCCTGATCTGGTTTGCCGATGTACCATTCGCCGTTAAGTCGGCAGGTGCAGATAGAGAAGATACCGCAGGTCCATCATATTCAAATACCTGAATGGCATTCAAAGCGGCGCCGAAAGATCCCGGGGCCTTTTGCACGCTTACGGTGATGCTTCCATCAGCATCCGGAGAAACGCCGTTGATCCGGACGGTATTGCTGGTGTTATTCATATTGTTCAGCGTAACGCTTTGGGCGCCGATAGAATAGTTCGATATAATCGTTCCGCTGGAAGACTGCTGTTGCGCTGTCCATGAATATCCGCCAAAGAATACAACACTATATTTCTTATTGGCTGCCAGACTGGTAATTTTAAATTGTGTTGGCGAGCCTGCAGTGGTAGAATAGGCTGTTCTCAGCACATTATCCGGGAATACGCCGGAATTATTGCCGGTAACGGCGCCATTGGAATTCGCGTACACCCAGTTATGCAATGTTAATAACCCGATACCGGAAACACTTCCATCGGTATAGGTGAGGTTATTCATCTGGTAGTTGATCAGCGCATTGGCGGCCTTATTGGTATTGTTCCAGGGAGCCGCCTGGGGGTTTGCTGCATTAAAGTTGATATTGATCCCCTTTTGTTTCTTACCATCAACGGTGACTGTGAATACCCTGCTTACACTTGCTTCAAAATTATTGGTAGCCTTTATATTGATATTATAAGTGCCCAGGTCACGTTCACCCGGGTTCAATGTCAGCAGGGCGGTTGTATTACCCGACGACGCGATAGTAGCAAAACCCGGCAGGTTATCGGAAGTAAAGGTCACCGTTGTGCCAGGGTTAGTAGTGGCGCTCAGCGCTACCACAACCACAGTATCATTGTACAGGGAAGCGTTTGCAGGCGCATTGAACACCACGGTTGATGCAGGATTAGCAGCCGTAGCCACACTGATCTCATTACTGAATCCCGATGTACCGGCTTCGTTTACTTTCTTCACTTTATAGAAATAGATTGTACCGGCTGTAAGTCCGGTTGTATCTGCATAAGAAGCTATGCTGCCGCTAACAAATTTTACCAGCTCGTAATTAGCCGTGTTGAGAGGCGAACGCCATATCTCCACACCATCCAATACACCCGCTCCGTTATTCCAGTTCAGCGAAATTGTCTTCGTATCCTGTGCAGTCCCGGCCAGGCCGGTGGCTGCCGTTGGCTGCGCAGGCAAAGCCTGGGTGGCTGCACTAACAGTTGCAGTATATGCTGAAGCGCCATGCTGCCCTACACTCTTTATACGGTAGTAATAGGTGGTAGAAGGCTCCAGCAACGAATCCGTAAATGTAACGTTATTGGCTGTCACAGTTTTAACGATTGCATAATCCCCGGTGGAACTATTAGAACGGTATATCTCAAAACCGGTCTCATTGTTACTGTTATCCTGCCAGTTTAATTTGATCCTTCTGGACGACAGGACGGTAGCCGTAAGGTTTGCCGGCGCCGCAGGTACAGCTCCGGTATTGGTTACGGCCTGTACAAATGCAGTGTTGGGTATAGCAACAAACTGTCCTCCCGTTTCAGGGGTTTTCCAGCTGATATTCATCACCTCGGAACCTGTATTTTCAAAATACGTGATGGCAATGGGGTAAATGCCTGCCTGCAGGGTGATAGTCCCGTCTTTGCTTTGCGCGGTATGTTGTCCATCGTTGTTAACCAAAGCTGTCGCAGAATGATTGTAAGGTGATGTTACCTGGTTCCTTGCGCCCAGATACAGCTTACTTCCTTCATCGGAATGCGTGCGGAAGGTGTACGATCCGGCAACGCGGATATCAATATACCCTTCCCATAAGAATGCAAAGCGGTCATTCTGATCCCTGGAGGATAAAGTAACATTCGGAACGTCTCCTGTATATTTAGGTGTAAGCGTTGCAAAATTGGGAATTTTAGTCCAGGTGCCCGTTGTTGTATAGTACTTGTAGGCCAACCCGCTAAAGGCAGGACTTGCCACCATTTGGTTACTGGGAGCAGAGATATTACCAGTCTCATCCTTAGCCTTTACCAGGAACTGGTAAAACTGACCGTTAGCAAGATTGTTTACCTCGAAGCTTTCCTGATCTCCGGGGACGGTATAAGATAATTTACCGTTAATATATACTTCGTAATAAGTAACGCCAACATTATCTACAGATGGCTCCCATAATAATTCTATCATTGAATGCCCCGTAGCCCCGAGACGAAGATTATTGGGTGCAGTGGGCGGCGTAACATCGGAAGGCGTAACAGAACTGGCAACATCTGAAGTTGCAGAGGCCGCCGTATTGTTGATCGCCCTGATCTTGTAGTAATATCTTGTACCGGCATCCAGACCGGAGATCACAGCAGAAGAAGCATTGCCGGCCGCAAATCCGGCCAGTTTATAGTTTCCTTCAGCATTTACAGACTGGTAAATCTCAAATTGTGTCGCCGCATACGTTCCCTGGTTGATGTTCCAGGTCAACGAAACCTGCGTTTGTGATGTAGCAGTAGCCTGCAGGCTGAGTGGCTTGCTAGGCGGATTAGGTCCATTGGCATTAATAACCGTAAAAGTCTGTGAAAAAGAACTGGAGCAGCCATAACGTTCGGTCACTTTCACCTGATAATCTCCAACAGTTGCACCGGCCATGACATTGGTAGTGCTGGGTAACGTAGTCGTCGGGTTTAGCTTCTGCCACTCATATGCCACATAGTTTGCGGGAACTTTCAGGTTTACAGTGGTACTCCCGTCCGGCGCAGGCAATACCCTGCTGGATAAACTATCTACGGCGATATTGGGTGAAACGGTTGGTTGCTTTATTTTGATCTCTACAGGCACAGTAGACCAGCTCCCCCAGGTGGAACCCGTTAATATACGGCAGTCATACACCCCGACAGTGGTCACACTGATGGTATTTCCGGTTGCGCCTGAAATAATTTGTCCGTTCTTTCTCCATTGATAACCGTCCAGCCCCGGCTGCACACCGAGGGTAACATTTATATTATCACCCGGACAGAACTCGGTTCTGCCATACCTGGCCCAGGGGTTAGCCCGGTGTGCCCTGTTTAAATAGGGAAAATAATCCCGCTCCTTCCACACGGAATCCCAAACATTATGAGCCAGCGTTGTATAATACGTCCAGTGCAGATTGTTTCCGTTTGCTTCAGCGGCGCTCATCAACTGCCGGACAGTATTGGGATGCGGATTGTTGTCCAATGCCCCGGAAGAAATCCAGATAGATTTATAGGTAAGATCAGGCAATGCATTTATATGATACAAAGACACGGCACACATAGGAATGGCTGCAGCCACCAGCTTGGGATGGGCCATCGTAAAACTCCATGTGGCAGATCCGCCTGCGGAAAGTCCGTTAACGATGACCTTATCCGGGTCGACCTTAGCCTCGGGGATCAGATAATTAACGATCAAATCCCGCAGCGACGCAAAATGCGTTTCATTAAAATATCTGTTGGGAGAAGTAGACTGAGGATACAGGAGAAACCCGTCAAACTCCCCTCTTTCGGTTACCGGTTCATGATAGTTCGACCCTCCCATGGCATCGTTATCGTAGATAGTGCCGGGCGTGCCTCTTCCTCCAAAGAACATATACAAAGGATACTTTTTCCCATCCGCTGCGGCAGAATAACTTTTAGGAAACTTCAATCTGAACGGTATCCCGTTAAAGTAATACGCTTTATATTTTGCGTTGCCACCTTTTGCTACCCATTTTGCAAGGGTGTTCCAGGACGGTGTTGCAGGAGGGTTATTGGGGTTATAAATAACCAGGGGATCGTTAGGATTTAATACGCCGGTTTGCGCATGCGCTCCTTTAATGCCAATAACAAAAAGAATAAAAAAAACAGAGTAACGAAAATTGCGTAAAATTTGCTTCATGGTGTTTCTCTTTTTTGAAACAGTAAACAAAAATTGTAGCTTTTTTTCGGATATGGGAGGACAAACAAACGAAGAATAAGGGTCGGTTGGTTTAACAGAAGATAGGAAATAAAGGGTGAAATCTGCGCCTGCAAGATAACTATTTTTTTGTTACCCATCGAACTTCGATGCAATTATTTGCCTCCATTTTTACTTAAATCAATCCTGCAGACTGGCTTTTATTACAAAACAAGAAGGTTGCCTTGTGTGGCAACCTTCCGTATCTGCTTTAGCGTGAAGCTATTTTGTTTTTGTGATCTTAAAGGTCTTGGGAGCTTCTCCCGGAATACCGGAAACATATATGACATATGTACCAGGGTTGGGTATTCTGCTGCCAAGCGCCAGGTTCTGCTGCCAGGTACCTGCGGGTACATTCGAAAATTCTCCCCTGTATACAGGCTTACCTGTAAGATCGGTTATCATTACTGCCAGCCTGGGTACATTACGCTTTAAGCTTAACTGCAGCGTAATGTTGTCGATAAACGGATTTGGATAACCCACAAGCTTAGTGACTGTTGCCGCAGGTTCGGCTTGCAGCACTGCCGCATTCACAGCCCCGTCAGACGAGGACTGCCTCATGGAAGCACCACTACCACCGCCTATGGAAGCACCCTGCATTGCATGCACACTCACACTATTGATCCAACCATAACCGCTGGTAGAATATATAGATACTTTGATGGTACCCGTAGCATCCGGCTGCAGATTATACAACGTTACCGTATTGGTAGTATTGTTTACAGGATTCAGCGAAACAGATTTACCTCCCGCGCTGTAAACAGTATTTCCCGAACCGGTATAAGTGGTTCCGGCATAGAAGGTAAGATTATAAACATTATTCAGGTTCAGATTTGTGAACGAAAAGTCTGCTACAGCAGTAAATCCTAAATAATAGTTTGTCCGCATTACCGCATCCGGCACGGGTCCGGAATTATTGCCGGTAGTGAATCCATATGAAGAGGACACGTTATTAAATGGTTCACCTCCGACAAATCCTATTCCTGTGCCCTGTCCGAGACTATTGGTCAGGTTTGACATGGTGAAGCCATCATATACTTTAAAGTTGGTGCTGTTCCATGCCGGATCATTCACGGCGTCACTGGCAGATCCGTTGAACTGGAGGTTCACAACATAACTTACAGTTGACGCGCCGGCTATATTGCTATAACCGGAATAATACGTATTGTTAACAGCCCTCACTTTATAATAGTAAGTGGTATTGGCCGGCAACCCGCTGTTGGTAAAGGTTGACACATTACCAGCCACTGTTCCTACAAGCGAATAGGTTCCATTAGCGGTGTTGCTTCTCCATATCTGGAAGCCGGTACGTGTTTCCGACACCGCCGTCCAGTTCAGCCTGATCGCCGAAGCAGACAGGCCTTCGGCTGTAAGACCCGTTGGAGCCGAAAGCGATGCTCTTTCTGTTACATCATACTCAAAGATCTGTATAGCATTTAAAGCAGCTCCATATGCACCGGAAGCCTTGTTCACATTAACAGTAATACTACCATTTACATCCGGCGTAATACCATTGATCCGCACTGTATTACTGGTGTTATTCATGTTATCCAATGTAACAGTTTGCGATCCAATTGAATAGTTCGTAATGATCGGTCCATTCTGTGCCTGCTGCTGGGCCGTCCATTTATACCCGCCAAAGAACAGCACACTGTATTTTTTACCGGCAGACAAATTGGTGATCCTGAACTGGGTTGCCGTATTGGAAGTGGTGGCATATACAGTTGTCAGGATATTATCCGGGAAAACACCTGAATTATTGCCTGTAGTTGCTCCGTTGGTATTTGAATATGTCCAGTTATGCACGGTGGTCAACCCGATAGTAGAAGCGCTGCCATCTGAATAGGTCAGATTACTCATGGCATAATTTGCCAGGTTGTTGGAAGCCCTGTTGGTATTGTTCCATGGTGCAGGTTGCGGTAATGAAGCATTGAAGTTCACATTGACAGTCTTCTGCTGCTTGCCGTTCACAGTAATCGTGAAAGTACGACTTACAGATGCTCCATAATTGTCTGTTGCCGTTAAGGTAACGGTATATTTTCCGAGATCAAAACCTCCCGGAGTAAGGGATAATATACCCATAGTACTATTAATCGACATCAATATGGCAAAGCCAGGCAGGTTATCTGCGGTATAGGTGATAGATGAACCGATATTTGAGCTTGCATTTAACGTTACTGCAAGTGTAGAATCGTTGTATATCTCAAAATTAGGCAACGCGCTGAAAGTGACATAAGAAACAGGATTACTGTTAGTCGTTACACTCACTTCATTACTGAAACCTGCAATGCCGGCTTCGTTCACCTTACGCACTTTGTAATAATAAACCGTATTGGCGGTAAGCCCGGCTGTATCGGTGTATGTGTTAACATTTCCTGTTAGCTTCACCAGCTCATAATTCGCATTATTAAGTCTTGAGCGCCACACTTCTACACCGTCTATTACCCCGGCGCCATTGTTCCAGGTCAGACCCACAACATTTGCTCCCTGTGCTGTAGCTGTCAGGCCTGTTGCCGCATCGGGTAAAGCAGGTAATGCCTGTGTAGTAGCTCGGGCCATCGGGTTACCCAATACGCCGGCCGGGATCAGCTGCTTGGGGATACCGGTTGCCTGGTATCTCACCTCCAGCACCTCTCCTCCGCCATTCTCAAAAAATGTTACAAAGATCGGGTGACGCCCTGCGCTCAGGGAAATGCTGCCCGATACTTCCTGCGGGGCATGCGCCAGATCGTTATTAACGACCAGGTTCGCCTCGTTAAATGCTCCGATATACAGCTTCGAACCATCATCTGAGTTCGTAAAGAACGTGTAGGTTCCTGCTGTGGTTATATTAATATATCCCGAGAACCTTAATAAAAAGTTGTCATTCCTGTTTTGCATGCCCAGTCCAAAGCTGGCAACCCTTCCTGTTTTGACCGGGGTAAGGGAACTGAAGTTTGTCGGCAACGCGCTTAATCCTGATGTTTCATAGTACTCATATCCTACCCCGGCACCTTCACTATCAAAACCTGAAGCCCCATGCTGACCAATTGCCTTGATACGGTAGTAGTAAGTGGTTGTCGGCTCAAGCAGTGAGTCGGCAAATGAAGTTCTGTTGGCGCCAACTGTGGTCACCATTGCAAATGGCCCTGACTCACTTGTAGACCTGTATATTTCAAACCCTGTTTCGTTGTTGCTGTTGTCCTGCCATGTGAGATTTATCCTCCTTGCAGAAACGGTGCTCGCAACCAGGTTGGAAGGTGAAGCAGGAACTGGTCCCGGACTGGCTACATTTTGCTCAAATGCGGAATTAGGAATCTGCTCAAACTGGTTATTCGTTCCTGGTCCGCGCCAGCTAACCGTCATCACTTCGTCTCCGCCCTGTTCATAAAATACGATCGCGATGGGATATACTCCTCCCTGGGAAAACGTAATGGTTCCATCCGCATTCTGGGCACCGTGTAAGCCATCATTGTTTACCAGAGGGGTTGCAGCATGATTGTAGGGAGAGGTTGTCTGGTTTAACCCGCCCAGGTACAATTTACTTCCATCATCAGACCGTGTACGGAAGGTATATGTTCCGCCTCCGGCCGGTATATTGATGAACCCTTCCCACAGGAATGCAAAATTATCGTTTTGATCGCGGGGGGTAAGTGTTACGTTCGGCACATGTCCTGTATATTTCGGTGTCAGCGTGGCAAGGTTAGGCAGGTTGTTCCAGGTGCCGGTGTACGTGTAATATTTATAGTTCAGCCCGCTAAATGCTGCCGCTGCCACCAATTGATTGCTGGCGGGCGATATATTATCCTTGGCGTCTTTTGCTTTTACTATAAACTGATGGTATTGCCCGTTTGTAAGGTTAAATACTTCAAAGCTATTCTGATCGCCGGGAACACGGTATGCCAATGCTCCGTTCACAAAAATTTCGTATTGTACCACCCCTACATTATCCGTAGAATGATCCCATAATAACTGAACAGAATTGGGACCCACCCTTCCGGCCCGTAAATTATTGGGAGCCGTTGGAGGCGTTACGTCGGATGAGGTCAACGCGCTGGCAACAGCAGTGACGGCAGAAGCAGCGGTATTGTTTACAGCACGTATTTTATAATAATACCTTACTGCAGCATCCAGTCCGGATATTACTGCGGAAGAAGCTGTTCCGTCAGCAAAACCTACCAGCTTGTAAGTACCATCACTGGCTAAAGATTGATAGATCTCAAAACGTGTAGCGCTGTTAGCACCGGCATTGATATCCCAGGTTAGGGAAACCTGTGTCTGTGATATGGCTGTCGCCTGCAGATTAGCCGGAACGTTGGGTTTGTTGGGTCCGTTTGCATTCACCACTGTAAATGTTTCGGAGAACGAACTTGAGCATCCGTACAACTCAGTTACTTTTACCTGATAGTCACCCGCACCAACCGTGATTGTATTGGTATTTCCGGAAAGCGTGGTAGACGGTAACCGCCGCCATTCATATGCTATATAGTTATTGGGTACCTTCAGGGTAACCGTAGTGCTTCCGTCGGGAGCGGGTAATACCCGGCTTACCAGGGAATCTGTTGAAATATTCGGGGAAATGGTGGGCGCCTTGGTTTGAATCGTCACCGGAATCGGCGACCATATCGACCAGGTTGATCCATCCTGTATCCGGCAATCATATACTCCTACGCTGGTGACATTGATAGTGTTACCGGTAGCTCCGGGAATTACTACACCATCTTTTCTCCATTGATAAGCGTTAAAACCTGCCTGAACACCAATCGTCACATTAATATTATCCTCCGGGCAAAATTCTGCCCTTCCGTATCTTACCCACGGGTTGGCCCTGTGCGCCCGGTTGAGGTAGGGAAAGTAATCAGCTTCCTTCCACACCGAATCCCACACGTTATGCGCCAGGGTTGTATATAAAGTCCATTTAAAATTACTTCCGTTTGCTATTGCCGCATTTTCCACCTGCCTTACTGTGTTGGGATGAGGATTGATGTCCTGTCCGCCACTTGCCAGCCAAATAGATTTATAGGTGAGATCCGGTAATGCATCTCTGTCTGCCAGAGAGGCGTTGGCCATAGGGATAGAAGCCGCCACCAGCTTGGGATATGTTTTTGTGAACAACCATGTGGCAGCACCTCCGCCTGATAAACCGTTTACAATGACCCTGTTCGGATCTACTTTTACCTGCGGGATAAGATAATTGACGATCAATGTATAAACAGCAGTCAGCTGATTGATATTCCAGTAACCATTGGTTGCAGTAGACTGGGGGTAAAGCAGGAAACCATCGAATTGGGTTCCGTTGGTAGCGGTATTATGCTGGTTTCCCCCATGCAGCATCGAATACTCGTTATCATACATGGTACCTCTTTCCCCTACCCCGTGAAAAAACAGGTAAAGCGGAAAAGTAGTACCCGGAGGCGCCGTGGCGTAACTTTTGGGAAACTTAAGGCGGAAAGGAACGCCGTTAAAATAATATGCCTTGAAGTCGTTTGTATTCCATCCCAACCTTGTAGTTTTTACCCATTTGGCCAACGTATTCCAGGCAGGAGTTGCCGGCGGGCTGGCAGGATTATAAATTACAATCGGATCAGCGGGATTGAGGACGCCGGTTTGAGATTGTGAAGTGTTCGCGCCAAATGCCAACAATAGCAGCATTACGGACAGATAACGTAAAAGTACTTTCATACAATGGTTGTCTTAATAAAATAAATTGAAAACCTGGGGGTTTTTGACGGAATTGGTTGAAAAGCTGTCGTCAGAAATTAGGAAAAGGTGCCTGGCGGCTTAACATGAAGATATCGAACGGATGGTCGAAAACAGAATGCAAATTAATTCTATTTTTTAATATCTAAAAAATTAAACATAAAAAAATTCTTATCAAATCCCATACAATGGCGCATAGCCCTGATAATCAGGCGCTAAACATCTCCTTATTTGTCATAAGATAACCATCTTTACATTCAGACAACATGTTAAATACAGCTTACCAGGTCTACATCCGCCCGTAACGGTTTT
>Ga0222419_100914_pt1 | contig 14608 bp, 17 predicted proteins | sample 1B20Ametagenome_FD_182474 | JGI IMG/M metagenome (GOLD analysis project Ga0222419, IMG submission 182474) | Enriched microbial communities from leaf-cutter ant dump, University of Wisconsin, Madison, United States - 1B20A (version 2) | ecosystem: Environmental > Terrestrial > Nest > Insects nest... | reverse complement strand
CTCATTCTCCAAGAGCTTCAGCCTCTATGGCGAGCGCGTGGGCGCGGTCTCGGTCGTCACGCAAAACAAGGACGAAACCGAGCGCGTGCTCTCCCAGCTCAAGATCACCGTGCGCACCAACTACTCCAACCCGCCGACGCATGGCGCCAGCATCGTGGCGAGCGTGCTGCAGAGCCCCGAGCTGCGCGCGCTCTGGGAAAAGGAGCTGGGCGAGATGCGCACCCGCATCAAGAGCATGCGCCAGGGTCTCGTCGATGGCCTGAAGGCCGCGGGCGTGACGCAGGACATGGGCTTCATCACCACGCAGGTGGGCATGTTCAGCTACTCTGGCCTTTCCAAGGAACAGATGGTGCGCCTGCGCAGCGAATTCGGCGTGTACGGCACCGACAGCGGGCGCATGTGCGTGGCGGCGCTCAATACGCGCAACCTGGCGCACGTGGCCAAGGCCATCGCGACCGTGCTGTAAGCGGTTTGACCACGCTTCTCAGAAACCGCCTCCGGGCGGTTTTTTCATGCTCAGGCGAGCTGCAATTCGGCGAGCAGCATGGCGAGCCGCTGCCGATCCTCGCCCTGCAAGGCCCGCAGCGGCGGCGGCAGGCACGGCGCCGCCGCATGGCCGAGCAGTTCGGCGGCGGCCGCGACCACACGCAGGCTGCCGTGCTGGCGAAACAAGGCCCACAGCGGCTCCAGGCGAGCGGACAGGCGATGGGCGAGCGCCACGTCCTCGGACTGGGCGGCGCGTGCGATCGCCAGCGCCGCCTCGGGAAACAGCCCGCCGATCACCGAGTACCAGGCGGTGCAGCCCGCCAGCAGCCCGGTGGCCGCGGCCGCATCGCCGCTGATGCCGATGCCCACGTGCGCCGGCACCTGCGTGCGTAGGCGTGCGACCCGGGCCGCGGCCTCTGCCAGGTCCAAAGCCACGGGCGGGACTTGATGGAGGCGACGTGCGGCAGCCGGGCAATGCGGCCGTGCAGCGCGTCGCTGAACTCAAAGTGCGTCGTGCCCGGGTTGTCGTACACCACCAGCGGGACCGACAGGGCCTGCGTGACGGCTTCATAGAGGCCGAACACCTCCTCATCCGCCAGCCTCTGGTAGGACATAGGCGCCAGCAAGACCGCACCTGCGCCCGCGCGCTGCGCGTCTTCGGCCAGTTCCAGCACGTCGCGCATGCTCAGCGCGCCGATGCCGACGATCACCGGAACACCGCCCGCGTGCCGCACGGCGAGCCGCGCCACCCGCTTGCGCTCGGCCAGGTCGAGGTAGGCGTAGTTGCCCGTCGAGCCGAGCGCGCAGATGGAATCGACACCGGCGGCGGCCAGCCGCTCGACGAGGCGCGCGAACGCGGCTTCATCGACGGCGCCGTCGCGCAGCGGTGTCAGCGGAAATGCACCGAGGCCAGTGAACATGAGAAGCACCTGAATCCGGGAAATCGTTGGAGCGGATCGGCAGCGCGCCTCATGGGCAGTGCCCCATCCGCCGCTGGCCGGAACCGCCGCACATTGTCACGCCGATTCGTTCGTGATGGGGGCCGCGCTCATCGACGTGTGTCTCTCGCAAGCCTGGCCCGGCAATCAGCAGCACGGACGGATCCACGTCGAACACCAGCCAGCGGCTCGTTGGTGCTGGTCAGGATTCGTTCAACATGCCCAAGGAACAATACGTGCGCCAAAATGTTGGCCACCGCTGTTGCGCAGGATCAGCCTCAAGCAAACACCCGCAGCCTGATCGCGTCGGTCATATTGTCGAAGGAATCCACCGCATGAATGTCCTCATCGTCCACGCCCATCCCGAGGCACGGTCGTTCAACGGCGCGCTCAAGAATACGGCCGCGCAGACCCTGACCGAGCTGGGGCACGGCGTGCAGGTCAGTGACCTATACGCGATGGGTTGGCCGCCTGCGCTCGGCGCGGATGACTTCGACGGCCCCCGCGCGAACGCCGACTATCTGGACCTGTCCCGCGAACAGGAGCACGCCTTCGCCCAGGGCACGCACTGCGCGGCTGTGAAGGCCGAGCAGGACAAGGTGGCGTGGGCCGATCTGGTCATTTTCCAGTTCCCCATCTGGTGGTTCTCCATGCCCGCCATCCTCAAGGGCTGGGTCGATCGGGTGCTCAGCCGTGGCTTTGCCTACTCCGCCGGGCGCAAGTACGAGTCGGGACACTTCAAGGGCAAGCGCGCGATGCTGTGCATCACCACGGGCACAGCCGGGACGCTGTACGAGCCGGCCGGCATCGACGGTGATCTGCACCATGTGCTCTGGCCCATCCACAACGGCATCCTGGCCTATACCGGTTTCACCGTGCTGCCGCCGTTTCCGGCCTGGGCACCGGCCAAGGCCAGCGAACAGGAGCGCGAGGGCTATTTGCAGGAATACGCCGAGCGGCTGCGGCACCTGGATCGGCTGGAGCCACTGTACTTCCATCCTTGGAGCGACTACGACGATACGCAGCGGCTCAAGCCAGGCATCCAGGCGCGCTCGGGCGTACAGTGGAATCCACGCGCCGGGCAGACCTTCGAGGCATCCGCGTCCAGCTACGCGGCAGCGCGGGCCACCCAACTACAGAAGAGCGCAATGCAGGACAACACACAAGACCGCCTTTTCGACAAACTGCACCACATCTGCATCGTGGTAAAGGATCTCGACGCGGCAACCGCCTACTACGAATCCATCGGCATCGGCCCGTGGCACGATTTCCCGTCGCTGGAGCCGTTCCGACATGAACTCCAGGCCCCCGATGCGGATGCCTTCGTCGCACTGAAATACCGCTATGCCGACCTCGGCAACGTGCAATTTCAATTATGCGAGCCACCGCCGGGCAACACGGAGCAGCGGCGCTTCCTTGAAACCCACGGGGAAGGCGTTTTCCACCTGGGCTTTTCCGTGAAGGATGCAAATGCGGCGGAAGCGCGGGGCCAGGCAATGGGTTTGCGCACGCTCCTGCACGGGCGCAAGCCCGACCGCAGCGGCTTCACCTACTTCGATACCCGCGGACAGGCGGGCGTTGTGTTGCAAGTACGTGGAATCCCTAAGCCTGCCAGCGCGTAGTCCCGCGAAGAAAGGGCGCTCGCCGGCGCCCCAAAAGCATGAATGGCCCACTGAACTACATCAATCCGCGCCAGGATCGCCCCACACCCCCGGCATCAGCGTCTTATATACGGCGGGCGAGCGCTTTTCGAGGGCATCCATCGTCCCCTCCACATCCCATTGCGGATCCAGGTAGTTCGCCGCGGACAGCCCGCGCATGTGAACATACAGTTCATGCGTGAAATCGCCGAGCCGCTTGGGCCGGGTCATGCCCGTGCCGTACGACAGCGGCAGCAGCTTGCGCACCGCCGCCCATTGCGCAGCGGTCAACGGCTTGCGGTGGTAGGCGGCGTGCATCACATAGCCAGAAGAGACGAACTCCCACAGCACCGCCCGGTCTTCGGGCGTACCGGCTTTGACCTCGGCAGCCATTTCGCACCAGCCGGTTTCTGTGCCCTTGAGTGCGGCTACCACCTGCTGGTAGGGCGCGGCGATCTTTGCAAACCGCGCGCTCAACTGGCCGTTGCAGCCGGTTTTGACCGAAGGAGGTTCCTGCGCCCAAGCGCCGGAGCCAATGCCACCGGCCAAGCCCAGGGCCAGAACTGCAAGCCAAACCGCCTTGCGCCAGCGCTGCCGCTCATCCCGGCGTTGTTCATCATTGGAATACATGGGCTTCCTCACAACTTCGGCTTGATGTTTTTATCTATCTGATCCTGCCTCTTTTTCTCGATTGAGGCCTTTTCTTCGCTCTCGCGATTTTTTATGATTTTCACCACGTCCTTGGCATCGGCGATCATGATGCTCAGATTCGACACAAAATTCAATAATTTCATGATCCTCCTTGGGCTGGGGTTATTGAATTTTCTTCAGCATCCAATCGGATGCCTTGGCTTCGGTTGTGAACGTTCCCTTGCCAAGAACCTTGCCTGTATAACTCTCCAGCTCCTTGAGGGATTTTTCTCTTTCATTGGCATCTTTCCTTTGCTCTGCAATGATGGAAAGAAGTCTGTCTTTGCCGCAATAGTGATCCATCAATGCCAGCATATTTTTCAAGGCTTCATTCGTGTCTGCATCATTGTTTTTCTCGTCATTCACCACCCTATACGCCCATGTCTTCACAAAGTCCATGGATGCTGCGCAAAACCGCCAGTCGTCCTTGGGCACGCTGAGCGTTTTTGGGTCTATCTTTATCGAAAACGCAACGTCATCGAACAATTCCTGCATCAAGCTCTCATATTGATCTCTGACACGATAATTTTCAAAGTACACGGGCGTCCTGTATGAATATCCGGACGCATTGAAACTCTCAATGGCAGCACCATCCTTCTGCCGAATCGCAGAAATCAGGCCATCTGCGTCTATGGTGTAACCCCGTGCAATCAGTTCTTTGCGCGGATCGTCACTGACTTCTTTCTTCAGCAGCCCTACATTGGCATCCAGCGCACTGATCTTCTGGCTGGATTCCTGAATGGATGCGTGGACGGAATCCACCTTGGTATCCACGCGCTCCAGTGTGGCCTGTATGCGCTGCGTGTCTTCTTTCAAGCCCAGCAGCAGTACCTGCACGTTGCGCAAATTGGGGGCAGCACTGGCGATCAGCCCGCCGTTGTCCGCCCTGGCTTTGGATGCCTGGCCCAGCACCAGTGCAACAGCGACGATGACACCTGCAACTTGCCATGCCGGAGACTTCCATAGCGGGCCAGGCGGCCGCCGTAAACGATTCAGCAAATGCGCGTACCCAGGATTCCCCATCACTGCGCGGGCGTGCTGGTAACGCACTTCCAATGCCATTGCCACAAGCACCAGAGTCGCCAGCGCATAGCTGACCCAGGCGAGATACGGAGCCTTCGGCGCAAGAAAGTCAAGAACGGCCGCCACGGTGAGCGACATGGCGATCACCGAGTTAAAGGGGACGATGTGTTCTCGGACGAATTCGTAAATGCGCATGGTGGGTCTTGCTGAACTGCGGATAAGTGCTGCACCCGCGATCTGTGGTAGCGCGGGTGAGGCAATCAGGGTTTAGTTATCTAGCGTTTTGGATTATCCAGCCGCTATCGCCTTTCACCATGTAGACGTTATCAGTCTGAGGTTGGCCGACGACTTCTCCCTTTTTTCCTTTAACCCAGTCTTTTTTGGCACGCATAATCGTTTCTGTCTGAACGAGCCAGCGGCCATCGTCCTGTTTGCTTTTGTTTTTCACCTTGACATCAATGTCGAATGTTTCAGAGAAATTGATACCCCAGGCTGCGTAGACCTGTTCGACCTGCTTTATTGTGTCTTTGAGCGCAGCCTGAACATCTGAATCCGACGGGCCGCTGGAACATGCCACCAGTGCAGCAGACAGGACAGCAATGGAAAAAGCTCTGGAAAATTTTTTCATGATATATTTCACTAAGTGACGTATTTTTCGCAATTAAAGTTGACAATCAATGGTAGATTGGCCTGCTCAGATGTTGGGCTTTACAGCCTTCTTCATCTGCTCCTGTAATTTTCTCTGTTTTTCCTCTTCTGCGCGCGCTTTCTTTGCGTTGACATCCTTGAAGAATGAAGTTGTTTCTATCATCCTGATTTCGAGTTCTTTAACGAAATTATTCTTGTCAATGAGCCATTTCGCATAATATTGTTTCCCGCAATTTTCATGAATATCCTGCGGGAACACGATCTCCCCGCTAATATCCTTGGATACGTAGAGATTCACCGAACCCTTGCCTCCAGAATAACTCTTGTCACACGGTGGATCGCTGAAATCCCGAGGATTTCCAAGACCCTGAGCAGGGAAGTATTTCTTTCCATCAGGATAGAAATCCCATCTGAATATCCATTGATTTCCACTATAGGGATTGAATTGTGCGGTTTATTTTCCGAATTTCCCTCTAAGAGACTCGATCAGCGCATCAGAAGTATATCGCTCCGACGGTAATAGGCGCTGCCATCTCTGCACATACCAGATAGAATCGATGGTTCCCTTATATACCAACAATTCGTCTGCCGGACCATCGGTCTCGAAATCATTACTTTTCCCTTGTAAGCGGCGAAACCGCTTTCCATCTTTTCGGTGAATATTTTTTCCGCTTTCATCCCATTGTTCTGGGATGCAAATGCAGCTTTTGCCTCCGAGAGAGACATGCCTAGTTTGATACCAGAGATATCAGCGGCATGAACATTCAAAGTGAACAGCAACGGAGCCATGGTGGCCGCGATTGCGACTGATGGTTTCATGAGATTTTCTCCTGGGAAGAGTGATTGGGCTCCACGAATCAGGAGTACATGGGCTTGTTGTCATTGAGATTCAGGTAGCCCTTGATAAGCCGGTAAAGCCACCAGATGCCAACCGCAAACGGAACGATCCAAAGAAGGAAGGCGAAGAAAATGATGACGGTCCCGAGGAAGTTGCCGATCCAGGCACCAATGGCGGCAGCCGCCATGCTGGCAATGGATACGATGACCGAACCGCCCAAAACCCCCAGCGATCCGTACCAGAAAGTCCGTTTCTGCCAAGTGAAGTGGCTTTCGAGAAAGGTACCCGCCACCTCGTCCTTCTTGATGTAGATCATGATGATGGCCACTACGGCCGTGAGCCCTCCCGTCAGGATGCCCGCGGCATGCAGGGCGTAGATCAGGGTGGTCAACTTCTTGGCGGCTTGCTCTTTTTCGCCGGAGATGGCTGGTGTGTTCACAAAAATTCCCTTCTGTTGGTGGCGTCTTTCCTCGGGCGGCTCGCCAGCGCCCTCCGGCGCCTTCGAGACCATCCTTCTCTCTGCGGCTGCATCGCGTTGTAGCCAAGAAGAAATGTAACCTAATTGATACTTATAGACCGTGAACTTTTGGGCATAGTTGGCATCTCGGCAACATCGCCGTTGCTCAACGGGCGCGGCCGTGGTAGATCGCCCGCAGGAGGGCTCTTGCCTGAGCCGTGCTGGGCCGCACCCATCCAGTCAGCACACCAAAGTCCTTATGGACCGCGAATTCACATATCTCGTACTTATGAACCGTGGTGTGTTGAACCCTGCGAGGGAACCATCCATGGATGGCCCGCATACCCCCACCACCCGATGAAAGGTCTCCCGTATTGACGGCTTTCGGCAAGGCCGTGCGTCAACTCCGCAAGGCACGGGGCTTCTCGCAGGAAGCGTTCGCCGACGAATGCGGCATCGACCGCAGCTACATGGGCGGGGTCGAGCGAGGCGAGCGCAACATTGCACTCATCAACATCGGCAAGATCGTCACGGCCCTGGGCATGCAGCCTTCGGAGTTCTTCAAGGCCCTCGACATGGCCGAGGACAAGCCCCCCGCCGCCATGGCCCTGCGAACGCAACCGTCCGGGTTCGGCAGGGCCCTGGGCCAACTGGTCGACGGCGACGAAAACCACCTTTCACGACACGAGGCGGCGCTCAAGGAGCTGGCCCATCTGCTGGCAGAGGAGGTGTATCGGCAACTGCTGGAGAAAGACCGCGGAAGCTGAGGCCGGACCTGGTCGGCGGCGGGGTTCAATCCTTCCGAGGAGCCGGTGACGCGCCCTCGCTTGACGCCACGGCGGCGAATCGAGCCACCAGCACCTCGGCTTGCTCGGCAAACTTCTTCGGACTGGTCTTGCGCAACTGCGCCAAGTTATGCAGCTTCCAGCGCACGCCCGGCAGGTGTTCGAGATGGGGGACGTCCAGCAGCGCCCATTCGGGCACACCGGCCACCAGCGACAGCAGGAAGCGCCGCTCGCTTTCATCCAGTCCACGCTGGACTTCTTGAACCAGCTGCTCGCGCGCTGCGAGCAAGGATTCCAGCGGCACCGGCTCGACCGTCATTCCCTGGAAGTTGTGCTCGAAGTCGTGCCGGATGTCGCGCAGCGGCGGGAACAGCACCTCGTGCACCGGCCGGTTGCTGCTGGCCAGGTAGACCACGAAAGCGCGCCGGATGCCGGGCGTGATGCCTTCGTGTGCGAAGAGCTGCATCACGTCGAACAGGTCGCGCGGATGCTGGCGGTCCAGAGCCGCGACCAGCTTGCCGCCGTACATGTCCTCCAGCGAGACCACCGGGATCTCCAGGTCGGCCATCAGCACGTCGCGCGCGGCCGGCGTCAGCGAGGCCTAGCGCACCGGCCGCACGGCGCCCCGCATCATGAAGTTGACTTCGACCTTGACCTGCACGGGGCCGCGGCGCACCAACAGCTTGGTCTCGCCTGCGGCTGCCGCCGGCGCGTGCACCTGCAAGCCCCGCTTCTTCAGGCGCTCGGCCGCTTGCCGGACGGCTTCGTTGATGCGGGCCAGCGCCTCGTCGCGCGGCAGCGTGGGTCGGGAAAGACCAGATCGAGGTCCACCGACAGGCGCGGCATGTCGCGCACGAACAGGTTGATCGCGGTGCCGCCCTTCAGCGCGAACGTGTCGTCGACGAACACCAGCGGTGCGACCTGGACCAACAGGCGTGCGGTGTCGAGATAGGTCTGGTTCATGGCTTGAGCACCAACAGGCCATCGGCCGATCGCGACACCCAAGGCCGGTCGCTGCCCGTCGGCAGCGTGGCCGGATCGAGCTTGGCCGCCCAGGGTGCCGAAACCTCGCGGCCGAGTTGCAGGCACAGCCGCACGGTCTTGACGCTGGTGCAGTGCTGCAACAGCCCGTGCAGCACGTCGGCCCGCAGGCTGTAGGCAGCCTCCACCAGCTCGCGCGCTTCCTGCAGCGGCTGGCGCACGCCTACATCGCTGAGCAGTTCCAGCAGCGCGCGCTCCGGTGCCGACACTTGCGGCGCCCCGGCGCGCTTCTCGAACGGCCCGACATGCAGCAAGGCGCTGGGCTGCTCATCGAATAGCCGCTTGCGGCGGTATTCGGCCGCAAAGCGCTTGGTAAACCATTCCGGCAGACGCCCGGCAGCCCAGCCGTAGAGTTGCAGGATTGGCTGCTGCGCCACGTACTGGCGCGCGCCGTACCAGTCCAGCGCCGACTTGCCGCCCACATGCAGGCCCTCGATGCGCCGCTGCAGCAAGACCAGACTGGGATGCAGGGCCAGCGCGTCGTTGGGGCGGCAGAACACGCCGCGCGTCAGACGCGTGAGCCAGCCCGCACGCACGTAGTGCACGGCCAGATCCGCGGAGATGCCCAGTGCCGTGAGGTCCTCCGACGTCACCGGCGTTCCCGGTGGCAGATGGGTGTAGAGGACATTTAGCTTGCTTGTTCCAGTCGTAGCCATACTGCGATTGAAACATTCATTCCAAACAGCCGTCAACTTGGATCGGAGTGTTGAATCGCAGCTTGACTACGATCAATAAGACTTTTCCAAGTGGCAGGCGGTGTTCGTCCTCATCCGAACGAGGCCCTCCCCGCTGGCCTTCTGAACAAAGGCCATCAAGGGCGGTGAGCGCCTATGGGTACTGATCAAGCGCTTCGCCAAAATCACGGGCTACCAGATGGAGCACAAGGACGACTCGATGCTCGTGGGCGTTTATGGTCGATGGATAGATGCGGAGTCTTCAATGGGAATCGAGCGCATCAGGGAAGGCATGAAAACATGGTCCAAATTACATCAAAATCACACCAAGAACAGCCGTTGCAATCGATAAGCTATTGATTTACATGAACAAATTAGATACATCAGCGCATACGCCCGTCATGGCGCAATACCTCGCCCTGAAGGCGCAGTACCCCGATACGCTGCTGCTCTACCGCATGGGCGACTTCTACGAGCTGTTCTACGCCGACGCCGAGAAGGCCGCGCGGCTGCTGGACATCACGCTCACGCAGCGCGGGCAGTCGGCGGGCCAGCCGGTGGTGATGGCGGGCGTGCCCTTCCATGCGCTGGAGAACTACCTAGGGCGGCTCATCAAGCTGGGCGAATCGGTGGCCATTGCCGAGCAGGTGGGCGACGTGGCCAGTGCCAAGGGGCCGGTGGAGCGCAAGGTGGTGCGCGTGGTCACCCCTGGCACGCTGACCGACAGCGAGCTGCTGCCCGACAAGAGCGAGGCGATGCTGCTGGCCGTGCACCAGGGCAAGCGCGCGCAGTGCGGCCTGGCGTGGCTCTCCGTCACGCAGGGGCAGGTGTTCCTGGCCGAATGCGGCGTGGGCGAGCTGGGCCGGTGGCTGGCGCGCATCGCGCCCAGCGAGCTGATCTACAGCGCAGGCAGCACGCAGCGCTTCGAGCAGCAGTTGCAGCAACTGCGCCAGGCAGGCGCCGTGGCCTGCCCCATGGCGCCGCGCCCGGACTGGCAGTTCGACGCCGCCCTGGGCGAGCGCACGCTGCTCGGCCACCTGGGCGCGGCCACGCTGGCCGCCTGGGGCGCGCAGGACATGGCGGAGGCCCACGCGGCCAGCGCCGCGCTGCTGCAGTACGCCGAGCACACGCAAGGGCGCCAGCTCACCCACATCCACGGCGTGCAGGTGCAGCGCGGCAACGAGCTGATCGACCTGCCCGCGAGCACGCTGCGCAACCTGGAGCTGGTCAAGACGCTGCGCGGCGAGGACGCGCCCACGCTGCTGTCGCTGCTCGACACCTGCATGACCGGCATGGGCAGCCGCCTGCTCAAGGCCTGGCTGCTCGCCCCCCTGCGCGACCGCCAGGCCGCGCGCCAGCGCCTGTCGGCCACGGCGGCGCTGCGCGAAGGCGCCTGGCAGGCGCTGCGCGGCGAACTCAAGGGCGTGGCCGACGTGGAGCGCATCACCGCCCGCATCGCGCTGCGCCAGGTGCGCCCGCGTGAGCTGGTGGCGCTGGGCCTGACGCTTCAAAAGGCAGAGCTGCTCGTGCAGTCTGGGCAAGGGTTTGAGCCTCATTTGGCTCATATTTTCAGCGCCCTGCAGCCGCCGGCCGAGTGCACCGCCCTGCTGCGTGCGGCCATCGCCCCCGAACCCGCCTCGCTGGTGCGCGACGGCGGCGTGATCGCCAGCGGGTTCGACGCCGAGCTCGATGAGCTGCGCGCGATCCAGAGCAACTGCGATGGCTTTCTGCTCGATCTGGAAACGCGCGAGAAGGCGCGCACCGGCATCCCCAACCTGCGCGTGCAGTTCAACAAGGTGCACGGCTTCTACATCGAGGTCACGGGCAGCCACCTGGACAAGGTGCCCGAGGACTACCGCCGCCGCCAGACGCTGAAGAACGCCGAGCGCTTCATCACCCCCGAGCTGAAAAGTTTCGAGGACAAGGCCCTGTCGGCGCAGGAGCGCGCCCTGCAGCGCGAGAAGTGGCTGTACGAGCAGGTGCTTGACCAGTTGCAGCCGCACGTGCCCCGGCTCACGCGCGTGGCGCAGGCGCTGGCGCAGCTCGACGTGCTCTGCTGCCTGGCCGAGCGCTCGCTCACGCTGAACTGGTGCGCGCCGCAGTTCGTCGAGCCGCCCTGCATCGAGATCGAGGCCGGGCGCCACCCGGTGGTGGAGGCGCGCCTGGCCGAAACCTCCAGCGGCGCCTTCATCGCCAACCCCACGCGCCTGCACGCCAACCAGCGCATGCAGATCATCACCGGCCCCAACATGGGGGGCAAATCGACCTACATGCGCCAGGTGGCGCTGATCGTGCTGCTGGCCAGCATGGGCAGCCACGTGCCCGCGGCAAGCTGCCGCCTGGGGCCGATCGACGCCATCCACACGCGCATCGGCGCGGCCGACGACCTGGCCAACGCGCAGTCCACCTTCATGCTGGAGATGGTGGAGGCGGCGCAGATCCTGCACGCCGCCACGCCGCACTCCCTGGTGCTGATGGACGAGATCGGCCGGGGCACCAGCACCTTCGACGGCCTGGCGCTGGCCAGCAGCATCGCCACGCACCTGCACGACAAGACCCGCGCGTTCACGCTGTTCGCCACGCACTACTTCGAGCTGACCGAGCTGCCCGCCACCGCGCGCGCGGCCGTCAACATCCACGTCGGCGCGGCCGAGAGCGGCAGCGACATCGTCTTTCTGCACGAGATCCAGGCCGGGCCGGCGAGCCGCAGCTACGGCATCCAGGTGGCCAGGCTCGCGGGCGTGCCCGCCGCCGTGCTGCACCACGCGCGCCACACCCTGGACGCCCTGGAAGAGCGCGCCGCCGCAAGCCAGGCGCAGGTGGATCTGTTCGCCGCTCCTCCGGCGCCGCCCGTCGAGGCCCCCAGCGCCGTGGAGGCGGCCCTGGCCCGGCTGGACCCGGAGCAGCTCTCGCCGCGCGAGGCGCTGGACGCGCTCTACCAGCTCAAGGGGCTGGCCGCGGGCTGAGCGGCGCATCCGCCACCTTGCGCGGCCGCTCCAGCACGTCCGCGAGCATGAGCACCTCCATGCCGGTCTGGCCCCAGAAGCGTTCCAGCTCGGGGCTGCGCTCGATGAGCAGGCGCTGCACCAGCGGCTGCATCGCCGTGCCGGCGGGCTCGGCCAGCAGCAGGTAGCGGGCATCGGCGAGGTCGCGCGCGCCCGAGGCGACTTCGTTGACCTGCACCACCCAGTCGAGCTGCAGCAAGGCCTGCAGCGGCGCGGCCAGCCGGGGCTGCCCCACGTGCAGCGCATGCGCGAGCTGCGCGCCGGTGAGGCCGTGCTGCGGGTTGCCGCGCGCCGCATGCAGTTGCTGCAGGATCTGCACGGCCAGCGCGAACGGCGCCTGAACCCTCGCGCCGCTGCTGGCCAGCGCATCGCGCAGGCGCGGCAGGTAGGCGGCCACCACCGCGCCCAGCAGCACGATGAGCCAGGCGAGGTAGACCCACAGCAGCAGGATGGGCAGCGTGGCGAAGGCGCCGTAGATCACCGAATACGTGGGCACCGAGGCCAGATACAGCGCCAGCCCCTTCTTGGCGATCGCCACGCCCAGGCCCACGAACACCCCCCCGGCGAGCGCATGGCGCCAGCGCACGGGCGTGTTGGGCACGTAGTGGTAGAGCGCGGACATGCCGCCCGCCAGCAGCACGAATTCGATCGTGACGAAGATGAACTTCACTCCGCCGGGCAGCGTGCCCTTGAGGCTGTGCGAGGCGGCCGACGCCACCGAGCTCGTGAGCACCAGACCGCCCGCGAGCACCAGCGGGCCGAGCGTCATCGAGGCCCAGTAGATGAGCACGCGCTGGCCCAGCGGGCGCAGGCGCGGCACGCGCCAGATGGTGTTGAGCGTGCGGTCGATCGTGAGGATCAGCGCGAGCGCCGTGACGATGAGGAACGAGAAGCCCACGGCGCCGAGGCGGCTGGCCTTGGCGGCGAACTGCGTGAGATAGCCGAGCACCGGCTTGGAAATCGTCTCGGGGAACAGGCTCTGCGTGAGCCAGTGCTGCAGCACCTCCTGCATCTCGCCGAAGATCGGGAAGGCCGAGAAGATCGCCAGCGCCACGGTCACGAAGGGCACGAGCGCGAGCAGCGTGGTGAAGGTCAGGCTGGCCGCCGTCTGCCCCAGGCGGTCTTCGCGGTAGCGCTCGGCCAGCAGCCGCGCCACCCCCAGCCAGGGGAAGTTCACGAGGCGGCGCAGCGTCCGCTGCAAGGTGGCGCGAGTCAGTTTCATCACCTCGTATGATCCCAGATTCCTTCGATCATGCCGAATCGCCCCTCCTCCGCCGTGCACCCGCCTCGCCTCGTGGCACTGAGCCAGCGCCTGGCCGTGGCCAGCCTCATGGCGCTGCTGCTGCTGTGCCTGGGGTGGGAGCTGTGGCTCGCGCCGCTGCGCCCGGGCGGCTCGTGGATCGCGCTCAAGGCGCTGCCGCTGGCGCTGCCGCTGGCGGGCCTGCTCAAGCGGCGCATGTACACCTACCGCTGGGTCAGCCTGCTCGTATGGCTGTACTTCACCGAGGGCGTGGTGCGCGCCTGGAGCGACCCCGCCCCCAGCCGCTGGCTGGCCCTGATCGAAGTCCTGCTGAGCCTGCTGCTCTTCGCGGCCTGCGTGCTGCACATCCGGCTGCGCCAGCGCGCGGCCCGTCTTTCCACTGCCGAACATGACTGAACTGCTTGCCACCCTGCGCGCTGCCGTGGGCGCCGACCACGTCCTGACCGAGGGCGACCTCACCACCTGGGAGCGCGACTGGCGCGGCAGACGCCAAGGCAAGGCCCTGGCCGTGGTGCGCCCCGCCACCACCGACGAGGTGGCCGCCGTGGTCCGCGCCTGCGCCGGGGCGGGCACCGCGCTGATCCCGCAGGGCGGCAACACCGGCCTGTCGGTGGGCGCCACGCCGGACGACAGCGGCACGCAGGTGGTGCTGAGCCTGGCGCGCATGAACCGCATCCGCGCCATCGACCGCGACAACCTCACCGTGACCGTGGAGGCGGGCTGCATCCTGCAAGCGCTGCAGGAGTATGCGGACAAGGAAGGGCTGCTGTTCCCACTGTCCCTGGCGGCCGAAGGCAGTTGCACCATCGGCGGCAACCTCGGCACCAACGCGGGCGGCACGCAGGTGGTGCGCTACGGCAACACGCGCGAGCTGTGCCTGGGCCTGGAAGTCGTCACGCCGCAGGGCGAGATCTGGAACGGCCTCTCGGGCCTGCGCAAGGACAACACCGGCTACGACCTGCGCCACCTCTTCATCGGCAGCGAGGGGACGCTGGGCGTGATCACCGCCGCGACGATGAAGCTCTTTCCCAAGCCCGTGGCCGACCTCACTGCCTGGGCCGCCGTGCCCTCGATGGCCGCTGCGGTGCGGCTGCTGGGCCTGGCGCACCAGCACCTGGGCGC
>Ga0222419_100911_pt1 | contig 14740 bp, 10 predicted proteins | sample 1B20Ametagenome_FD_182474 | JGI IMG/M metagenome (GOLD analysis project Ga0222419, IMG submission 182474) | Enriched microbial communities from leaf-cutter ant dump, University of Wisconsin, Madison, United States - 1B20A (version 2) | ecosystem: Environmental > Terrestrial > Nest > Insects nest... | reverse complement strand
GCGCGCCCCGGATCGCATTACAGTGGCAGGGGCGCAGGCGCCCGATGGAAAACGCAGGAGCCCGGAGCATGAAACCCTATCTACTCGCACTCGACCAGGGCACGTCCAGCTCGCGCAGCATCGTCTTCGACCGCGGCGGGAACATCGTCGCCATGGCCCAGCAGGAGCTGCCGCAAATCTACCCTCAGCCGGGCTGGGTCGAGCACGACCCGATGGAGATCTGGCGCACGCAGCTCGCGACGGCGCGCGAGGTGCTGGCGCGCGCGGGCATCAGGGCCAGGGACGTGGCGGCCATCGGCATCACCAACCAGCGCGAGACCACGGTGGTATGGGACCGCGCGACGGGCGAGCCGGTGCACCACGCCATCGTCTGGCAGGACCGGCGCGCCGAGGCCACCTGCGCGCGGCTGCGCGAGGAGGGGCTGTCCGGGCATGTGCGCGAGCGCACGGGGCTCGTCGTCGACGCGTATTTCTCCGCCACCAAGCTGCACTGGATCTTGCAGAACGTGCCCGGCGCGCGCGCACGCGCCGAGCGCGGGGAGCTGGCCTTCGGCACGGTCGACAGCTGGCTGATGTGGCAGCTCACCGGCGGCTGGCAGGAGAGCACGCGCACGCACGCGCAGCATGTGACGGACGTGAGCAACGCCGCGCGCACGATGCTCTTCGACGTGCACCGCAACGCCTGGGACGAGACGCTGCTGAACGCGCTGGACATTCCGCCGGCGCTGCTGCCGCAGGTGCTGCCGTCGAGCAGCGAGTTCGGGCGCGTGCACGCCGATCTGCTGGGCGAGGCGATCCTGATCGGCGGCGTGGCCGGGGACCAGCAGGCGGCGCTGTTCGGCCAGGCGTGCTTCGGCGCGGGCATGGCCAAGAACACCTACGGCACGGGCTGCTTCATGCTGATGCACACGGGCGGGCGCTTCCAGACCTCGGACAACGGCCTGATCACCACGGCGGCCGCGCAGGCCGGGCCGGACCGGCAGTACGCGTTGGAGGGCAGCGTGTTCGTGGGCGGCGCGGTGGTGCAGTGGCTGCGCGACGGCCTGCACGCGATCGAGGCGAGCAGCGAGGTGCAGCAACTGGCCGAAAGCGTGCCCGACTCGGGCGGCGTGATGTTCGTGCCGGCCTTCACGGGGCTGGGCGCGCCCTGGTGGACGCCGGATGCGCGCGGCACCATCACGGGCCTGACGCGCGGCAGCACGATCGCGCACATCGCGCGCGCGGCGCTCGAATCCATCGCCTACCAGAGCGCGGCGCTGCTCGCCGCGATGAGCCGCGACGCCGTCGCCGCGGGCGGGCAGCCGGTGCACGAGCTGCGCGTGGACGGCGGCGCGTGCGTGAACGACCTCTTGATGCAGTTCCAGGCCGACCTGCTGGGCATCCCCGTGGTGCGCCCGCAGTGCGTGGAGACGACGGCGCTGGGCGCCGCCTACCTCGCCGGGCTGGCCGCGGGCGTGTACGACAGCCTGCAGGAGCTCTCGGCGCAGTGGCGCGTGGAGCGGCGCTTCACGCCGGCGATGACACCCCCACGCGCGAAGGAGTTGATGGCGCTGTGGGAACATGCGGTGGCGCAGGCGCGGCTGAGCCCCTGAATTTGATAGCTGTCCGCGCGCTACAAAATTGAATTTCAGATATTTTTGTATTTGAAATCACCGTGCAATATGCGCAAGCAGCTCCTGTTTTCTGGAAAACCATCATGACGCAAGCCCACTCCCCCCTCATCGCCTGCATCGGCGGCGGCAACATGGCCCGCGCGATCCTGGGCGGTCTCGTCCAGCAGGGCCTCGCCGGCGAGCAGATCACCGTCATCGAGCCGCACGAAGAATCCCGTGCCCTGCTGCGGCAGTCGGGCATGCACGCCGCGCCCGACGCGCTGGCCGCCGCGCCGGCGCTGGCGCATGCCGACCTCGTGATCTGGGCGGTCAAGCCCCAGGTGTTTCGCGAGGCCGCCCAGCCCGTGGCCCCGCACGCGGGCGCGGCACTGCATCTGAGCGTGGCGGCCGGCATCCCGAGCGCCAGCATCGCGCGCTGGCTCGGCACCGAGCGCGTCGTGCGCGCCATGCCCAACATGCCCGCGCTGATCGGCCAGGGCATCAGCGGGCTGTACGCGCGCGCGGGCGTGAGCGGCGCCGACCGCGCGCAGGTGGAGCGCGTGATCGGCACGACGGGCGAGTTCCTGTGGCTGGAAGACGAAAATCAGCTTGATGCCGTGACGGCGCTCTCGGGCTCGGGTCCGGCCTATGTGTTCTTCTTCCTCGAAGCCATGGTGCAGGCGGGCGCGAAGATGGGCCTCACGGCCGAGCAATCCAAGCGCCTGGCGCTCGCCACCTTCCGCGGTGCGACCGCACTCGCGAGCCGCTCGGACGAATCGCCCGAGGTGCTGCGCCAGCGCGTGACCAGCAAGGGCGGCACGACGCACGCGGCCATCACGCACCTGCAGGCCACGCAGGTGCCCGAGCACTTCATCGAGGCGCTGCACGCCGCGCAGCAGCGCGCGCGTGAGCTGGCGGACGAGTTCGGCGCCTGATCACTTCAGGGCGAAGCCCAGCGCCACGCCCGCGAAGAGGCACACCCCCAGCCAGTGGCTCTGGCTGAACGCGGTGAAGCACCCGGCGCGCGCGCGCGAGCGGATCAACGTGTAGTGCCACGGCACCTGCGCCGCCGCGAGCAGCCAGCCGAGCCAGAACGGCCAGCCGAGCGCCAGCGGCGCCAGCAGCCAGGCGGTGAGCAGCAGGCAGGCGGCATAGAACCCGATGACGCAGGCCACGTCCCAGCGGCCGAAGGTGATGGCCGAGGTCTTGATGCCGATGGTGAGGTCGTCCTCGCGATCGACCATGGCGTACTCGGTGTCGTAGGCCAGCACCATGCCCATGTTGGCCGCCAGCAGCAGCCAGGCCAGCGGCGGCACGCCGCCCGTCACGGCCGCGAAGGCGATGAGGATGCCGAAGCTGAAGGCCACGCCCAGCACCGCCTGCGGCACCGGCAGGAAGCGCTTGGTGTACGGGTAGATGACGGCGACGGCCACGCCCGCGGCCGACCACAACGCCGCCTCCCGGCGCGTGGTCAGCACCAGCGCCAGCGCCAGCAGGGCCAGCACGATGCCGACGAGCGCGGCCTCGGCCACCGACAGCTCGCCCGTGGTGAGCGGGCGCGCGCGGGTGCGCTGGACGTGGCGGTCGAACGCGCGGTCGGCGATGTCGTTGATCACGCAGCCCGCCGAGCGCGTGAGGATGGTGCCCAGCACGAACACCGCCAGCAGGTGCCAGCCAGGAAAGCCGCCCGAGGCCACCCACAGCGCCACCAGCGTGGGCCACAGCAGCACCAGCCAGCCGGCGGGACGGTTGAAGCGGATCAGGTCCAGGTAGAGCGCCGCGCGCGGGCGGCGCGCCGGCGCCGCCAGGGGCAGCGCGGAATCGGTCATGCGCGAAATTGTCGGCAAAACGCGCCGGGTCTGCACGGCGCCCGCGCGCCGGGGCGAGGACTCAGTCTTCGAGCAGCGCGCGCAGCATCCAGGCCGTCTGTTCGTGCACCGTCAGGCGCTGCGTCAACAGGTCGGTCGTGGGCTCGTCGTCGGCGTCGTCCACGAGATCGAGCATGCCGCGCGCGGTGCGCGCCACCGCCTCGTGCCCCTGCACCAGGATGCGCACCATCTCCATCGCCTTGGGTGGCGTGGCGGGCGCGTCCGCGATGCTGGCGAGCTGGCCGAACTGCGCGTACGACCCCGGCGCCACGTGGCCCAGCGCGCGGATGCGCTCGGCGATCGGATCGACCGCGTTCCACAGCTCGCTGTACTGCGCCATGAACATGGTGTGCAGCGTGTTGAACATGGGGCCGGTCACGTTCCAGTGGAAGTTGTGCGTCGTCAGGTACAGCGTGTAAGTGTCGGCCAGCAGATGCGACAGGCCCTGCGCGATGGCGGCGCGATCCTTGTCGCTGATGCCGATGTTGATCGTCAGGGCGCTGGCGCTCCTGGCGCTCGCCGCGGCGGCGGGCTTCTTCGCGGGTTTGGCATTCTTGGGCATGGGCAACTCCTTCGTGGTGAGGACAGGGGACCACGCGGGGCGCGCGGCCTTGCGGCAACTGTAGCCCACGGCAGGGCGCAAAAGGCGCCGGCGCCATGAAATAAGGCAATCGCGCGCATAGCCTGCTGCCGCGCCGGATGCCCTAGCTCAGGAACTTCACGCCCGGCAGGTTGCAGGCGTAGACGGCGTTGCGCAGCGCCGCGATCGCCTCGTAGCGCGTGAAGCTGCGCCGCCAGGCGAGCACCACGCGCCGGCTCGGCGCCGCCTCCGCGCCGGCGTCCACCAGCGGCAGGTAGCGCACCGAGGGCTCGTCCGAGCGGCGCCGCCGCACGGGTGAGAGCGCATCCTGCGGCACCGCCAGGCGCGGCACGAGCGTCACGCCCATGCCCGCGGCCACCATGTGCTTGATCGTCTCCAGCGACGAACCCTCGAAGGTGCGCCGTATGCCGTCGGCGTTGGTGGCGTAGCGGGCGAACTCGGGGCAGACCTGCAGCACGTGGTCGCGAAAGCAGTGGCCGGTGCCCAGCAGCAGCATGGTCTCGTTCTTGAGCTCCAGCGCCGAGACCGACTCGCGCCCGGCGAAGCGGTGGGTGGACGGCACCGCGGCCAGGAAGGGCTCGTCGTACAGCGGCGCGATCGCCAGGCCCGTGTCGGGGAAGGGCTCGGCCATGATGGCGCAGTCGATCTCGCCGGTGCGCAGCATTTCCAGCAGCTTCACGGTGAAGTTCTCCTGCAGCATCAGCGGCATCTGCGGCGTGCGCCGGATCGCCTGGCGCACGAGCTGCGGCAGCAGGTAGGGGCCGATGGTGTAGATGATGCCCAGCGTCAGCGCGCCCGCCAGCGGGTCCTTGCCGCGCTTGGCGATCTCGCGAATCTCGGCCGCCTGCTCCAGCACGCTCTGCGCCTGCTGCACGATTTCCTCGCCCAGCGGGGTCAGCGCGATGTCTGCCGTGCTGCGCTCGAAGATCTTCACGTCCAGCTCTTTTTCCAGCTTCTTGATGGCCACCGAGAGCGTGGGCTGCGCGACGAAGCAGGCCTCGGCCGCGCGGCCGAAGTGCCGCTCGCGCGCCACGGCGACGATGTACTTGAGTTCGGTGAGCGTCATCTTTCCCTCTCCCGGATGTTCATTCCCTGATCCTGCGCCTCTCGCGCGTGCCGGCACCCGTCATGCCTTGAGAAACTGCGACCGGCCGCCGAGCCAGCGTTCGATGTGCGCGCGCGCCAGTCCGGGATGGCGCTCCAGCATGCGCGGCGCCACGTCGCGCGCCCACTGCAGCAGGGCGCCGTCCGCCTGCAGGTCGGCGAAACGCAGCATCGCGTCGCCCGACTGCCGCGCCCCGAGGAACTCGCCCGGGCCGCGGATGTCCAGGTCGCGCCGCGCGATCTCGAAACCGTCATGCGTACGGGCCATGGCCTTCAGGCGCTCGCGCGCGCCCTCGCCCAGGTGCCCGCCATCGCCCGCCGAATACAGCAGCACGCAGGCCGAGGCCTGTGCGCCGCGGCCCACGCGTCCGCGCAACTGGTGCAGCTGCGACAGGCCGAAACGCTCGGCATGCTCGATCACCATCAGGCTCGCGTTGGGCACGTCCACGCCCACCTCGATCACCGTGGTCGACACCAGCACCGCGATTGTGCCAGCCTTGAACCGCGCCATGACCTCCTGTTTGCCGGCGGCCGGCATGCGCGAATGCAGCAGGCCCACGGCCACGCCCGGCAGTGCTTCGGCGAGCTCGGCATGCGTGGCCGTGGCGTTGCTCAGGTCGAGCTGCTCGCTTTCCTCGATCAGCGGGCAGACCCAATAGACCTGCCGCCCCTCGCGCACCTGGTCGGCGATGCGCGCGATCACTTCGTCCCGGCGGCTATCGGCGATCACGCGCGTGACGACGGGCGTGCGCCCCGGCGGCAGTTCGTCGATGGTGGAGACATCCAGGTCGGCGTAGTAGCTCATCGCCAGCGTGCGCGGAATGGGCGTGGCCGTCATCATCAAAAGGTGCGGCTCGGGCGCGCCCTCACCGGCATCGGCCTGCTTCTGCCGCAGCGCCAGGCGCTGCGCCACGCCGAAGCGGTGCTGCTCGTCGATGATCGCCAGGCCCAGCCGCGCGAAGCGCACCTGCTGCTGGATCACCGCGTGCGTGCCCACGACCAGCGCCGCTTCCCCGCTGGCGATGCGTTCGAGCATGGCCGCGCGCTCCTTCTTCTTCTGCCCGCCCACGAGCCAGGCCACGCACTGCCCGCGCGCCTGAAGCAGCGGTTCCAGCCACTGCGCCAGCTTGGCGAAGTGCTGGCCCGCGAGAATCTCCGTGGGCACCATCAACGCGCACTGCCAGCCCGCGTCGATGGCCACGCAGGCCGCCAGCGCCGCCACCACCGTCTTGCCCGCGCCCACGTCGCCCTGCAGCAGGCGGTGCATGGGCTGCGCGCGCGCCAGGTCGTGCGCGATCTCGCCGCTCACGCGCTCCTGCGCCCGGGTGAGCGCGAACGGCAGCGACGCGCGCAGCCGGGCCGGCAGGCCGCCCCCCTGCCCCCGCGCCCGCAGCACCGGGGCGCACAGGCGCGCGCGCTGCGCCCGGGCCGTGCACTGCGAGAGCTGCTGCGCCAGCAGTTCCTCGGCCTTCAGGCGCTGCCAGGCCGGATGGCTGTGGTCTTCGAGCTGTGCGAGCAAGACCTCCGGCGCCGGATGATGCAAGAACAAGAGCGATTCGCGCAGGCTCCACAAGCCTTTGAGGCCATTTTCACCATGAAACCGGATCGGCGGAGGCGGCAGATCCGCCGCCAGCGTTTCATCGAGCCGCACGCGCGTGAGCGCCGTCGCGATGGCGCGGCGCAGGTAGGCCTGGGGCAGTTGCGCCGAAGCCGGATAGACGGGCGTGAGCGCCGCCGGCAGCGGCCCCTCGGCCTTGCGGAAGGCCGGATGCACCATCTGCCGCCCCCAGAAGCCGCCGCGCACCTCGCCGCGCACGCGCAGGCGCTCGCCCACGGCCATGGTCTTCTGCTGCGAGGGGTAGAAGCTGAAGAAGCGCAGCTCGCAGCGCCCCGTGCCATCGTCGACCACCACGACGAGCTGGCGGCGCGGGCGCATCTGCACGCCGCTTTCCACCACCTCGCCCTCGATCTGTGCCACCTCGCCGTCGCGCGCGCTCTTGATGGGCACGATGCGCGTCTCGTCCTCGTAGCGCAGCGGCAGGTGCAGCGCCAGGTCGATATCGCGCAGGAGGCCGAGCCTGGCCATGGCCTGCTGCGCCGGGCTGCGCCGCGGGCCGGAGGGTGTCGCCGAAACAGGTGATTTGCTCACGCAAACAGGCTACCATGGCTCTCATCCCCGCTTCCCAGCCGATCCCACCGCCGGCATGCTCAAGCGCATCCACGTCCGCCACCTGTCTACCGGCATGTACATCCACGAGTTCTGCGGCTCGTGGATGGAGCATCCGTTCTGGCGCACGCGCTTCCTGCTCAGGAGCCCGGCCGACGTCGCGCGCATCCAGGACAGCTCGATCCAGGAAGTCTGGATCGACACCGACAAGGGCGACGACGTCCCCGACGCGGCGCAGCCCGTCTCGCGCACCCAGGCCAACGCCCAGATCGACACCGCGCTGGCCGGCGCCGACCCGCCCGCCCCCGATCCGGCCCCCTTCGTCGCCAGGACCACGCTCGACGCGCATGCGTCCGCCAGCACCGCCCAGGAGCTGGAGCGCGCGCGCCACATCTGCGCCAGCGCCAAGACGCAGGTGCTCTCGATGTTCGAGGAAGCGCGCATGGGCCACGCCATCGACGCGCAGGGCGCGCAGGCCACGGTGGACGAGATCACGGGGTCGCTGGCGCGCAACCCCGGCGCGCTCATCAGCCTGGCGCGCCTGAAGACGGCCGACGAATACACCTACATGCATTCGGTCTCGGTCTCGGCGCTGATGCTCGCGCTGGCGCGCCAGCTGCAACTGGACGAAGCCACCACGCGCCTGGCGGGCATGGCGGGCCTGATGCACGACATCGGCAAGGCCAGGATCCCCGACGCCATCCTGAACAAGCCCGCGCGCCTCTCCGACGAGGAGTTCGACATCATGCGCAGCCACCCGGCCTTCGGCGTGGAGATGCTGCGCGCGAGCAAGATGCCGCCGCAGGTGCTCGATGCCTGCCTGCACCACCACGAGAAGATGGACGGCAGCGGCTACCCGCACCGCCTGATGGGCGCCGACATCCACCTGCTGGCGCGCATGAACGCCATCTGCGACGTCTACGACGCGGTCACCTCCAACCGCCCCTACAAGAACGGCTGGGACCCGTCGGACGCCCTGCGGCGCATGGCCGAATGGACCCGGGGGCATTTCGACAGCCGCATCTTCCAGGCCTTCGTCAGGTGCATGGGCATCTACCCCACGGGCTCGCTCGTGCGCCTGGCCTCCGGGCACCTCGCCGTGGTGCTGGAGCAGTCGCCGGGAACGCTGCTCGCGCCGCGCGTGAGGCTGTTCTTTTCCCTACAATCCGGGCGGCGCGTGGCGCCGGAGGTCATCGATCTCGCCCGGCCGGGCTGCGGCGAAAGGATCGCCGGACGCGAAGACCCCGCGCGCTGGGATTTCAAGGATCTGGACTCGCTCTGGATCGATGCCGCCGCGCCGCGCTGATACCGCCGATCCGCGCCGGCTTTCGCTTCCTCGCCCCCCGCTTGCGCCATGCTCAAACGCATTTCCGTCGACGATCTTGCCCTCGGCATGTACGTGCATGAATTCTGCGGCTCCTGGATGGACCACCCGTTCTGGCGCTCGCGCTTCGTGCTGGACAACCCCAAGGACCTGGAGCGCATCCGCGCCACGCCGATCCGCGAGGTGATGATCGACATCTCGCGCGGCAAGGACGTCGCCGCCGCGCCGCCGCCCGCGGCCGCCGCCGTGCCCGAGCCTCGCGCGGCGCAGCCGGCGCCCCCCGCCCCCCCGGCCCAGGACCGCGCGCCCACCGGCACGCGCGAGGAGATGCGCCGCGCCGCGCTGATCTGCGGCAAGGCCAAGGAGGCGGTGGTGTCGATGTTCCGGGAGGCGCGCCTGGGCAGGGCGCCCGACACGGCCGCGGCATCGGGACTGGTGCAGGAGATCTCCGACTCCGTCATGCGCAACCCCGGCGCGCTCATCAGCCTGGCGCGGCTGAAGACCGCCGACGACTACACCTACATGCACTCGGTCGCGGTGTGCGCGCTGATGGTGGCGCTGGGCCGCCAGGTGGGGCTGGGCGAGGAAGAGCTGCGCACGGCGGGCCTCGCCGGGCTGCTGCACGACCTGGGCAAGGCCCTGATGGACCAGGACGTGCTGAACAAGCCCGGCCGGCTCACCGACGAAGAGTTCGAGCACATCAAGACCCACCCGCACGAAGGCTGGAAGCTGCTCAAGGAAGCGGGCAGCGCGAGCGAGGCCGTGCTCGACGTCTGCCGCCACCACCACGAACGCACCGACGGCACCGGCTACCCCGACCGCCTGGGCGGCGACCGGCTCACGCGGCTGGCGCGCATGGGCGCGATCTGCGACGTCTACGACGCGATCACCTCCAACCGCCCGTACAAGCGCGGCTGGGACCCGGCCGAATCGATCCGCCGCATGGCGCAGTGGACCCAGGGGCACCTGGACCCCACGCTGTTCCAGGCCTTCGTCAAGAGCCTGGGCATCTACCCCACGGGCTCGCTCGTGCGCCTGACGTCCGGGCGCCTGGCCGTGGTGCTGGAGCAGTCGCCCGGCACGCTCGTGGCGCCCACGGTCAAGGCGTTCTATTCGACCAGGTCCGGCATGCGCATCCCGCCCGAGGTCATCGCGCTCTCCGAGCCTGGCTGCCGCGAGAAGATCGAGACGCGCGAAGACCCCGCCCAATGGAACTTCCCCGACCTGGACGCGCTCTGGACCGAGGGCAGCGCCGACTAGCACGCCCGCCATGCGGCGCGCGACAATCGCCCGATGACCCCTGCCACCGACCGCGCCTACACGCTTAGCGACTTCGACTTCGACCTTCCCCCCGAACTGATTGCCCAGCACCCCGCGCCCCGGCGCAGCGACTCGCGCCTGCTCGACGGCCGCGGCGCGGTGCCCGCCGACCGGATCTTCAACGAGCTGCCCGCGCTGCTCGCGCCGGGCGACCTGATGGTGTTCAACGACACGCTCGTGGTGAAGGCGCGGCTCTTCGGTCAGAAAAGCACGGGCGGGCACGTGGAGCTGCTGATCGAGCGCGTGCTCGCGGACGGCGAAGTCATCGCCCACATGAAGGCGAGCAAGAAGCCCGCCGCGGGCGCCGTGCTGCACTTCGCCGGCGGGCGGGCGCGCGGCGGCTTCGACGCGGTACTGCGCTCGCGCTGGCCCGACGCGCAGGGCGCGCTGTTCCGGCTGCGCCTGGACGGCGCGTCGGGCGAATCGCCCTGGGATCTGATGCAGCGCCACGGCCACCTGCCGCTGCCGCCCTACATCGAGCGCCACCAGGAAGGCGGGCACGACGCCTTCGAGGCCGAGGACAACGAGCGCTACCAGACCGTCTTCGCGCACACGCCGGGCGCCGTGGCCGCGCCCACCGCCGCGCTGCACTTCGACGAAGGCGTGCTCGCGGCCCTGCGGGAGCGCGGCGTGCGCACGGCCCACGTCACGCTGCACGTGGGCGCGGGCACCTTCCAGCCGGTGAAGACCGAGAACATCGCCGAGCACCACATGCACAGCGAGTGGTACCAGATCCCGGCCGAGACCCTGGCCGCGATCGACGCCTGCCGCGCCCGCAAGGGCCGGGTGCTGGCCATCGGCACGACCACGGTGCGCACGCTCGAATCGTGGGCGAAGAGCGGCCTTGCGAGCGCCGACACCGACATCTTCATCACCCCGGGGTTCGAATTCCGCGTGGTCGATCTGCTCGTGACCAACTTTCACCTGCCCAGAAGCACGCTGATGATGCTCGTGAGCGCGTTCGCCGGGTACGAGCACATCATGCGGCTGTACCGGCACGCGGTGCAAGCGCGCTACCGGTTCTTCAGCTACGGCGACGCCATGCTGCTGGCGCGGGCCTCAGCCCGCGGCGAGCGCGTCTGAGCCCCCGTCACCCACGACCCGGTTGCGCCCCGCGGCCTTGGCCGCGTACAGGCGCTGATCGGCGAGCGCCACGAGCTGCTCGGGCCCGCCGAGCTCGTCGGGCACCAGGACCGCCACGCCGATGCTCACCGTGACCACGTCAGCCACGTGCGAGCCCGCGTGGTCGATGCCCAGGTCCCGCACCGCGGTGCGCAGCGCATCGGCCTTGCGCAGCGCCCCGGACACGTCGCACATGGGCAGCACGCACAGGAACTCCTCGCCGCCATAGCGCGCCACCAGGTCGTGCGGGCGGCTCAGCCCCGCGCGCAGCGCCCCCGCCACGGCCACCAGGCATTCGTCGCCCTGCTGGTGGCCGTACAGGTCGTTGAAGGATTTGAACAGGTCGATGTCGATCATCAGGATCGCCAGCGGCTGGTGGCTGCGCTGGCAGCGCCCCCATTCGGCCTTGAGCGTCAGGTCGAGCTGGCGGCGGTTGGCGATGCCGGTGAGGCCGTCGATGAAGGCCATCTGGCGCAGCATCTCGCTGTGCGCATGCTGCTCGGTCTGATCGGTGAAGGCCAGCAGGTAATGCTCGCCGAACATCATGCCGCTGACCGCCATGGTGCGCTGCCCGGCGGCACGCGTCCACATGCGCACCTCGTCGGCGAGAATCTTCCCTCCCCGCAGGGGCGCTTCGAGCTTCGATGCTTCCCACGCCTTCCGCATCTGCACCCGATAGTCTTCATCGGGATACACCTCGCGCCACCAGCGTTCGCGCGTGAGCTCCTCGTCGGGGCCATAGCCGAAGTATTCCTGGAAGGCGCGGTTGCGGTAGTAGAACCGCCCGTTCTCGTCGACCATGCACAGCGCCACGGGCATCTCGCGCATCAGGTGGTCCAGCAACTGCTGCGCCTCCTGCAGCCGGGTGGCCTGCTGGCGCGCCTCGGTGATGTCGCGCACGTAACCGTGCCACTGCACCGCGCCCCCGGGCAGGCGCTGCGGCCGGGCCTGGGCACGCATCCAGCGTTCGGGGCGGCCGGGCACGTTCACCCGGTACTCGTGCGTCCACACGGTCATGTCGCGCGCGGAATCGGCGAGTTTGCGCATGCCCATGGCGCAGTCGTCGGCGTTGAAGCGGGAAAACACCGCCTGCGCGTCGCTGCACATCTGCTCGGGCGTCACGCCATAGAGCGCGATCGAGCCCTTGCTCGCATAGGGAAAATACGTGCGCCCGTCGGACTCCAGGCGCGACTGGTAGAGCAGCCCCGGCACGTTCTCCACCAGCAGATCCAGGCGCTCGCGCAGCGCGTGCTCCTGCGTGGTGTCCCACAGATAGCCGGCCCAGAGCGTCGCGCCGTCGTCCTCGCGCTTGGGGTGGGACATGCCGCTCAGCCAGCGCTCGGCGCCGTTGGGCAGGATCACGCGGTAGGAGTGGCGCCAGGGCGTGAGGTTCTGCACCGACACCTGCAGGCTGCGCAGCAGCACGGCCACGTCCTCGGGGTGCACGCGCTTGAGCAGGTGGCCGGCGCTTTGCTGCAGCTGCGCGGGCGTAAGGTCGAGCAGCTCGCGCACCTTGTCGGTGCAATAGGGGAAGGTGTCGCGCCCGAGCGCATCGCGCCGGTACTCGAAGAGCACGCCCGGCACGCTCTGCGCCAGGCTCTCCAGGCGTTTTTCCAGCCCGTGGCGCCGGGTGATGTCCACCTGGATGCCCGCCATGCGCAGCGGCCTGCCCTGGGCGTCGCGCTCCACCACGCGCCCGCGCAGCTCCACCCACCGGTAGCCGCCATCCTTGCAGCGCATGCGGTGCACGCTCTCGTACAGCGCATCCTCGCGCTGCTCGAAGAACTGCCGCACGCGCTCGCGCACCGCTTCGCTCTCGTCGGGATGCAGCCGGCTCCCCCACTCGTGCCAGCTCTCGCCGAAATCTTCCTCGGCGTAGCCGAGCATGCTCTTGAAGGTGGGCGAGTAGTACATCCGGCGCGTGCGCTGGTCCCAGTCCCAGATGCCCATGTTCGTCGCCCGCAGCACTGCCTCCCAGCGCGACTCGACGGTACGCACCTGCTGCTTGTGGTGCTGCTCCCGCGCCAGGCGCACGCTGCGGCGCTTGCGCACCCAGACGATGCCGCCGGCCGCGACCAGCGCGGTGATCAGGTAGATCAGGACCAGCGTCCACGTCAGAACCCGCCAGCCGTGGAAGACGGCGCTCCTGGTCCGCCCCACGCTCAGCGTGACCGGACGGTCGACGGCGACGTCCGCGGCGTCCAGCGTCCGCAGCGCCACCAGGAGCTGCGGCGCGCCGTCGTGGGCCGGCGTCTCCTGCACGCTGGCCGGCGCACCGCCGGCGCGGTGCTGCATCAGCGCCACGGCCGATGCCGCCTCGCGCAAGGCGGATGAGGGGCGGCTTTCGCTCAAGGGGATCGACAGGGCCTCTTCCCCGTAGCGCAGCCGCGCCATCGCGTCGGGCGCCACGCGCACCTCGGCGAACAGGTGCCGCAGCCGCTCCATGCCCGGCGCCGCCGAGACCACGCCCGCGAGCCGCCCGTCGGGCGTCATGATGGCGCGCGAGAGCATCGGCGCGTTCCCCACCGGGCCGGCCGGGTCGGGCAGCCCGAGATAGAGCACATGGTCGGACAGCGTGCGCTCGATCCGCGCGAAGAAGGGCCGCGCCGCATAGTTCGATCCCACCAGCGATTCATCGCTGGCCGCCAGCACCGTCCCATGCGCGTCGAACACCACCATCGCCGCGCCATGCAGGCGCGATTGCGCCTGCACCTGGCGCACCAGCCAGCCCTGGCCCGTGGTGGCCTCCTCGCGCGTGTGCGCGGGCGCGTCGGCCAGCACCTCCAGTGCCCCGTTGATCGCCGAGATCTGATGCGCCAGCGCGGCGTGAAGGATGCGCGCCTGCTGCGCCAGCAGCGCCTTCTCGCGCTGCTCCGTGCGCTCGCGATCGAGCCACAGCACGCACGCCAGCGCCATGCCGACGAGCAGCCACACCAGCGCCAGCCAGCGCAGCTCGCCGGCAAGCGGATTCAGTCGGCGGTCGGGGATGTCCGCCATGATGGGCTCGGGATGAGGTACGGGAAAATCATGGCGATCGAACGATGCGTAACCGAATGCAATTTACCCGAACAGCCCTCCCAATGCCAGCCCCGGAGAGGCCGCGCGCATCAGCGTTTCCCCTATGAGAAAGGCCGGTATGCCCGCCTCGCGCAGGGTGTGCACGTCGCCGCGCGTGGCAATGCCCGATTCGGCCACGAGCAGGCGCTCGGGCGGCACCATGGCGCGCAACGCGAGCGCGGTCTGCAGGCTGACCTCGAAGGTGCGCAGGTTGCGGCTGTTGATGCCGATGAGCGGCGTGCTCAGGCGCAGCGCACGCTCCAGTTCCGCCGCGTCGTGCACTTCCACGAGCACGGCCATGCCCAGGCCCTGCGCCTGCGCCTGCATGTCCTGCATCTGCGCGTCATCCAGGCAGGCGGCGATGAGCAGGACGCAGTCGGCTCCCATCGCGCGCGACTCGTCGATCTGCCAGGCGTCGATCATGAAATCCTTGCGCAGCACCGGCAGATCGCAGGCCGCGCGCGCCTGCCGCAGATACTCGGGCGCGCCCTGGAAAAACGGCCGGTCGGTGAGCACCGAGAGGCAGGCCGCCGCGAGTTGCCCGTCGCCCCGTGCGTAGCTCTGCGCCAGCGCCGCCGGGTCGAA
>Ga0222419_100907_pt1 | contig 14774 bp, 19 predicted proteins | sample 1B20Ametagenome_FD_182474 | JGI IMG/M metagenome (GOLD analysis project Ga0222419, IMG submission 182474) | Enriched microbial communities from leaf-cutter ant dump, University of Wisconsin, Madison, United States - 1B20A (version 2) | ecosystem: Environmental > Terrestrial > Nest > Insects nest... | reverse complement strand
CTCAAGTCTTCTTGTGTGTTCGCAGCACTGCCAGGCTACTTTTAAAATCTTTGAAAGTTATGCGAACACACAAGGAGAGAAAAAGAACAATCAGGCGACCCGATGTGCGTAGTCTGAAAATCCAACCAGACACCAAAATCAACCGATGGAGCCAAACCACAGTTCCTGTAATCAGGCTAAGCGGCCTTTGGCTCGACAGGTTAGGCTTTACCCCCGAGCGCAGGGTAATAGTCACTACCATGAACAAATTACTCATTATCCGGCTGGATGAACAGTAAAGTAAAAAGCCGTCAGTTCAGAACGAATTGGCGGCTTTATTTATGATACCTACCTTTATTCAGCATTTGTAACAGGCGACCGTCAGCCGGGAGAGGAGGAACCGGCATCGCATTACGGGTATACATTTATTCCTAATTTTTGGCTATGAGCAACATCAAACTTTTTGAAAGCACACAAATACGTACAGTTTGGAATGAAACTGAACAGAAGTGGTATTTTGTAGTTGCAGACGTTGTGCAAGTTCTTACTGAAACCCCCAATCCGGGCGACTATATAAAGAAGATGCGTAAGCGGGATAAGGAGCTTTCCAAAGGGTGGGGACAAATTGTCACCCCCCTTTTGGTAGACACCGCAGGCGGTAAGCAAAAACTTAATTGCTATCAGAGAAGAGCTAACTAACCAATGGAAAAACAGAGGGGTGAAAGAACAAAGAGAATATTCTATCCTGACCGCAGAAATTTCAAAGGCTACTTTCGGTTTGACGCCTTCGGAATACAAAAAAGCAAGGGTTTAAAAAGCCAAAACCTGCGCGACCACATGAACGATCTTGAACTAATCTTTTCCATGTTGGGCGAAGCCTCCACCACTGCAATTGTACGAACGCAAAATCCGAAAGGGTTTATTGAAAATCAAAAAGTGGCACGACAAGGCGGTGCTGTTGCAGGTAAAGCAAGAAAAGACCTTGAAGCAAAGACAGGGCAAAAAGTAGTTTCATCAGAGAATTACTTACCAAATACACCCAAACGAAAACAAATCTCAAAAGGGAAAAAGAAATAAGAGGAGCACGAACACACAACAATCAGGCGACCCTATGTGCGTAGCTTGAAAATCCAATTAACCGATGGAGCCAAACCACAGTTCCTGTAATCAGGCTAAACGGCCTTTGGCTCGACAAGTTAGGCTTTACTCCCGAGCGCAGGGTGATACTTACTGCCATGAACAAATTACTCCTCCAAGCGTTAAGTATCAATTTGTACTCTTCTTTTGTTAAAATCATTATCTTTATATAACAATCTGTTGCTATGTCCAAAGATGAAATAAAATACGAGATCAACAAAGTGCTTGACCGGTTTTCGGACGAGTCATTGACGGACTTACTTACCTTCTTAAAAAGCGTAGACGATAAACAAAAAGAAAACATTTTCAGTTCCAGGACTTTGCAGGAAATCCTTTCGGAAGACAAAGATTTACTTCAGAAACTTGCTCAATGATATCGCTTCAGGACACTGAAAAAGTTCATAAAACATTGATCGACACTTTTGGTGGCACACATGGTATCAGAGATCCGGATGCTTTACAATCGGCACTGTTAAGGCCATTTCAAACATTCGACAATACGGAGCTTTATCCCGGTGTTTTAGACAAAGCGGCTTCTTTATTGGAAAGCCTGCTTAACAATCATCCTTTCATAGACGGCAATAAACGGACAGGTTATGTATTAACCCGGCTTTTTCTATTGGCAAATAATTATGATTTCAATGCGACGCAACAAGACAAGTACAAATTCATTGTTGACATTGCTTCCGGAAAACTGAAATTTGAAGAAATAAGGAAGTGGTTATCAGTCAACACCAGGATGCAAATCGGCGCCTGATATCCACACTCTCGTTGTGTCCACTAGATACACAATGAAAGCGAAGATGACCAAGCCGTCTTGTACTATAGACTGGAGCCAAACCACAGTTCCAGTAATCAGGCTAAGCGGCCTTTGGCTCGACAGGTTAGGCTTTACTCCCGAACGCAGGGTAATGGTTACTACCACGAACAAATTACTCATTATCTGGCTGGAGGAGCGGTAAAGTAAAAGTCGCCAGTTCAATTTGGGTTGGCGGCTTTATTTATAATACCAATGCTCAACCGTTATTGTCCGCTATTATTGAGGCATTCCCAAATTTGGAAAACATACCAATAATTGGTATATTTGGTGAAACTTTGTAGCAATGGCAAAAAACACTTCCATTCTGTTAGGCGACTACTTTGAGAACTTCATTAACCATCAAATTCAAAGCGGACGTTTTTCCTCTGCCAGTGAAGTTGTCAGAACTGCGCTAAGGCTTTTTGAACAGGAAGAAAATAAAAAAAAGGAATTGATAAAAGAGCTTAAAAAAGGAGAAAAATCAGGCTTTATTCAAAAATTTGACCGTAAAAAATTTGTAAAAAATCTTCACGGCAAATATTTGAATAATGAATTATAAAATCAGTGTCAAAGCATCGGAAGACATTGAAAATATTTGGTTATATACTTTTGAACACTGGTCTTTAGAGCAGGCTGACAGATACGTAAATCTGATTTTCGATGAGATTGAATATTTAGCAGACCATCCAAATTCAGGAAAGGATTTTAATTATATCAGGAAAAACTATCGCTGCTCAAGAGTTAAATCGCACATAATTTTTTACCGGCTCATTGATAAACAGCGTGACATCGAAATTATAAGGATCTTACATCAAAGAATGGATATGGAGAATCGCTTGAATGATTAGAAATGGGCAGTGTACAACATTAGTCCGGTGCCTGGCCAGACCTCCCGCAAACAGGACAAGTTGTGCCTCCAATCACTAATCTATCCATACATGGCTAACGGCAAGATAATGCGCTGTGATTAGCCTGGATGCTGCAGGAATAAATGAGTAAAACCAAAGCACAGGTCAGCCAACGCCACAAAGCGTAGCAGACCTGCGCTAATGTCATGTCAGCGATAAAACGATGGATAACATTTCCCGCTGATTTCGCAAATAAGCGCAGAAGGCTTTGATTATCTGCGGGATTCAGCGGGATCTGCGGGAGATCTCACATGAAAATTCATGTTTGACATGACACTAGTCGGAGGTTACAATCTTATGATTGGAGCTTACTCACTATCCGGGACGGGAGTCCCGGGGGGAACATAAAAAATACGAAGTTGGGAGACTTTCGTACAGCAAGTAACTTCGTACAGCGGTAACAGCAACAAGTCATATCTGGGTTTACCCGTATCTTCATAAAAAGCCTGCCTAAAAGCAAGTAACAATGATAAGCATCTCAGACGCGCCGCAAGAACTGATCATTAAAAGAAACAAACATAAAACCGGGATCCAGACGTCTATGTTTGTTACCTTTTCGATCGTATCAGTCATACTGGGTTTTCTTTTCAATATATGGGATGTTGCTGTTTATGTCATAATCGGCTCAGGTATTTTATTCTTCGGGGTAATGGAGCTATGGTTTTTAAAATGGCCGCGGGAAGAAAAGCTGATCGTGAGACGTAATACAGTAAAAGACATAAAGACGATTACGGGATTTAGAACAAGATTAAAAAACCTGTGGCTTATATTGGAACCCGATGAAATTCCCGACGGGTATACTCAAACAAATGAATTTTCGATCCTGAACAGCATCTCAACAGGGAAATTACAGCCGGGTATAACTTTCGATAATGCTAAAGACCTCGTTGGCAAAGAAGTGGAAATTGAATACCTGGCAACTTCAGGATACATCGTGGCGCTCCGCGTTTCCCCTCCTTTTAAATTATGATGTACACGGATATACCAACAAAAAGGTATCTTACGTTGTAACATGATCGCAATAAGCTAGTTAATTATGGAAAACGATGCCATTCGTTATGCTTATATCGCCCGGAACAAAAAACATACAGAATGCATCCTGTATGAAAGTCATCTTACATACACCATTATCCTACCTGGCAGGGAAAACCCTGCAACACATAGCGCCTCTTATAGCGACATCCTGAAGATACACCTGAGCAAACCGGATATAGGCTGGTATGGTATGGATATACACCTGAAAAACGGGCAACGGCTGCATTTTAAAAACCTTGCTTTCTACAGGGTTGAAAATGATAAGATGAGGAGAGTTAAAGTTAACCAAGAGGATAACCGGTATGTCGCAGCGGTATCGAATAGCTACCTTGCGTTTGTGCTGGCTTTGCACAAACGGATCTGGGAAAACGGACTGGCAGAAAATACTGTACTCAGCTATGGAAGCACATTGTATAAGCTGTTTATTCTGGCGGCTATCCTGGTAACGGGTGCTATCATACTTCCCATAGTATTTCAGTTTTCATCTGCCGGAAGAATCCTGTTCTTTATCACCGCCGCCCTTTTATTGATCTTCTTTTACTTTAAAATTGATTTTAAAAGGAAATACCGGGTGGATCATATTCCCTTGTCCTATATCCCTGTTGCCCGTTAATAAGTTTTTTCACAACAAAAAAGCCCTCGTAGAAACGAAGGCTGTGTTAACATGAGAAAACTGAAAAAAAGTTATAGTCCGCTAAAACGTATGCCCACCGTGTAAGGATGAATATCTACGCCGTATTGGTGTAATGGGGTGATGGAGTAGGATCCGTATAGCTTCACCGGTCCCAGCCCCAGCTCTGCAATATAAGCCAACTTCCATCTTTCCATATTAAAATCGCTGTTCAATTTGTATTTACCGAAATCATCGCTTTTCTGGCGATTGCGCCCGCGATACAGGTAACTGGCGCTGGCGCCCACGCTAAAGCTCAGTCCATATTTTTTGCCGGGGTTGGGATTCACATTCAGCATCAGGGGTACAGTCACATAATCGGCGACCAGGCGATTGTAGTCCATTGAAACATGTTGCCTTTCCACGTACGGCTGCGGTCCGTCTATATACCGGATATCCGATTTATAATAATACCTGTTCAGGTCCACGCCAATACCATATTTGAGGTTCACATAATTCTTGTGGAGGCTGACTCTTTGCAGGAACAGCCATACATTCAGGTTGAACGAAGACGGTTTCAGGGCAAAATCACTTTTATCGGCGGGGTGCCCCGTTGTTTGACCGTGTACAAAGTTCTGCGCTTCTGCTGAGCTGTAATCTGTTTTATCGTGATAATTGGTAAACCCGATATCAGGTACGATCCAGTTGGTAGATACCCGTCCTTTCTGCCGCCGGGGCTTATGCCTGGGCTTATCCACCTGTGTTTCCGTAATGATCTCGGTGCTTGTTTCTCCGTCTTTAATGATGATTATGCTGCCTACTTTTACCGTATCGGCTTTTTTTTCCGGATCCGTCTGGGCGCTGGCTGCAAAGCACAACAATAACCCTCCCATCAAAAGATGTGTTTTTTTCATCGTCTTAAATTTAAAAAATTAAATGCTTATTTTTTTGCGATAGCGAAGCTGGCTATCCTTACTACAGATTTGTCATCCGCCTCTTCCGTATCGGGTTCGGTGACTTTGCTTCTATTGATAAAACGGGACGTTCTTCTTAAAAGCCCGCGTATATTTCCGTTTTGCCTGTTCTCCTTCTCTATTTCTTCCGGAAGAATACTGTTAGGTATAACTGCCGCCGTTGTTTCTTTATCATCCCCCTGAAAATCTTCCTCGTTCAGTATTACCGGTCTTACGGCTTTTGCCAGCTCTTCTTTTACCGGCATCTTTATCTCTGCCGGTTCTTTGAGAAAACTTTCCGTTTTGCCTGCATTTTCCGTTTTCTCTATAACCCCGGCTTCGGGAACATATGAGATGCCAGGAGTTGTCTTTTCCATCCGGAGTTCAACATTCTCTCTCCGCTTTTCTGTGCCGGGCTGCCGGGGCTTTATTACTTTTTCGTTGCCTTCTGCAGACTGTTGTGCACTTGCCGCATTATGATCCTTTTTACTTTTGGGCTCAACCGGCGTTACCCGGGATACCTCTTTTTCCTGTGCCGGATCTTCACTTTTGTTCACAGTTACTCCTGCAATGCTGTTTTCGGTATCAACAGAAGGCGTCAGCATCTCTTTACTTATCCATAACAAAGCGCCTATCAGCAAAACAGAGGCGGCTGCCAGCATATGACGCCAGTGAAAGGCTGGTATCACTTTGGCTTCCCTGCGGTATAAGACTTCTTTATTTCCAAAAGTAATAGGCTCTGGCTCCAGGACGGTACGTTGCAGTAAAGCAAGCTCTTTTGCTGCCGCTTCATTTTCCTTCACATATAACTCTATTTTTTTCCGTTCTGCATCATTCAGTTCATTGTCTATATATTGAACCAGAAGCTCTTCGTCAACAGCAGGCTTATACAGCGCAGATTTATCAAATGTCAACCCGGGCGCCATCAATTGTGTCTGCAACAATGCTTCCAGCTCTTCCCTGAGCTCAGGGTGGGCATCTACAAAGTCTTCTACTGCTTTCCTCTCCTGTATGCTCAATTCATTATCCACATACAGCAGAAAAAACTCCTCGTAATTATGTCTTGTTACATTCATCACTACACTTGTTAAATAAGGTTATCCATCTTTACCAGGTATTCTTTCAACTGTACCCTGGCACGGTGGAGGTACACTTTCACCTGGCTTTCGCTCAAACCGGTAATTTTGCCTATTTCCTCATAGGAATATCCCTCATAATCTTTGAGCATAACCAGGGACTTCTGGGTCTCATTCAGCCGGTCCAACGCCTGTTCCAGTATCTTCTTAATGTTGTTATCCGGTTGCTTTATACTTACGTCTTCCCTGAATTCTTCCCTGAGCACCACTCTTTTTTCCTTACGTATATGATCAATCATCTGGTTGTACGCCACCGTAAACAAAAAAGATTTACTTTTCGCATATTCCACAGACTCCCTGGTTTTCCACATTTTTTCAAAAGCGGATTGTACAACATCCCGGGCATCCTCTTCATTCCTCAGGCTTTTATATATAAACCTGAAAACATTATCCGCATAATTGGTAACACATTCATTGTATTCTCTTTCAGTCATCTACAGTCAGTTATTAACCTTTTCAGTTCTTCATTTAATATACCTAATACGCGCTGCAGTAAAAAAAGTTACAAGCCGGAAGATAAAGTTAGCAAGAAAACAGGCAACCGGTAAAACTGGCGATACGGGTACCGCCGGGTAAAAGCGGTTTGTTTTTTTAATTTCTGCTGCAATGTTACCTTTGCCCCCTTTAAAAAACCTGTACCGGGGGGTACACCATTGAAACTGAATAACTATGGCATTACAAGCTGGCATTGTAGGACTGCCCAATGTGGGAAAATCAACCTTATTTAATGCGCTGAGCAGCGCAAAAGCGCAGGCTGCCAATTTTCCCTTCTGCACCATCGAACCGAATGTGGGTGTTATTACCGTGCCGGATGAAAGGCTGATCGAACTGGAGAAGCTGGTAAAGCCGGAAAGAGTAGTGCCGACAACAGTGGAGATTGTAGATATTGCCGGACTGGTGAAGGGAGCAAGCAAGGGCGAAGGGCTGGGTAACCAGTTCCTGGGAAATATCCGTAACACCGACGCCATCATACATGTGCTGCGCTGTTTTGAGGATGAGAATGTGATCCACGTGGATGGAAATGTGAACCCGGTGAGGGATAAAGAGATCATTGATACGGAGCTGCAGCTAAAGGACCTGGACAGTATTGACAAAAAAATAAGCCGTGTGGAAAAGGTGAGCCGTACCAGTGGCGATAAAGAGCAGGTACGGGGGCTGGAGATCCTCCAGGCATTGAAAAAGCACCTGGAGCAGGGAAAAAATGCCCGGTCATTTGACATCAGTAAGGAAGACCGCGAAAAATTTGTAGACGATACCTTTTTGCTGACCATTAAACCGGTTATCTATGTGTGTAACGTAGATGAGAAAAGTGTCGTAACAGGCAATAAGCATACTGATGCCGTAAGGGAGCTGGTAAAAGATGAAAAAGCGGAGATCCTTTTTGTAAGCGCCGCCATAGAAAGCGAAATAGCCGTAATGGAAAGTTACGAAGACCGGCAGATGTTCCTGGAAGATATGGGGTTGAAAGAAAGCGGCGTCACCCGCCTGATCCGTTCCACCTATCACCTGCTGAACCTGATCACCTATTTTACGGCGGGCGTGCAGGAAGTAAGAGCCTGGACCATCACCAGGGGTATGCTGGCGCCGCAGGCAGCCGGTGTGATACACTCGGATTTTGAAAAAGGCTTTATCAGGGCCGAGGTGATCAAATACAAAGATTTTATACAATATAAATCAGAAGCTGCCTGCCGCGATGCCGGGAAGCTGGCTGTTCAGGGTAAAGACTACCTGGTAGAGGATGGCGATATCATGCATTTCAGGTTTAATGTGTAACACAGGCCTGGGCATCTTGCCACACGCATGTATATCTTTTTTGACGCCAAACCACGATTTGTAGTACTTTTGCCGCCGTTTGAAGCGGAGAAACGAAGAATGGAAGGAGTCTCTTTAACCTTTTATTAACCTGTACACAAATACATTTGTTATTCAAATAAAATTATGAAGCGGATTTTATTGATCTTTTCCCTGGTGATATGCGGTAATTTATTGTTTGCACAGGAGGTAGATAGCGTGGTAGTAACAGATACACCTCCGAAAACCCTGAACAGGGATCAGTTGAACCGCAGAGCCGCCGACCATGTGATGCTTCAGTACGGATACCATGGATGGTCCGGGGCGCCCGATTCGCTCAGGAATGGTGGTTACACTACTTCCTTTAACCTGGCATTCCTGTATGACTTCCGTTTCAAATCAAGTCCTAAATACAGCGTGGCAGTAGGTGTGGGCATGGGATGGGATAATATGTATTTCAAAACCACTACCATCGACCTGCGGAAATACCCCCTGGGTTTTGCCAACGAAACCAACTACAAGTACAAACGTTACAAGCTGGCTACCAGCTACCTGGAAGTACCGCTGGAGTTGCGCTGGGCAGCCAGGCCGGAGAACTACAACAAAACCTTTAAAGTGGCCCTGGGCGTGAAAGTGGGAACCCTGATCAATGCTTATACCAAAGCAAGGGTCACCAGCGATCCTGAAGGTTATGGCGGTTATACTACAAGGTTAAGGGATAAAAGGAACTTTAACAGTACCCGCCTGGCGGGAACGCTGAGGGTGGGATACGGACCGTTTTCCCTGTTTGGCACCTTCCACCTGAATGAGTTCTTCCGGGAAGGAGCAGGTCCTGATGTACGTCCTTATACTATCGGTATTGCCGTCAGCGGACTGTAGCAGGATATTTTTAAAAATAATTGACTGGAAACGGGCGGGTTTTACCGTCCGTTTTTATTTTTAAGAGGATTACCTTTGCTCCCCGAAATATTTACAGCTTGATAGATAAAAAGACAAAACTCTCCAACGAGGAAAAAGCAGTGCTGGTAGGGCTGGTGCATAAGAGCCAGACGGAACAGCAATTAAAGGAGTACCTTGCAGAGCTTGCATTTCTGGCGGAAACAGCCGGCGCTATAACGGCAAAGACCTTCTACCAGAAGCTGCCGCACCCCGACAGCAAAACATTTATCGGTAAGGGAAAGCTGGAGGAGATAGCGGAGTACATACAAAGTAAGGGAGATATCGAGATCGCCATATTTGACGATGAGCTTACCGGATCCCAGATCAGCAATATTGAAAAAGTACTGAAGATCAAGGTGCTGGACAGAAGCGACCTGATACTGGACATTTTCGCCAACCGGGCTAAAACCGCACAGGCAAAAGCGCAGGTGGAACTGGCACAATACCAGTATATACTACCCAGGCTGCGCGGGATGTGGAAACACCTGGAACGGCTGGGAGGCGGTATTGGTACCAGGGGTCCCGGGGAAACAGAAATAGAAACAGACCGCCGGATCGTACGTGAAAAGATCTCCCTTTTAAGGAAACGTTTATCTGAAATTGACAAACAGGCCCAGACCCAGCGTAAAAATCGTGGAGAATTGATACGGGTGGCTTTTGTAGGGTATACCAATGTTGGGAAATCGACCCTGATGAATGTGCTGAGCAAAAGTGAAGTATTTGCGGAGAATAAGCTGTTTGCCACCCTGGATACTACTACCCGGAAAGTGGTAATGGACAATACGCCATTCCTGCTCAGCGATACCGTAGGGTTCATCCGCAAGCTGCCGCATCATTTGGTGGAAAGCTTTAAAAGCACGCTGGATGAAGTAAAAGAAAGCGATATCCTCCTTCATATCATCGATATATCCCACCCGCAATATGAGGATCAGATGGCGGTGGTGAACAAAACGCTGCAGGAGCTGAACTGTCACAATAAGCCGGTCATATACGTGTTTAATAAAATGGACCTGTACACGAAAAACACCTTTGACGAATGGCTGGATGAGGAAACAAAAGCGCAACTGCTGGAAGACCTGAAACAGAGATGGATAAACGAAACCCATAGCGCCTGTGTTTTTATTTCCGCATTAGAAAAAGATAATATGGAAGAGCTCCGCACGGTGCTGATCCATAAAGTCAGGGAAATGTACCAGGTGCGTTATCCTTATAAAACAGGGTTTTAACAAAGCGGCTATTAGCCGGCGCAATACACTAAACCTTTTATATGGCCACAGCAGGCAACAACTGGATAAAAGTGGCAATGACCCTTGATGAGCTTGAATTCGGCGACAACAATATTGCTACAGTAACGATCGACCGGAAAAAGATATGTTTAGGGCGTTTTAAAAACGGGCTTTTTGCCTTTACCTATACCTGCCCGCATGCCGGCGGCATGATGTCCGAAGGTTATATTGACGCACTCGGAAACGTAGTTTGTCCTCTCCACCGGTATAAGTTCTGCATGAAAAGCGGGAGAAATGTAAGCGGCGAAGGATATTACCTGAAACATTGGCCTGTAAAACAAACAGAGGAAGGCATTTTCGTAAATATGGAGGTCTGCATGTAATACCTTATTATTCCGACTCTTTGTCGGAACAGATGGTGATCTGTATTTCTGTCCCTTCATTCAGCCTGCTATTTATCTGAATGGTTCCACCCAGCAGTTGAAGGTAACGTTTGATAATAGGCAGCCCCAGACCGGTACCCTGTATATTGGAAGCGTTCTTAGACCGGAAGAAAGTATCGAACAGGTAGGGTATATCTTCCTCTGGTATCCCTATCCCGCGGTCTCTAACCGAGATGCGCAATATCTCCTCTTTGTTGGACACCACTACGCTGATAGGAAGGTTTTCGCCGGAGAATTTTATAGCATTGGACAAGAGGTTCAACAAGGTTACTTTCAGCACCCTTTTATCCGTATAAAAGCTGTTGGCACCCTCATAGTCCAGCTCTATTTTTTGCCCCTTTTTTGTCTGTGCCTGCATTTCATCTATGATTTCCTCCAGGAACTCCCTGGGAGAAAATATCGCGGGAACGAACCCGATCTTATTTTCTTCCAGCTTTCCCAGCGATAAGAAATCCTCCAGGAGCTCATTCATGTGATTCACCGCTTCCTTGATCCTTACAATATGTTTTTCTCTTTTACTTTCATCCTCCGTAAGCGGGTATTTTGATACCAACGTGGCGGATGAAAGGATGGTGCTGAGCGGGGTCCTGAACTCATGTGAAGCCATGGATACAAAACGGCTTTTGAGCTCATTTAGTTGTTTTTCCTTTTTCAGCGCCTCGTTCAGCTCTACCTGCGACTGCTCCAGCTTTTCCAGCGCATCTTTCAGGATGGCAGTTCGTTCCTCCACCTTGCCTTCCAGTTGGGTATTCAGGTGTTGTATCTCCTGGGTGATCAGTTCCAGCTCTTTCTGCTTTTGCTGTATGCTCTTTTCAATCTCCTTACGGGTGGTTATATCCACCACAAATGCAATTACGTACTGTTCCTGGTTCTGGCGATAATAACTTAAGCTCACTTCAACAGGAAACTCCGAGCCGTTTTTGCGGACGGCATACAGATCGCGCCCCGAGCCCATGGTACGGTTAGACGGGTTTTGATAAAATTCTTTCCGCAACTCCTTGTGATGAGAAAAAAATTTACGGGGGATGAGAACTTCAATGGGCTTACCGATCAGTTCGTGGGAGTCATATCCGAATATCTGCTCCGCAGATGGATTTGCCAATACAATATTACCCGCTCCGTCTGTCAATACGATCCCCTCCGTAGCGTTCTCAAACAAAGACGTCATATGTGTCCTGTCAAATTGCAGGTGCACCAGCAACGATTTTATATACCAGGCAAGCAAGGTGGAAGAAAACAGCAGGATGATCACAAACAGGTTTTCCGTGCTCTTGATCATCAGACCTGTCTGGTATTGGTGGATAAGCGGGTACATCATTGCCACCGCAATGCTCAGCGCTCCCGCAACAATGGTAGAATAGGCATACCGGATAAATATAGTGAGAAAAATAGCGATCAGTAACCCGGAAGTAATAATGGCATGTCCGGGAAAAATATATCCCAGTACCGTGGTAACAACAAACACAATGGTGGCATAGGCTGTAGCCCGCGCACTGTCCAGCTTAATCATATGCCAAAAATAACAAAGGAAACGATGCCATCCCTGCATAATAAGGAGAGATGTCCGCTGCCCGTGCGTAAATCACCATCTTCTGGCAAGCGTTACCGCTTTCCTGTATTGCTTCGTCTTCCCGCCGGGATGGAACAGCTCAATAAGGATAACATAAATGCCTATCCGCAGTTGCTGCGTATTCTCATCCAGCCCGTCCCACCGGAAGCTGCCTTCCATGCCGCAAACAGCATTTTTTACCGGCTTCCTGACCAGCCTGCCCTGCGCGTCAAAAACAGAGATATTACAAACGTTGCCGTTTTCCTGAAAACGGTAACTGATGGTCAGAAAATCATCAAAACCATCATTGTCGGGAGAAAATACTTTAGGGAATAGGTTGATCTCATCATTATCAGCCATTGCTGCCACATATTGTGAATTCTGATAGCCGGGAGTGCCATAGTTGACCGGTGCTGCCGCAGAATGCCAGTTGCTTTCATCCTGCGTGGGCTTATCCGGATCTGTCCGCTCCAATGCTACCCCTTTAGGATTGGTGATCAGTGGAAAATGCCAGCCTTCTTCATATTGAAGCTCATCTATGGTTTCTCCCCGGCTGTTAAGTAATATAATATGTCCTGCTGCATTGGGCATGGAAGGCATGTCGGTCATTTCAAGGAAGCCCGGCGAATCTGCCACGTTATATTGATCCCGCACTGCTTCAGGGTCTCCCGTGAGTAACAGGTAATCTCCGGGAAACAGAAGGTGATCCTCTACACTCACCTGGCGCAATGGACCAGGATTACCAGCGCCGGTCCTGTGGGTAATATACAGGTCTTTCAGGTTGATAATCTTTTGCCCCCTGTTGAACAACTCTATATAATCAGCTCCGTTTTCACGCGGATTGAATAATATCTCGTTGATGATGACATCCATGGCACCGGGGGTATCCGCCCTGCCAACTTTTTCAGAAACGGCAGCCATCATATTCCCGCTACAGTCATATATTTCTTTTACATGGATATCATATATTTTGCTTTTGACGATTGCGTCTTCTACCGTCAGCGCCACCTTATTGAAGAAGGGCGAGATGGGTTCTGCAGCAATGATCACTGCTTCGGGTATCATATAACGGTGCACATCTGCTGCCGTCACACTATCCAGGGGCTCATCAAAAACCAGCACCAGGCGCAGGCTGTCCGCAAACGCCCGTTTTATACGGGGCGGTATGTTGTCCGGATTAGATCCTGCTACTGCATTGCTGCGCCCCGGCGTTCCGCCACTGTTATCTGTACTCGCTTTCCAGTTATCGCTACCGCAGGGATTTTCAGCGTCTATCATTTCAAGGCTCCAGCCTCCGTCGCTCTTTACTTCATTAGCATACCAGCTACGGTCATAGGCTACTGCATGAATAAGTTGTCCTTCCGGAGAACGGAGTGTCAGCTCATCTCCGTTTATCCGTAATGCCGGAAAAGAAGTAACGCCAATAACCTGCCCCACAGGACGAAGCTGTGCAGCCGATGCAGTGGAGGTGATCAGTACAAAGCTATCGGGCTGTAGTGTAAAGGAGGACCGGATGGTAGCAGCCTTCTCCTTATCCGCCAGCTTCCAGCCCCTTAATTCAACCGGGTGCGGCGAACGGTTATAAAGCTCTACATATTTAACCCGGGGAAGAGATGTTGAAGACGGATTTGCCATGATCTCATTAATAACCACATCATAGCGGCCGGTCTGCGTCCATGAGGGAACAGACAGCAAACAAAGAATGGTGAAGGATAAGGTGTTTTTCATGTTAAACAAATTACAAAAATTTATGCCTCAGCGCAATAACCAACCAGAATTTCCAAAATCAGCAATCAGAATAAGATTGGATTTTATCTTTGCCGGATGTATTATCTGGTCCTTGCATTGTTATACCTGGTTTCTTTCCTTCCTTTGTGGGTGATATACCGGATATCAGACCTTGCCGCATTTACGTTGCGCATGGTAAAGTACCGCCACAAAGTGCTGATGAAAAATCTTTCCATAGCCTTCCCCGAAAAAACAGATGCAGAGAAGAAAAAAATAATCAAAAAGTTTTACAGGAACTTCACCGATACATTTCTTGAAGCCATAAAGCTGCTTTCCATATCAGAAAAAACGCTTCGTAAGCGCGTTCAGTTTGACCCCTCTATATTCAATGAGCTGTATAAAACCGGGAAGAGCTGCCAGGTGCATCTCGGTCACAATTTCAACTGGGAATGGGTAAACGTTCGCGTTGCGCGGCAGCTTCCGTTCAGGTTCCTGGTCGTATATATGCCTATTGCCAATAAACTGGTCAACCGGCTGTTTC
>Ga0222419_100905_pt1 | contig 14831 bp, 21 predicted proteins | sample 1B20Ametagenome_FD_182474 | JGI IMG/M metagenome (GOLD analysis project Ga0222419, IMG submission 182474) | Enriched microbial communities from leaf-cutter ant dump, University of Wisconsin, Madison, United States - 1B20A (version 2) | ecosystem: Environmental > Terrestrial > Nest > Insects nest... | reverse complement strand
CTACCCGCTATTGCGCCCCTTTGCACTCGGACTTGCCATCGTCCTTTTCCCCGCCCTGCTCTCGGTGTTCAACGGGGTGCTCCAGCCCACTGTTTCGGCTACGGGCGCAATGGTAAAAGATAGTAACCTTGTGATCAAGGAACTGTTAAAACGAAAAGAGGAAGAACTCAAAAAGACCGACAAATGGAAAGCCTATGTGGGCGAAGATGGTAGCGGTGACCGGGCAGAATGGTATAAGCTCACGCATCCCAAAGATCCCAATGGTCAGGATGAGGGCTGGATGGAGGCCATTGGCAACGATATACGGTTTTGGGCCGACAGGCAGGACTACAAAATGCGCCACAGTTTCAAAAAGTTTATGAACGAATTGCTGGAACTGGTCTATCAGGCAGCGGCACTTTGCATCAATACTTTGCGCACGTTCTTTTTAATCGTTTTGGCAATACTTGGCCCCTTGGTACTTGGCTTTGCGGTGTTCGACGGATTGCAGCATACCCTTTCGGTGTGGGTGGCAAGGTACATCAACATTTATCTGTGGTTGCCTATTGCGAACATCTTTGGTGCCATATTGGGCAAGATACAGCAGAATATGATCAAGCTCGATATACAGGAAGTGGCACAGAACGGCGATACCTTCTTTTCCAGTGCCGATACCGCATATCTAATTTTTCTGCTGATCGGAATAGTGGGCTATTTCTGCGTTCCAACGGTAGCCAACTATGTGGTACATGCAAGTGGCGGTAATTCGGTGCTGATGAAAGTGAACAGCATGACAGGTGGATTGGGCAGTTGGGGCAGTAATACAGGAACTATGGCCGGAGGTCTTGCCGCCAGTGGTACAAAACGGGCGGGCAAAGCAGTCGGGGGCATGGTTTCCGATGCCTTCGGGGACGGAAAGCGCCAGATGGGTGGAATGGCCGAAACTTCGGGGCAGGACTACTTTAAAGATAAATTAACCGGAGATACTAAATAATCAAATCATGTTTACACAATTCAAAAATATAGATACCGCCTTTCGGCATATCAAACGGTTCAGTATTTTCCTGATCCTTGCCAACGTATTTTGTATATGTTTCTGCATCTATAAGAGCTATGATATGGTGGACAGGGCGCAGAACCGTATCCATATCCTGTACAATGGCAAAGTTTTGGAAGCCATTGCTTCTGATAAAAAGACGAATCTGGAAGTACAGTTGCGTGACCACATCAAGACGTTCCACCAGTTCTTCTTTACCCTAAGCCCCGATGATAAGGCGATAAAACTGGGCATATCAAAAGCACTTTACCTCGCTGATGAATCAGCAAAAAGGCAATCGGACAATCTCCGTGAGGCAGGCTATTACAATAATATAATCTCAGCCAATATCTCGCAGGAAATCGAGGTGGACAGTACCAAGCTGGACATTAACCAATATCCCTACACCTTTACCTGTTACGCTACACAGCGCCTGATCCGCTCGTCCAATACCCTAATCAGGAAACTGGTGACCAAAGGCGAAGTCAGGGACGTAAAGGCCCAGACCGATAACAATCCCCACGGTTTTCTGATACAGAAATGGGAAATACTCGTCAATCAGGATTTACCCCTAAAACCATAGGCTATGAGATTTTTTAGAAAACAAAAGAAAAGCGGTAGTTCAGATACAATCTCAATCCGTATAGCAACATATCTGCAATTAAGGCAGCGGAAACTTGCGGACTGGCTGAACCAAAAAGCGGCTAAAGCATCAAGACAGGATTTATTATTCGGGCTTGTGGTTTTCTGCTCACTGTTCGGAGGCTACCTGCTCTTTCTGCTACTGGAAACCTTTGGGGCTTTCAATTAACCGATTATTCATTTTTAAATCAATTGATATATGAAAACAAAATCTAACATGGACAAAAGGAAGATACTTTTGTTTATGCCACTGCTTATTTTGCCGTTTATGGCACTTGCGTTCTATGCGCTTGGCGGAGGCAGGGGGCAAACGGGTGCAAAAGCACCTGCTCTGGGCATCAATACCAGCCTGCCCGATGCCTCGTTTACCACCGATACGCCAAAGACCAAAGCGGACTATTATAACAAGGCTGGCACCGCTTCACAGGAAGAGAATGGAATTGCCCGTATTGCAGCGCAACTGGGTTTTGATAATGCCGATGGCAATAAAGTACCTACACCACATGACCAGACCAGGCAGATTGATGAAAAGCTGGAAGCAATCACAAGGGAAATCAATAGGCCCGAACCTGCTGGCCCCAAACCTGTTAATTCTGGCAGGCAACAGCCCTCTGCCATCAAATCCGATGTTGACAGGCTCGAAGCACTGATGAAGACCATGCAACAGAACAAGACCGAAGATCCCGAAATGGCACAGCTTAACCAGTTGATGCAGGGCATTCTTGATGTGCAGCACCCTGACCGTGTTCTGGAAAGGCAGAGGTTCCGGCAATCGCTGTTTCCCGATAGCCAGTTCAAGGCTACGCCAGCTATTATCGTAGCAACGCAAAGAGTGGTACAGGGCGCTACCGTAAAGATCAGGTTGCAGGACACCTTGCGCATTAACGGGATGCTCATTCCAAAGGGTCATGAACTGTTCGGCGCTTGCAGGATTACCAACCAGCGTTTGCTTTTGGACATCAAAAATATCAGGCTCGGTACTTCCATTATTCCCGTTGATCTTTCGGTCTATAGTCTTGATGGCATGGTCGGCATTGATGCGCCAGAGGCAGTTTTGACCGATGCGCTGAACAATGGTACCGACAATGCGGTGCGTGGTGTTGGTCTTGGCGGTTTCGATAATTCGATTGGAATGCAGGTAGCAGGTGCGGGCATCGATGCGGCAAGACAGCTCATCAGCAAAAAGGTCAGGAAGATCAAGGTCAGGCTTGATGCTGGCAAGCAGGTTCTGCTTAGGGACAATGCACAGAAAAACAGATAATTAATTATTAATCCTAAAATCAAAAGTGATGAATCTCAACAACCTTGAAGATCTCAAAGACGAGATGAAAAAACTTGGCTTCAGCGATGAACTCGCCACAAAAATGGAAGAACACATGAAAGCCGATGACCCAAATTTTAAACTGTATGATCAGGTGCCGGCCAGAAAGGGACAAGTGGATATTACCCTGCACTTCAAACAGTCGGGACAATCGGACTATTACTACCTCAACAGACTTGAGGCGGTGCACAACCAGGCAAAACCTTTGGAAGAAGGGCAGAAATATATGGTCATTGTCAAAACCCCAGAGGGGCAGGACAATACGGTAAAGAAACTGGAAAACCTCGCCGAAGCGATCGAACATTTCAAAAAGCAAAAGGGAAATGCGGAACTCGCCTATGGTAAAAGTGCTGCCAGCAAGACCATGCTCGCCAACATGGAGGAAAGCAAGGTAAACTATGTATCGCGTGAATTTAAACGTGATTTCTATTCACCACCGTTGCCACAGACCTTTTGGCTGGATCATGGCAAGGGCTTCACTAAAGAGCAGGCCGCCAACCTCGTACAGGGCCGCTCCGTCTACCGTGATGACCTTTTAAGCCGTGAGGGTGCACCTTACAAGGCTTGGATGCAGCTCGATACCGATAAGGAACGTGACAGGAACAACAACCTTACTTTCCGCCAGTTTACCGATGCCTATGGTTATGACGTAAAAGCACTGTTGGAAGATTTTAAGATCAAAGAAATGGCAGACCCGAAAAAGGCAGAGGCTCTGGAAACATCGCTGATGAACGGTAACCGCCCGCTGGTTACCGTAGAGAAGGACGGGCAGGAAGCCAAGATGTACATCGAAACAGCGGTACGTTATGGCAAACTGAACTTCTATCGCGAGGATGGCAAGCCCGAAAAACGTGAACAGTTCCTAAAGGAAACCGGGCTGGAAATGGGCAACGTCTTCACTAGGAAACTGGAGCAAATGAAAGATAAGGACGTTTCACAGGGCCAGGGAATGGGTGTAAATTGATATATTCGTCTAACCATTTAGAACTAATTAAGTATAAACCATAAAAATTCTAAAAAACTAAATTTAAAAACATGGAAAAATTCTCAAAGGTCAAGGAACTGATCGCAGGCATTGAAGCCGATGCGGACAAATTCTACAACAAGGCAAACGGTGCCGCAGGCACAAGGGTACGCAAGGCCATGCAGGACTTAAAAGTATTGGCTGGTGATATCCGCAAGGAAATTACCGAGAAGAAAAACTCAAAGTAAAAACCATATTGTTTTGGGAACGGAACCTGATCGCTAGCGGTCAGGTTTTTTTGGCTCTATTCAAAACAATATTTATTTGAACATTAAAAAAGAATACTAATTTTGAACTTACAAATTGCTACTTTTATTAGCAATCTTTTACGTTATTTTAGCTAAAAATCAATTATGAAAATTAATCTCCATAATGCGGTAAAGTATTTTTTTCCTAACCCTTCGTTGGAGATGGTTTATTTTGAAGCTATAGCCAATGCTATTGATGCTGGAGCTTCTGAAATAGAAATCAACATAAGCCTTGAGTCATTTTCAAAACCTGAAACTTTTAGTCTTGAAATTACTGATAATGGCAACGGTTTTATTGAAAGAAATTTCGAAAAATTCTCCAATCTACTTGAAATTGAGGAAAAAGATCATAAAGGAGTTGGAAGACTTGTATATCTAAATTATTTTAAAAAAATCGACATTGTAAGCATCTTTGATGAAAAGTTGCGTATGTTTCAATTGCACGGAAAATTTGACGGAGAAAACGATTTAAGCGATGCGATTGGCTCCGCAAATAAAACCACCCTTAGTTTTAAGCAGTACAGCAAAGAAAAGATCAAGTCATATGATTATGTTAAGCCTAATGCCATAAGAAAATCAATACTTGCACATTTCTACCCATTATTTTATAGTTATAAAGTCGAATCAAAAGACTTAAAAATTGTTATAAGCCTAACAGTTAAGGAGCCAAACACGCAATACGATTTTTATACGGATAAAAAGGAAATTATCATCAGTCAAATTCCAGATTTGGAAAAATTGACGTTTGATGTCAAGGAAATTGATCTATTTGAAAAATTTGACCTTTATTATTCAATAAAAGAGAATGACAACAAAGAGTCTTCTACAATTACAGCTTTATGTGTAGATGGCCGGACACTTCCTGTTGATGTTCTTTCCAAAGGAGGGGTACCTAAAGGTCATGAAATCATATTCTTACTGTATTCCAATCTCTTTACTGGAAAGGTAAATGCTTCAAGGCAGGATCTTAACATGGACGAGGGAGAACTAAGATCAATAAAAAGAATTTTCGGCGAAAAAATTTCTGAAATCTTAGCTCAGGAAATACCGTCCATACAAGAAGCAAATACTAGAACAACTACTTCTTTGATGGAACGCTATCCACATTTAAGTGGTTTTTTTGAAACTAGTTCTGTTGGCCTGATCGACAGGAGCCAATCGCTAGAGCTGGCTCAGAAGAAGTTCTTTAATGAGCAAAAGGATGTTTTGGAAGCTTCTGAAGTTACTCAGGAAGTCTATGAAAAATCATTGGAACTTTCTTCAAGAGTACTTACAGAGTATGTGCTTTACCGAAATGTGATCATCGAAAAATTAAAAAAAATTGATAAGAAAAGTAGCGAAGCCGATATACACAATCTTATCGTCCCAATGAGGTCAAAATTATCAAAGGAACAATTCCACAATGATCTTTTCACAAATAACGCATGGTTGCTAGATGATAAATATATGTCATACTCAACTATTCTGAGTGACAAACATATGGGCGAGGTTCTTCAGAATATTACTATTGAGGCGGATTCGGACGATGACAAAAAGGAGAAGCGCCCTGATATTGCAATCATATTTTCAAATGACCCGAGCGAAGCAAAAAAAGTTGACGTAGTTATCGTTGAACTCAAAAAATTAGGTGTAGGTCTGGCAAAAAAGGAAGAAGTTGTAAGCCAGCTTAGACAAAGAGCAAGAAAACTGCTTTTGCATTTCCCTAATAAAATACAACGGATATGGTTTTATGGAATTGTCGATTTTGACGATGATTTCAAGGTTTCGTTACTGGAAGACAAATACATTGAATTATTTTCATGCGGAACGGTGTTTTATAAAGAACAGCCGATTATAACAGACCTAGATACAAAGGCAGAAATTCCAGTGGGTTTATATGTTCTTTCGTTTGATGCTTTCCTTAAAGATGCTGAAGTCCGAAATTCCACATTCTTAAATTTATTGAAAGAGGAACTTAAAGCAAATTCGACTAATAACTTTAACGGGGCTACATAAATGGCGGTTTATAATTTATAGCATCTACATCAACTTCCAGTAAATACCACGATCATCTTTCACTTTCACCATATTTTTCAGCATATAGGCAAACTCAATCATCTTTGCTTCTGGCTGTTTGATGCCTTTTTCCTTGAAGCCATCCCTTACAAATTCATTATATCCTTTCTTGGTAATCATGATCTCATCTAAATCAAAGACGTTTAATAAGGCTTCCAAAAATCGGTATTTACCGTTGCGTTCATCGTAAGAACTACTGCTTGTTATAATTTCACCATTTCGTTTGAAATGAAAGCCAAGCTTTACAGGCTTTCCATTGTAGTAATCGACCACTCGCTGGCTATGCCCGTTTTCTTCTGCGATCTGAAGCAGTTCCTTGCATTCATGAATTGGAATACCAGATACAAGCAGACCCTTAAAATCTTTCACTGCATATTCAGCTCTGCCAATACCATGTGCTTCAGCATGTGCGTACAAAGTCTGTATCAATAATACCTTGTCAAGGTCGGTGATAATAAATTCCATGTTATGTGTGAGTTAGGATTGCTAAGATAAGGAATCATAGAGATCAATCAGGGAGTCCCCATGGATATCTATCATTCTATCTTTATAATGTTGTTTTATTGGCATTGGTGGATAATAGAGCATAAAGATAATTTCTGTAATTTCATCAAAGAATTTGTTTTCCACAATGTAATATCCCTTTATCAGATGCCGATCTGGATATCCACTAAAAATTGATACAAGTTCGGTGTCATGGATATAGTTTTCGATAAATGGCCGTACATCATCATATTCTTGGATATTGCTAATCGTTCCCTCTTTTTGTGCTGTCAGAAAATTGAGCATTTCCCTAAGCATGAGCTGCCTGAAAGCAAGTTTGTCAAAACCGGGAACAATACAAGCCAAATACTCAGCAACGATGAGATGCTCATCAATTATGCCATTGGAAGTAGTGACTAATTCCTTAAGCTGATCTTCTGTATAATCCTTGTTAAGGTATTCATTGACAAATGGGTCTTCAATTTCTTTTTTCTCCCATTTGCTTATGTCAATGATCCAGTCATCTAGTGTACTCTTCCATTCAGACCAGTTCTTCGATGATTTAGTAATCCTTTCTACATCCTTCTCAAGATCGTTTATGATTTGTGCCTCATTATAGTGTTGTTCAAGAGCTTTAATATAATTGCCAAGTAGGATTGCACCTTTTCTATCATCCCAATAGCTAAAGCGATTTCTGGCAATCCCTTTTATATAAGCAAGCTTTTGCTGTATTGGTGGAAGTGATTGGACATGAAGTACGCCACCAATTTTGCTGATAAATAGATCCGCACTTTCATCAGTGGCTCCGTTTTCGTCGTATCTCAAGTAGTTTGTAGCCGCAATGTCAATAGCGTCAAGTACGTTCTGTACCTCAAACTTCTTAAGCCAATCCTTAATTGATTGTTTCCCACTGTCGGACAAAGTCCATGGTTGCATTTTACTGTTTAAATAGTTACCGACCATCCCATTTACATCATTATCAAATTCTGAAAGGGATTTCTTCCACTCCAGCATGAGCTCAATCTGCTCTCTTCGCTCTTGCAAAAGTTCCAACTGCTTCCTTTGCTTTTCAACAACAGAACTGTCTTGGAGAAGTTTGTCACTCTTCCCGTTATTGCAGTCAAAACAACTTGTAATCAGATTGATAATATCATTACCTCCGCCATTGGCTACTGGATTGATATGGTCAACATTAAGTATAGCTTCTGGAGACTTCAGGCCACAGTATTGACAGGTAAACTTATCCCGTTTAAAAACTTCAAAACGTATTCTTTTGGTTAGGCCGGTTCGTTTGGACATTGAAGCATAGATATTATCAGTTAAATATAAGCTTTTAATATAAAATTGAACCTTTTAAAAGCATCGATGAAAACGGGTCTGGACAATCATCCGCCTCATCTGCTCATAACAGTCCGCCCCATAGTCTTGTGCCCAGCCCACCTACACCCGTTCCCCTCATAGTTCCGTATCCTTTTCCCCGAATACCCTGCATCCGCCCAGCCTGCAATGTCGCATAGCATATTGCCCGACTGGACGCCCTTTCCCCGTTTCCCCTCACAGCGCCTGCCCTTACAAAATCTGGACAGGTATATATAAATCCTGATAAGGCACTGCAAGTGATTAAAATTTCAATCAACCTTTTTGTGCCAAAATTTCTGAACAATCCATTGGGCTGGACAAGACCAAGCCCGCAAGGGGTTTGCGAAAAAAAATCTTCCCTGCTCGCTGCGCTCACGAGGTATTTTTTTCCGCAAAGTCTTGCCAGTCCACTGGATTGTATCAAGTGATTGGCTTTTAACAAAAAGGCAGGAGGCTTCAGCCGACTGCATTTTAAAGGAGGAAAGACCAATGCACAGCACAAACGGCAGAAGCCCACCCACAGCAACCCACAGCGCAAAAGCCATAGCATTGCGCACACAGAGAACCGCCCTTTTGGGGCAGATTGTACAAATAATTATTGAAAAAAATCTAAAAAATAGAAATCATGAAAACTACAGTAATCACAAGCGGAAAAGAGAACGCAACAGGAAAAAACCAATCAAACGATAAATCGGCAATCCGTCCGGCAGTGCCTTTAAAGGATGCGGGAAAAAACGAGGTTAAGGAGGAACAGAAAGCCGAAGAGCAGACCGCAAAGAGCGGAGCGGTAAAAACCGAAGCAAAACCGAACGTTGAAGCGAAAGCGGAGGCTGTTGCGCCCGAAACACCAAAGGCAGAGCCGACCAAAGCGGAATTGAGGGAGCAGTTAAGGGAAAAGGGGGCTATCTTGAATTTGGATGCCACTATCAAATTTGCGTTGGAACTCAACCGCCGTATCAACCAAAGGGGCAAATTGTTGGAGACCATTAGCACATTGGAAGAGTTCGAGGTGGCACAAAAGGACGATGCGGACGAAACAGAGAGCAACCATTTTCAGCGTTGCGAGCTGACAATTGAAGATGACAAGGGCAGGGAGTTTACGACCAAAAACCCTTTTATCATCAATGCGGTGGCTACTATGGTCAACACGCTTTGTATCGATAAGCTTTCAGAAATCGAGGGGGATATCCATTTCCCAATCGGCAGATAAATAATAATGCCCCTACAATGGTGGGGGCATTTATCAGCTTTTTAAATCTTACGATAATGTTGGAAGCATTCAAAGAATTTTTAGACAATATGTATTGGGAGGGCTACGCGGACGAGTTCGAGGAGGATAACCCCAAAGCCTTCTACAGCCAGTACAGGGAATTTAAACAAAATCATGAATTACCGTTATGAAATATGAAACCCTATTTATTATGGTACGTGTGGCAGTCCACGCAGACCATGTGAACATTTCGGACATCGTTAACGAAATAGAAACACAGTCCAAACTCACGTTGACCGATACCGCAAACGTGAACATCCTGGAAACGGAGATTTTATTATCAAGGGCAAGGAACATTAAAAATATCAATCATGGCACACAACCTTAATTATAACAGCAAGACCGAAAAACATAGCTTCTTTTCGGTAAAGGAAAAGGCTTGGCACAGCTTGGGTACTATCATAGAGGACTACCCGACAAGTAGCGAAGCGATAAAGTTTGCAGGGCTTGACTATACAGTTGAAAAACGTCCCCTGTTTACCTATGACACAGAAAACCATACCGCAGACCCCGAAACGGAACTTATTATACCCGAAATAGCCGTTCCCGACTATTACGCTACCGTAAGGAGCGATACCGAGCAGGTTTTGGGCGTGGTGGGCAAGGATTACCAAATCGTACAGAATGTTGATGCCTTTTCGTTCTTTGATAGCATCGTTGGCGGTGGGGACGGTATATTATATGAAACGGCTGGGGCTTTGGGCAATGGGGAGCGTATTTTTATTACCGCCAAACTGCCCGAATTTATCAAGGTCGGCAGGTCGGACTTGATAGAACAGTACCTTTTTCTGACCACTTCACACAATGGCTTTGGGAGTATTACCGCATCATTTACGCCAATCCGTATATGTTGCCAAAATACCTTAAATGCCGCCCTGCGAAACCAAACAGGGGCGATAAAGATACGCCACACCGCAAATGCACACGAGCGTTTGAAACAGGCGCACAAGCTTTTAGGCATTAGCAACCAGTTGGGCGGAGAAATGGAACAGATTTTTAACCAATGGGCAAAAGTCAGGATTACGGACAAGCAGGTTAAAAAACTGGTGCAGATGGCAATGGCACCGAATAAGGAAGCTTTAGAAAACATACAAAAAGGCAGACAGGATGAATTTTCAAGTGTGTTCAACAATATAGTTGATAAAGTTTTGGAGTACTCGGGAACAAACCCCACACAGCAGTTTGAAACCACAAAGGGAACTTTGTTCGGTGCATACAACAGCGTTACGGGCTATTTTCAGAACGTGAAGAATTACAAGACCGATGAAGCAAAATTCAATTCGATTATGTCGGGCAATGCGTTGGGAAAGGCACAGGCTACGTTTGATCTCTGTAATGATTTTGCGAGGATTGGCGTAAATGCGCTGAACTAGGACAGTTTTTACAGCAAATTAGGCACTAGGGGCATATTGTTCTTAGTGCTTTGCTATGCCCAAAATTTCGGGCGGCCCTTGCGGGCAATAAGTGCATTAACTTTGCTTATAAAACTCTTTCTTAAACATTTGCCAACTTTTTGGTTGAAAAGTAGGCTGGTCAAGGCTTCTTAAATCCATCAGATTACAAAAATTTTGAAGCTATTTTATGAAACCTTTGACCTTTAAATCTTGGATTATTGGCTCAATAAGCCGTAAATAGTTCTCCAAATGATGAAAGTATTCCCTCTCAACGGTACAAACCGGACTCAAGTCCGATTTTCGAAAGGGCTGCTCCAAAACGAGCAGCCCTTTATTTTTGATTTTCAAGACATTACAGTAAAACGTTGGGTCAATAAAAGCGGTTCGAAGTGAACCCGCAGAATACACCAGATTATCTTTGAACACCGCCCGAACAATAGTGGGAGTTTCGGGGAAACTTTCGCTGAAATACGCAGAAATGTCCGGGAATGGGAGGAAGCATTTTAGGATTTAGTTGTGTAACCGAATGGTATCCTATATATTTGTAACCATATGGGTTCGGTTATATGGATTTAAGAAGAGATATTTTTCAAGCTGTTGCAGATCCGACGCGGCGCGAGATCATTCATTTGCTTAGTAACCAGTCATTGAACCTCAATGCGGTTGCTGGTCATTTCCAGATCAGCCGTCCGGCAGTTTCTAAACACATTAAGATATTGCGCGAATGCGGGATCATTGTCATCAGTCAGCAGGGCAGGGAGAGGTTTTGCAGGGCGGATGTGGGTAAACTAAAGGAAATAGATGCCTGGCTTGACCAATATCGTCAATTTTGGAATACAAAGCTGGATGCTTTGGGTGATTTCTTAGCGCAGCAGAATCAGTAGGATTTTATAATGAAGCAATTTAAATATTAACTGATATGGAAAAAAAAGCATTAATCGTAGAACGGGTTTATCCTGCACCGATTGAAAGGGTCTGGAAGGCGATCACTGATAAAGATCAGATGAAAGCCTGGTATTTTCAGCTGGAGGAATTTAAAGCGGAACAGGGTTTTAAATTCCAGTTTACCGGTGGTGATGACAAGGTGCAATACCTGCACGAATGTGAGGTTCTTGTTGTGGAGGCTCCTCATAAATTGAGTTACAGCTGGACTTATCCTGAGCACAATACCGGGTATTCGGTAGTGACCTGGGAACTTTTTAAGGAGGGCGAAAATAGCACGCGTCTGAAACTGACCCATGAAGGTTTAGACAGTTTTCCTTCAACCAATCCGAATTTTGCTCCAGAGAGTTTCTCTCAAGGTTGGAATTATATTCTGGGAGAATCGCTTCAAAAATACCTGTCTTAGGTACCGGATTTATTTAAAGTTTTGGGCTTGCCGTTGGCAGGCCTTTTTTATGTAAACAATTTTATAAAAAAGATTGTAATTGTTTTGTCGTTAAATGACGTCGTATTATATTTGTCGTCAAATAGCGACAAGATGATTTTAAGAAGAGATATTTTTCAGGCACTAGCTGATCCGACCAGAAGGGCAATTATCGTTCTGCTGGCTGCGCAAAGTATTACTGCTGGTGGGATTGCGGAGAAATTTGAGGGTGCCAGGTCTACCGTTTCCAAGCACATCCAGATTTTGCTGGAATGTGGGTTGGTTGAGGCCGATCATAAAGGCCGGGAAATCTATTACCAGGTCAAAATGGAAAAGCTGGCAGAGGTAGATCTATGGATGTCCGAATTGCGGAAAATCTGGGATGATCGTTTTGACCGGTTGGACAGCTATTTGGAACAGATTCAAAAACCAAAACAATAAGATATGGAAAATACGAGTAACAGAACCATGCAAACTGCGCGCACTTTTAAGGCACCCATTGAGCTGGTTTGGAAGGTCTGGACTGATCCGGAACATGTTTTAAACTGGTGGGGGCCTGCCGGTTTTACCAATACCATGCAGGAGATGGATTTTCGTGAAGGAGGGGACTGGAAGTTTATCATGCACGGGCCTGATGGAACGGATTATGCCAACCACAGTATTTTTAGGGAAATCATCCCTTTTCAAAAGATCGTATTTGAGCATTTCAACCCGCATTTTATAACCACGGTGCTCTTTGAAGCTAAAGGGGAAGAAACGGTTGTAGACTGGACGCTGTTGTTTGATACGGCTGAAATGCGTGAAATTGTGATCAAGGCGCATCAAGCAGATAAAGGACACCAGGAAAATATGGATAAGCTGGGTGCATATCTGGAAGTACAGAAACAAAAACAATAAAATTATGTAATCTGTAGGTTACCTATTATTTTTGTGTAACTTACAGATTACGTATTATGGAAAATCAGATTACGCATACTTGGTTTTTTAATCACGCTCCGGAAACTGTCTGGGACTACCTGACCAAATCAGAGTTGATCGCTGAGTGGCTTATGCCCAATGACTTCAAACTGGAGATCGGGCATCATTTTGTTTTTGGTGCCAAACCAATTCGCAGGTTCAGCTTTGACGGAAGGATCTATTGTCAGGTACTAGATTTTAAGCCTCAGCAGATGTTGCGGTATTCCTGGCGCGGGGGGCAGGGAGATAAAGTGTCTTTAGATTCCATCGTAACCTGGACTTTGAAAGAAGAGAAAGGCGGTACAGAACTTACGCTGCTGCATACTGGATTTAAAGGGTTGAAAAATTACTTGCCATACCTGATTATGGGTAAGGGCTGGTTGAAGATTGCTAAACGTATGTTAAACAAAATGGAACTTGCTGATGGGACAGTTGAATTTTGATGCCTTCCAGGTCATTGCAGATGCAAGCAGGCGGGAGATTTTGCATATGCTTAGTAAAGAAAGTTTGACTATCAATACCATTGCAGCGAATTTTGACATTTCCAGGCCGGCCATTTCCAAACACATCAAGATTTTGGAAAATTCAGGTTTTCTGACCATCGAAGACCGGGGCAGGGAACGTTACTGTCTGTTGAGTCAGGATGGTTTCCGCCAGCTCCGGGATTGGCTGGATTATTATGATCATTTCTGGAAGCAAAAGCTGTCTGCTCTGGAAACGCTGATGAATAAAAATATTAATGGGGCCAGCACCACCTGAAACCCCGCGGGCCGTATCCTGCCACAGGGCGGCCAATAAACCATTGGAAGATACGGTAATTTACTGGCGAAAATTCAATTTTCTAGATAAAATACTACAACTTATCATTGTGTTTACTGGTTCAGTTTTGATAAATTAGTCGGAAACAAAGCCAATGGCCTATAACCACCAGACAGCAGATAAAGTACTCGAATTGTTGCTATCCAAAACCGAGGATGTCACTGAAAAGGAGATGTTCAGTGGCATTTGTTTTATGGTAGCTGGTAAGATGTGTATTTGTGTTGCTGCCGAAGAATTGTTGTGCCGCATTGGAGCCGATCAGGTGATGCTGGAACTGGAGAGAGGCCATACCCGTAACATGATGAATAACGGCCGGGTAATGAAAGACTATATTTATGTGGAAGATACCGGATTTGATACTCCGGCCAAATTAAAGGATTGGGTAGATCTTTGCCTGGCTTTTAACCCTTTGGCTAAGGCGGCTCCAAAAAAGCGTAACAAGCCGGAAATTTCTAATCGTAAACTTTGATACCGCTATGATGCCGAATATGCCTTTTTTTCTGAACGCTAGTTTTTTAGCTGTTGTCTTTTTAACCCTGTTGATGTTGTCCCTGTTTTTATACCACTCCAGTAGTTTGGCAGTCAGGAACAAGACCTGGATGATCTGTTTGGCGTTTTTGGTTTGGATCCTGCTGCAAAGTGCGGTGGCGCTAAATGGTATTTATCATGCTGATCCTGCCGCGATGCCGCCAAAAATTATTTTGTTAGGAGTACTTCCACTAGTCATACTGATTTTACTGGTGTTTATCAGTAAGAGCGGAAGGGTGTTTCTAGATAGTTTACCCTTATTGCAACTGACTTATCTTCATGTGTTGCGTGTGCCGGTGGAACTGGTGCTATACGGGTTATATGTTTATGGAGCGATTCCGGAACTGATG
>Ga0222419_100898_pt1 | contig 15015 bp, 8 predicted proteins | sample 1B20Ametagenome_FD_182474 | JGI IMG/M metagenome (GOLD analysis project Ga0222419, IMG submission 182474) | Enriched microbial communities from leaf-cutter ant dump, University of Wisconsin, Madison, United States - 1B20A (version 2) | ecosystem: Environmental > Terrestrial > Nest > Insects nest >... | reverse complement strand
GGTAAGATTGAGAAGTTGCCCTGCGGGCCTGGCTGTGATGGTTGGGTCGTGGGTGCGTCCGATCCTTGAGAACTCAACAGCGTGCACTTGTCAAATGCCAAATAACCTCGCCTCGGCTTCGGCTGGGGGAGATTCCTTTGGATCAAAGACCAACTCCTTTTGGGGTTGGCATTCGGATGAAGTCAGTTGATTTTGTCTCTTTGGTCAGTTTCAAACTCGCTGCGTCACCGTTTTCCCGGTGGGGTATGCATTTCTTTTTTACGGAGAGTTTGATCCTGGCTCAGGATGAACGCTGGCGGCGTGCTTAACACATGCAAGTCGAACGGTGAACCAGGTGCTTGCACTTGGGGATCAGTGGCGAACGGGTGAGTAACACGTGAGCAACCTGCCCCTGACTCTGGGATAAGCGCTGGAAACGGCGTCTAATACTGGATACGAACCACGAAGGCATCTTCAGTGGTTGGAAAGATTTTTTGGTTGGGGATGGGCTCGCGGCCTATCAGCTTGTTGGTGAGGTAATGGCTCACCAAGGCGTCGACGGGTAGCCGGCCTGAGAGGGTGACCGGCCACACTGGGACTGAGACACGGCCCAGACTCCTACGGGAGGCAGCAGTGGGGAATATTGCACAATGGGCGGAAGCCTGATGCAGCAACGCCGCGTGAGGGATGACGGCCTTCGGGTTGTAAACCTCTTTTAGCAGGGAAGAAGCGAAAGTGACGGTACCTGCAGAAAAAGCGCCGGCTAACTACGTGCCAGCAGCCGCGGTAATACGTAGGGCGCAAGCGTTATCCGGAATTATTGGGCGTAAAGAGCTCGTAGGCGGTTTGTCGCGTCTGCTGTGAAATCCCGAGGCTCAACCTCGGGCCTGCAGTGGGTACGGGCAGACTAGAGTGCGGTAGGGGAGATTGGAATTCCTGGTGTAGCGGTGGAATGCGCAGATATCAGGAGGAACACCGATGGCGAAGGCAGATCTCTGGGCCGTAACTGACGCTGAGGAGCGAAAGGGTGGGGAGCAAACAGGCTTAGATACCCTGGTAGTCCACCCCGTAAACGTTGGGAACTAGTTGTGGGGTCCATTCCACGGATTCCGTGACGCAGCTAACGCATTAAGTTCCCCGCCTGGGGAGTACGGCCGCAAGGCTAAAACTCAAAGGAATTGACGGGGACCCGCACAAGCGGCGGAGCATGCGGATTAATTCGATGCAACGCGAAGAACCTTACCAAGGCTTGACATATACGAGAACGGGCCAGAAATGGTCAACTCTTTGGACACTCGTAAACAGGTGGTGCATGGTTGTCGTCAGCTCGTGTCGTGAGATGTTGGGTTAAGTCCCGCAACGAGCGCAACCCTCGTTCTATGTTGCCAGCACGTAATGGTGGGAACTCATGGGATACTGCCGGGGTCAACTCGGAGGAAGGTGGGGATGACGTCAAATCATCATGCCCCTTATGTCTTGGGCTTCACGCATGCTACAATGGCCGGTACAAAGGGCTGCAATACCGTGAGGTGGAGCGAATCCCAAAAAGCCGGTCCCAGTTCGGATTGAGGTCTGCAACTCGACCTCATGAAGTCGGAGTCGCTAGTAATCGCAGATCAGCAACGCTGCGGTGAATACGTTCCCGGGTCTTGTACACACCGCCCGTCAAGTCATGAAAGTCGGTAACACCTGAAGCCGGTGGCCTAACCCTTGTGGAGGGAGCCGTCGAAGGTGGGATCGGTAATTAGGACTAAGTCGTAACAAGGTAGCCGTACCGGAAGGTGCGGCTGGATCACCTCCTTTCTAAGGAGCATCTGGCAGCTTCGGCTGTCCAGGCGCCAGATCAGCACCGAATGTGTGCTGCTGGTTAGCTCATGGGTGGAACATTTGACATGACATCAGCGCAGCTGATTTCTGCTAGTACGTCGCTTCGGCGGTGGGAACGTGGGGGTTGGTGAGCGGGGTGTCTGCACGCTGTTGGGTCCTGAGGGACCGGACGTCGCAGCCTTTTGGGGTTGTGGGTCTGTACCTCTGGGCCTTTCGTTGTCTCCCGGTTGGGGAGGGGATGAGGGGTACCGCCCGTACTTTGAGAACTACACAGTGGACGCGAGCATCTTGCAACTGATCTTCGATCAGTTGCGATAGATGATCTTAAAGATCATTAGTCAATTTCTGATCCCGCCTTCGGGTGGGGTCGAGTTTTTGATTCGAACTCATGTGATTTCAAGTCTTTAAGAGCAAACGGTGGATGCCTTGGCATCTGGAGCCGAAGAAGGACGTAGCAATCTGCGATAAGCCTCGGGGAACTGATAAGCAAGTTTTGATCCGAGGGTGTCCGAATGGGGAAACCCCGCTGGGCGGCGTGCCGACCTAGTGACTCCCGTCTGAATATATAGGGCGGGTAGAGGGAACGTGGGGAAGTGAAACATCTCAGTACCCACAGGAAGAGAAAGCAACCGCGATTCCGTTAGTAGTGGCGAGCGAAACCGGATCAGGCTAAACCTAGCGTGTGTGAGAGCCGGCAGGCGTTGCACGTTGGGGGTTGTGGGACTTTTCAGTCGTTTCTGCCGAGACGGCGGCGTTACAAGGTGGTATAGACGAACGGTCTTGAAAGGCCGGTCATAGAGGGTGCCAACCCCGTAGTCGAAATGCCATGCTTGGCGCGAAGAGTATCCCAAGTAGCACGGGGCCCGTGAAATCCCGTGTGAATCTGTCAGGACCACCTGATAAGCCTAAATACTCCCAGATGACCGATAGCGGACAAGTACCGTGAGGGAAAGGTGAAAAGTACCCCGGGAGGGGAGTGAAATAGTACCTGAAACCGTTTGCTTACAAACCGTTGGAGCACCCCTGGTAGGTGTGACAGCGTGCCTTTTGAAGAATGAGCCTGCGAGTTAGCGATATGTGGCGAGGTTAACCCGTGTGGGGTAGCCGTAGCGAAAGCGAGTCTGAATAGGGCGATTCAGTCGCATGTCCTAGACCCGAAGCGAAGTGATCTATCCATGGCCAGGCTGAAGCGACGGTAAGACGTCGTGGAGGGCCGAACCCACTTAGGTTGAAAACTGAGGGGATGAGCTGTGGATAGGGGTGAAAGGCCAATCAAACTTCGTGATAGCTGGTTCTCTCCGAAATGCATTTAGGTGCAGCGTTGCGTGTTTCTTGCCGGAGGTAGAGCTACTGGATGGCCGATGGGCCCTACAAGGTTACTGACGTCAGCCAAACTCCGAATGCCGGTAAGTGAGAGCGCAGCAGTGAGACTGTGGGGGATAAGCTTCATAGTCGAGAGGGAAACAACCCAGACCACCAACTAAGGTCCCTAAGCGCGTGCTAAGTGGGAAAGGATGTGGAGTTGCTGTGACAACCAGGAGGTTGGCTTAGAAGCAGCCACCCTTGAAAGAGTGCGTAATAGCTCACTGGTCAAGTGATTCCGCGCCGACAATGTAACGGGGCTCAAGCACGCCACCGAAGTTGTGGCATTGACATTATTGGTAGGCCTTCGTGGTCCAGCCGTGTTGATGGGTAGGAGAGCGTCGTGTGGCGAGTGAAGCGGCGGGGTAACCCAGCCGTGGACGCTACACGAGTGAGAATGCAGGCATGAGTAGCGAAAGACGTGTGAGAAACACGTCCTCCGAAAGACCAAGGGTTCCAGGGTCAAGCTAATCTTCCCTGGGTAAGTCGGGACCTAAGGCGAGGCCGACAGGCGTAGTCGATGGACAACGGGTTGATATTCCCGTACCGGCGAAGAACCGCCCCAATCAATCCAGTAGTGCTAAGTATCTGAATCCTCACATTGAACCCTTCGGGGTTCGCCGTGAGGCCTAGCGTACGACCCCATGCTGGTGCGGTTAGCGTATTAACAGGTGTGACGCAGGAAGGTAGTCCATGCCAGGCGATGGTTGTCCTGGTGCAAGTGCGTAGGCCGAACGGTAGGCAAATCCGCCGTTCATGCAGGCTGAGACACGATGCGGATAAAAAGTGGATGATCCTATGCTGCCGAGAAAAGCATCGACGCGAGGTTCTAGCTGCCCGTACCCCAAACCGACTCAGGTGGTCAGGTAGAGAATACCAAGGAGATCGAGAGAATCGTGGTTAAGGAACTCGGCAAAATGCCCCCGTAACTTCGGGAGAAGGGGGGCCATCCACTTATACGGATTTACTCCGAAAAGGGTGTGGTGGCCGCAGAGACTAGTGGGTAGCGACTGTTTACTAAAAACACAGGTCCGTGCCAAGTCGCAAGACGATGTATACGGACTGACGCCTGCCCGGTGCTGGAAGGTTAAGAGGACCGGTTAGCCGTAAGGCGAAGCTGAGAATTTAAGCCCCAGTAAACGGCGGTGGTAACTATAACCATCCTAAGGTAGCGAAATTCCTTGTCGGGTAAGTTCCGACCTGCACGAATGGCGTAACGACTTCCCAACTGTCTCAACCGCGAACTCGGCGAAATTGCATTACGAGTAAAGATGCTCGTTACGCGCAGCAGGACGGAAAGACCCCGTGACCTTTACTACAGCTTGGTATTGGTGTTCGGTGTGGCTTGTGTAGGATAGGTGGGAGACTGTGAAGCTCGGACGCTAGTTCGGGTGGAGTCATTGTTGAAATACCACTCTGGTCACTCTGGATATCTAACTTCGGACCGTAATCCGGTTCAGGGACAGTGCCTGGTGGGTAGTTTAACTGGGGCGGTTGCCTCCCAAAATGTAACGGAGGCGCCCAAAGGTTCCCTCAACCTGGTTGGCAATCAGGTGTCGAGTGTAAGTGCACAAGGGAGCTTGACTGTGAGACTGACAGGTCGAGCAGGGACGAAAGTCGGGACTAGTGATCCGGCAGTGGCTTGTGGAAGCGCTGTCGCTCAACGGATAAAAGGTACCTCGGGGATAACAGGCTGATCTTGCCCAAGAGTCCATATCGACGGCATGGTTTGGCACCTCGATGTCGGCTCGTCGCATCCTGGGGCTGGAGTAGGTCCCAAGGGTTGGGCTGTTCGCCCATTAAAGCGGTACGCGAGCTGGGTTTAGAACGTCGTGAGACAGTTCGGTCCCTATCCGCTGCGCGCGTAGGAAGTTTGAGAGGATCTGACCCTAGTACGAGAGGACCGGGTTGGACGAACCTCTGGTGTGTCAGTTGTTCCGCCAGGAGCACCGCTGATTAGCTACGTTCGGGATGGATAACCGCTGAAAGCATCTAAGCGGGAAGCCGGCCTCAAGATGAGACTTCCATACCTTCGGGTGAGAGGCTCCCAGCCAGACTACTGGGTTGATAGGCCAGATGTGGAAGCACGGTAACGTGTGCAGCTGACTGGTACTAATAAGCCGATGACTTGATAACACACCGTTTGTTGGTGCTTGCGTCCACTGAGTGGTTCTCGATGTACGGTCGAAAACCACCTATTACAACAATGATTCATTCATGTTGCTAGGTTTTTGAAACATCAATAGTGTTTCGGCGGCCATAGCGTGAGGGAAACGCCCGGTCACATTCCGAACCCGGAAGCTAAGCCTCACAGCGCCGATGGTACTGCAGGGGGGACCCTGTGGGAGAGTAGGACACCGCCGGACTCCTTTTAGACGAAATGGCCACCCAACGCTGGGTGGCCATTTTGCGTTTACAGGATAGGAAGAACCATGCCGGAAGAAGAGCAGCGCGGCCCGCGTCGGAACGACAGCGGAGCGCGGGGGGAACGATCTTCCGGAGGTTATTCCTCGAACCGCGGCGGCGCTCCGCGTCGCGACGGCGGTCACTCCCGCGATGGGGGCGGTCAGCGTCGCGAAGGCGGATACAACCGTGACGGCGGTGCTCCGCGTCGTGAGGGCGGGTACAACCGTGACGGCGGCCAGCGTCGCGAAGGCGGGTACAACCGTGATGGCGGTGCGCCGCGTCGTGAGGGTGGCTACTCCCGTGACGGTGGTGCGCCGCGTCGCGAGGGCGGGTACAGCCGCGACGGCGGCCAGCGTCGCGAAGGCGGATACAACCGCGACGGCGGTGCTCCGCGTCGCGAGGGCGGGTACAACCGCGACGGCGGCCAGCGTCGCGAAGGCGGGTACAACCGTGACGGCGGTGTTCCGCGTCGCGAGGGTGGGTACAGCCGTGATGGTGGTGCGCCGCGTCGCGAGGGTGGGTACAGCCGTGATGGTGGTGCGCCGCGCCGCGAAGGCGGATACAGCCGTGATGGCGGTGCTCCGCGCCGTGAAGGCGGGTACAGCCGTGACGGTGGTGCGCCGCGCCGCGAGGGCGGATACAACCGTGACGGCGGCGCTCCGCGCCGCGAAGGCGGGTACAACCGCGACGACCGCGCACCGCGGCGCGACGGCGATCGCGAGCGGAGCCCTCGTTCCTTCCCGCAGCGCGGTGGAGCCGGTCGCGAGCGATCCGTCACCTCCGGTGGAGACCGCCCGCGTCACAACGACCCGTTCGTGCCGGAGGAGATCACGGCCCGCGACCTGCACGCGTCGGCCCGCAACGAGCTGAAGACCCTGAGCAAGGAGAACGCCGATCGCGTCGCACGCCACCTCGCGATGGCGTCGCGACTGATCGACGAGGACCCGGAGCTCGCCCACGAGCACGCCCTCGCGGCATCCCGCAGTGCGGGACGCATCGCGATCGTCCGCGAGACGCTCGGCATCACCGCCTACGCGACCGGAGACTTCGCACTCGCGCTCCGCGAGCTGCGCACCTACCGTCGCATCTCAGGCAAGGACGACCAGATCGCGCTCATGGTCGACAGCGAGCGCGGCGTCGGCCGGCCCGACCGCGCTCTGGAGACGGGCCGCGCGGTCGACAAGTCGACGCTGCCCACTCCGGTTCGCGTCGCCCTCGCCATCGCCATGTCGGGTGCACGTCTCGACCAGGGCGATCTCGAGCTCGCTCTCGGCGAGCTGGAGATCCCGGAGCTCGATCCCGATCGCGCGTTCGAATGGAGCCCCGCGCTGTTCGCCGCCCGCGCCGCCGTGCTCGAGGATCTCGGACGTACCGACGAGGCCGAGTTCTGGGCGCGCCGGGCCGAGGTCGCCGCCGAAGCTCTCGGCATCGACGAGGCGGGCGACGAGGAGATCTTCGTCGAGGACGGCCTCATCGAGGACGAGTTCATCGATGACGAGCTTGTCGACGCAGTCGATGACGAGCCTGTCGACGCGATCGAGGACGCGGATGCGGCATCCGACGAGGATGGATCCGAGGACCCGAGCGACGAGGACGACGCGCAGAACGAGGACGACGTCGAGGACGAGCCCTCGATCGAGGACGAGGTGCGCGAGCTCCTCGGCGAGGACGAGACCGCTTCCGGCGACGACTCCGCCGCCTCCGAGGAGGAGTGATGGGGATCTTCGCCAAGAAGACCGCGTCGCCCACGCCTCTGGACGGTGTCGACACCGTGCTCGCCGATCTCGACGGCGTCGTCTACGCGGGGCCCGGCGCCCTGCCGTACGCGATCGAGAGCCTGAATGCGGCCGCGAAGACGGTCCGCCTCGGCTACATCACCAACAACGCCTCCCGGACGGATGCGTCCGTGGCCGAGCATCTCACCAGCCTCGGGCTCTCCGTCGCGGCATCCGATGTCGTCACGAGCCCGCAGGCGGCCATGCGACTGCTCGGAGAGCTCGTGCCCGCGCCTGCGACGATCCTCGTCGTGGGCGGAGCCGGACTGGTCGACGAGCTGGAGAAGGCCGGGTACACGCCCACCCGCAGCGCCGAGGACTCGCCGGCCGCGGTCGTGCAGGGCTTCGCGCCCGAGGTCGCGTGGACGGATCTCGCGGAGGCCGCGTTCGCGCTGAAGCTCCCCGAAGAAGAGGGCGGCATCCCCTGGATCGCCACCAACACCGACTGGACGATCCCGCGTGAGCGCGGGGTCGCCCCCGGCAACGGCACCCTCGTCTCGGCCGTGCACACGGCGATCGGCCGCCTGGCCACCGTCGCGGGCAAGCCCGAGGTGCCGATCTTCGAAGAGGCGAAGGCCCGCTTCGATGCGAAGAGGGCGCTGTTCATCGGCGACCGTCTCGACACCGACATCCTCGGCGCCGTGCGCTCCGGCATCGAGTCCGCTCTCGTCCTGACGGGCATCGACCGGCCCAAGCACGTGCTCGCCGCCCCCGAGGGATCCCGGCCGACCTACATCCTCAGCGACCTGCGCGAGCTGCACGAGCCCTACCCCGTCGCGACGGAGAAGGACGGTGCGCACTGGGTGAACGGCGCGGGAGTCCGCGTCGTCGGCGGCGATGTGGAGATCGTCGCCGAGGGAGAGACGCAGATCGACCTGCTGCGTGCAGGAGCCGCGGCGATCTGGGCGTCGGGGACGCCCGTCTTCGTGCTCCGCGTGCCCGAGCGCCTGTACGAGGATCCTTTCCACCGGCCCTGACGTGGCGACGGCGCGACGTCAGCGGCCCCGCGTACAGTAGAGGCGTGAGCGAAGAGACGACGAGCGCGCCGACCGACGGCCTGTGGAGCCGCCTGCGCCTGATCGAGGGTCAGCCTCTCGCCGACCGGGCTGCGGCCTACTCGGCTCTGCACGACGACCTGTCGCGTCGCCTGGAGAGCGGTGCCAGGCTCGAGCAGCGCGAGTCTCCGGCGTCGCGATGACGCGACTCGACGCCGCCCTCGCAGCGCGCGGCCTGGCGCGCTCGCGCTCCCATGCGGCCACGCTCATCGCAGAAGGACTCGTCAGCATCGACGGGCGTCCGGTCGTGAAGGCGTCCACCGCGGTCGACGACTCCGCCGAGATCACGGTCGCCGGCGCCGATCACTACGTCGGCCGTGCAGCGCACAAGCTCATCGCCGCGCTCGACGGCTTCGACATCCCCGTCGAAGGCCGGCTCGCCCTCGACATGGGCGCGTCCACGGGCGGATTCACGCAGGTGCTGCGCGAGCGAGGCGCCCGCAGGGTACTCGCCGTCGACGTCGGGCACGGGCAGCTGGCCGGCTCCGTCGCCGCCGACCCCGGCGTCGTGGCGGTCGAAGGGTACAACGTGCGCTACATGACCCCCGAGAACCTCGCAGCCGAGACGGGGGAGCCCGCACGGCCCGATCTGGTCGTCGGCGATCTCTCGTTCATCTCCCTCGAGCTCGTGCTTCCGGCGGTGGCCGCCGTCGCAGCGCCCGGCGCCGATGTCGTGCTTCTCGTGAAGCCGCAGTTCGAGGTCGGGCGCACCGCGGTCCGCGGCGGGCTGGTCACGGACCCGGCGACCAGGGCGGATGCCGTCGCCCGCACGGTGTGGAGCGCCTGGGACGATGGTCTGGGCATGCTCGGCATCCTTCCCTCGCCCATCCTCGGCACGCACGGCAACGCCGAGTACCTGGTCCATCTCGCACCCGGGCGTGGCACCGATCCGTCAGAATGGTCGGACCGCATCAACGCACTGGCAGGGAGCCGATGAACGAGCGCAACATCCTGGTCGTCGCCCATGCGGGCCGTGAGGACACCGTCGAGGCCGCGCACCGCGTGGTCGAGGCGTTGCGCGAAGCGGGCGCTCGTCCGGTGCTCCCGGCCGAGGACAGCGCCGACCTGACTGCCGTCGATCCGCTGTTCGCGGACGTCGACGTGCTCGGGGAGAGCGTCGATCAGGCAGAGCTCGAGCTCGCCATCGTGCTCGGCGGCGACGGCACGATCCTCCGCGCGGCCGAGCTGGTCCGCGGGTGCGAGGCGCCGGTGCTCGGCATCAACATGGGTCACGTCGGGTTCCTCGCCGAGATCGATCGCGACGACATGGACGCGGCGGTGCATCGCGTCATCGACCGCGACTACGAGGTCGAGGAGCGGCTCGCCCTGTCGGTGCGCGTCAAGGACGCCGACGGAGCGGTCATCTACGAGACCTGGGCGCTCAACGAGGCCACGGTCGAGAAGGCCAGTCGCGAGCGCATGATCGAGGTCGTGCTCGAGATCGACGGCCTGCCGCTGTCGAGCTTCGGCTGCGACGGCATGGTGGTCTCCACGCCCACCGGCTCGACCGCCTACAACTTCTCCGCGGGGGGGCCGGTGATCTGGCCCGGCGTCGAGGCGATCGCCGTCGTCCCGCTCTCCGCGCACGCGCTGTTCGCCAAGCCGCTCGTGGTCAGCCCCGATGCGGCGGTGGCGATCGAGATGCTCGAGGGCACGTCCGGTGCGGGCATCCTGTGGTGCGACGGGCGCCGCTCGCACGATCTGCCCCCGGGGGCGCGCGTCGTAGTGCGACGGTCGTCGCGGCCGGTACGTCTCGCGCGGCTGCATCAGGCGGAGTTCACGAACCGGCTGGTGCGCAAGTTCCAGCTGCCGGTCGCCGGATGGCGCGGCCAGACCGCGGGGGCGCAGTCGTGATCGAGGAGATGCGGATGCAGGGGCTCGGCGTGATCGCCGACGCCGTCCTGCCGCTCGGACCGGGGTTCACCGCCATCACGGGCGAGACCGGCGCCGGCAAGACGATGGTCGTCACCGGCCTCGGCCTTCTGCTCGGCCAGCGCGCCGACTCCGGTGCTGTGCGCGCGGGGGCGGCGCAGGCATCGGTGGCCGGGGTCTGGATCGTGCCGGAGCAGGGCGCGGTGGCCGAGATCGTGGCGGATGCCGGCGGCGACCTCGAGCCGGCGGGCGCGGGAACGGCCGAGCTGTACGTCTCGCGCACGCTCAGCGCCGAAGGGCGCAGCCGGGCGAGCGTCGGCGGACGCGCGGCGCCGGCCGGGGTCCTTTCGGCCCTCGCCGACGAGCTCGTCGTCGTGCACGGCCAGTCCGAGCAGCTGCGGCTGAAGTCGGCGGCGGCTCAGCGCGACGCGCTCGACCGCTTCGGCGGCGCGCCGATCGCCATGGCGCTGGCGGCCTACTCCGAGGCGTTCACGCGCTGGCGGGCGCTCGACGCCGAGATCGCCGACATCACCGAGAACCGCGACCGGCGCGCCGAAGAGGCCTCGCGTCTGCGCGAGGCGCTGGCGCTGATCGAGGCCACGGCCCCCGAGGCGGGGGAGGACGATGAGCTCGCGGCGCGCGCCGAGCGGCTCGCGAACGCCGAGGAGCTGCGGCTCGCGGCATCCGTCGCCCACGGCGCCCTGTCGAACGAAGACGGAGAGACCGACGTGTCCGGCCTGATCGGCGAGGCCCGCCGGGTGCTGGAGCGCGCCTCCGACGGCGAGCTCGCCGAGATCGCCCAGTCCCTCGCGGACATCGGCTACCGGGTCGCCGACCTCGCGGGCCAGCTGTCGGCCTATCTCGCGGATCTCGACGAGTCCGGACCCCACGAGCTGGCCGCGGTCGAGGAGCGTCGGGCGGCGCTGGGCGTGCTGGTGCGTGCGCACGGCTCGCTCGATCAGGCGCTGGAGCTGTGGCAGACCGGATCCGTCCGCCTGGCCGAGCTGGACGACGACGATGAGCGGCTCGGCCGGCTCGAGGAGGAGCGCGATGCGGCGAGGGCCGAGCTCGACGAGCGTGCGGCGGCGCTGACCTCGGCCCGTGCCGAGGCGGCGGTCCGGCTCGGCACGGCCGTCAGCGAGGAGCTGCGCGCGCTGGCCATGCCCGACGCGCGGCTCGAGGTCGCCGTCACCGAGGGCGCCGAGAGCACGTACGGACGCGACGACGTGGCGATCCTGCTCGCTCCGCACCCCGGCGCGGAGCCCCGCCCCGTCGCGAAGGGCGCGTCGGGCGGCGAGCTCTCGCGCGTGATGCTCGCGATCGAGGTGGTCATCGCAGGCACGGATGCCGTGCCCACCTTCGTCTTCGACGAGGTCGACGCCGGCATCGGCGGGGCCGCGGCGATCGAGGTCGGGCGGCGACTCGCCCGGCTCGCCGAGACCTCGCAGGTGATCGCCGTGACGCACCTCGCCCAGGTGGCGGCGTTCGCCGGCAACCATCTCACCGTCGTGAAGGCCAGCGACGGCGCGGTCACCGCCTCGAGCGTGCGGCGGCTCGAGGGCGATGAGCGCGAGGCGGAGATGGCGCGCCTGCTCTCGGGACTCGCCGACTCCGACGCCGCACTCACCCATGCCCGCGAACTCCTCAGCCTCGGCCGCTGAGCAAGCTGATAGGATAAAAGCCCGTGATGAACTCTTCTGCCGCGGGACCCAAGAACGACACGACCAAGCACATCTTCGTGACGGGCGGTGTCGTTTCTTCTCTGGGCAAGGGCCTCACTGCAGCCAGCCTCGGCAATCTCCTCACCGCTCGCGGACTGCGCGTCGTGATGCAGAAGCTCGACCCGTACCTGAACGTCGATCCCGGGACGATGAACCCGTTCCAGCACGGCGAGGTCTTCGTCACCGACGACGGCGCCGAGACCGATCTCGACATCGGCCACTATGAGCGCTTCCTCGACATCAACCTGTCGCAGGCCGCCAACGTCACCACCGGGCAGATCTACTCGCAGGTGATCGCGCGCGAGCGTCGCGGCGAGTACCTCGGCGACACCGTGCAGGTCATCCCGCACATCACCGATGAGATCAAGCGGCGCATGCGGCTCCAGGCGACGGAGGACCCGCGTCCCGACGTCATCATCACCGAGGTCGGCGGCACCGTGGGAGACATCGAGTCGCAGCCGTTCCTCGAGTCGGCCCGCCAGCTGCGCCACGAGCTCGGCCGCGACAGCGTGTTCTTCGTGCACGTCTCTCTGGTGCCGTTCATGGGCGCCTCGGGCGAGCAGAAGACCAAGCCCACGCAGCACTCCGTCGCCGCCCTCCGTCAGGTCGGCATCCAGCCCGACGCCCTCGTGCTGCGCAGCGACCGGCCCGTCAGCGAGAGCAACCGCAACAAGATCGCGCTCATGTGCGACGTCGACGCCGAAGGCGTCATCAACACGGTCGACCTGCCAAGCATCTACGACATCCCGTCGACCCTGAACGAGCAGGGGCTCGACTCGTACATCGTGCGCCGCCTCGGCCTGGCCGAGAAGGCCGTCGACGTCGACTGGACCCGCTGGAACAAGGTGCTGCACGCCGTGCACAACCCCAAGCACGAGGTCACGATCGGTCTCGTCGGCAAGTACATCGACCTGCCCGACGCGTACCTGTCGGTGACCGAGGCGATCAAGGCGGGCGGCTTCGCCCAGGAGACCAAGGTCAACATCCGCTGGATCCCGTCCGATCTGTGCGAGACCCCCGAGGGCGCCAAGGAGCAGCTCTCGCAGCTCGACGGCATCTGCATCCCCGGCGGCTTCGGCATCCGCGGCATCGAGGGCAAGCTCGGCGCGCTGAAGTTCGCGCGCGAGCAGGGCATCCCCACCCTCGGCCTGTGCCTGGGCCTGCAGTGCATGGTCATCGAGTACGCGCGCGACGTCGCCGGCATCCTCGGAGCGTCGTCGACCGAGTTCGATCCCGAGACCACCGAGCCGGTCATCGCGACCATGGCCGAGCAGGTCGAGATCCTCGACGGCGGCGACCTCGGCGGCACCATGCGCCTCGGTCTCTACCAGGCGGCCCTCGCCGAGGGATCGCTGGCCCGCGAGCTGTACGGCGAGCCCGTCGCCTCCGAGCGCCACCGTCACCGCTACGAGGTCAACAACGCCTACCGTGCGCGCCTCGCCGACGCCGGGCTCGTCTTCTCGGGGCTCAACCCCGAGCTCGACCTGGTCGAGTACGTCGAGCTGCCGCGCGACGTGCACCCGTACTACATCGCCACCCAGGCGCACCCCGAGCTGCGTTCGCGCCCGACCGACCCGCACCCGCTGTTCCGCGGACTGGTCGGCGCCGCGATCGAGAGGCACCGCGCCAGCGAGCTGTTCAGCGAAGATGACTGACCCCTCCACAGGCCCAGGGCTCCAGGCCTTGCGTGACGAGGCCTTCGACCCCGAGGTGCTGCAGAGCGACCTCGTCTACCAGGGCCGGGTGTGGGACGTGCGCTCGGACCGCGTGGCCTACGGCGACGGCGAGATCGTCCGCCAGTACGTCAAGCACACGGGCGCCGTGGCGATCGTGGCGATCGACGACGAGGAGAGGGTGCTGCTGATCCAGCAGTACCGGCATCCGATCCGTCATCGCGACTGGGAGCTTCCGGCCGGCCTGCTCGACATCCCAGGGGAGGACCCGCTGGTCGCCGCGCAGCGCGAGCTCGCGGAGGAGGCCGACCTGGTCGCCGAGGACTGGCTGCCTCTGATCTCGGCGTGGACGACGCCCGGCGGCAACGACGAGCTCATCCAGATCTTCCTGGCGACCGGCATCGGGCAGGCCCCGGTCGCCCACGCCAGGGAGGACGAAGAGGCCGACATCCGCCTCGAGTGGGTGCCGGTGGCGGATGCCGTCGACGCCGTGCTGGAGGGCAGGATGCGCAACGGCATCCTCGCGATCGGGATCCTCGCAGCCGCACGGCGTCGCGCGAAGGCGTAGGCCGTGCGGCTCGACCGGGCGATCGACGCGTATCTGCGCCACGTCACGATCGAGCGCGGTCTCAGCGAGCACACGATCTCGGCGTACCGGCGCGATCTCGGCGGCTACGTGGACTGGCTGACGGACCAGGGCGTCGACGACACGGCCGGCATCACGCAGGCGCTGGTCGGACGCTTCATCGCCGAGCGCGCCGCGGCGACCCCTCCGCCCGCCGCGACGAGCCTCGCCCGGCTGCAGTCCTCGGTGCGCGGCTGGCACCGGTTCCTCGCACGCGAGGGGGCGGAGCCGGACGATCCGACCGGCAGGCTCCGTCCGCCCAAGGCTCCGCGGCGCCTGCCCAAGGCGCTGACGATCGACCAGGTCGAGCGGCTGCTCGCCGCCCCGCCGGCCGACGAGCCCATCGGCATCCGGGATCGGGCCCTCCTCGAGCTGATGTACGCGACGGGGGCGCGGGTCTCCGAAGCGGTCGGGCTCGACGTCGACGACCTCGCCCACGGCGACGTGCTGCGGCTCCGGGGCAAGGGGTCGAAGGAGCGCATCGTGCCGATCGGCTCCTACGCCCGGGTGGCCGTCGAGGCCTATCTGACCCGGGTGCGTCCTGCGCTGGCCGCGAAGGGTCGTGCCTCGGCGAGGCTCTTCCTGGGGGCGCGGGGCGCGCCGCTGTCGCGGCAGAGCGCGTGGCTGGTGATCCGCGCGGCGGCCGAGCGCGCGCAGATCACGGCGGAGATCTCACCGCACACGCTGCGGCACTCGTTCGCGACCCATCTGCTGCAGGGG
>Ga0222419_100896_pt1 | contig 15092 bp, 9 predicted proteins | sample 1B20Ametagenome_FD_182474 | JGI IMG/M metagenome (GOLD analysis project Ga0222419, IMG submission 182474) | Enriched microbial communities from leaf-cutter ant dump, University of Wisconsin, Madison, United States - 1B20A (version 2) | ecosystem: Environmental > Terrestrial > Nest > Insects nest >... | reverse complement strand
CACGTCAGCAAACTGGCTCAGCAATATCGGCGTACCATTATTACTGATGAATTTCAGGTCCTTTACATCGTCAATATTCGCTCTTCCTTTATCGTTAAACTTAATATTGATATCGTATTCGTTTTCCCCGGCACGATACTTATTATCCGTATTCCCGGAGAAAGCGGTTTGCATCATACCACCTACAGCAGCAATGCTCAATCCCAGGCTGTTCATTTTGTCACGGTCCACTTTTACACTGATCTCAGGGTTTCCTGCTTCGGAAGTCAGCTTAACGCCTGTAGCTCCCGGTACCTTCCGCAGCTCGTCTGCCGCCTTTTCTGCAAACTCCTGGGCGTCTTCCACATTCGAGCCCAGAACGGTCAACTGAAGCGGTGATTGCTCCGCCCCCATGATGCCCACATTCACGGTTTTTATTTTTGCATCCACCAGGAGGTTCTGCAGCTCTCTTTTCAGCACGGCAGAATACACCTTCGAATTCTCTTTATAGTCCTTCTTTAATTTAACGTGTATTTCCGCTTTGTACCTGGACCCCCCCACTGCTATCAACCCGTCTGAAGCCTGTCCTACCGTAGTGATCATCGTAGCCACTTCAGGTTTTTCAGCAATATAGGCTTCCGCTCTCCGGGTCAGCTCATTGGTACGCTCCAAAGAGGCATCTTTAGGCAGCTCAAACTGCACATAAAACTCACCCCTGTCAACAGAAGGAAAGAAATCCGAACCAATATATCCTTTTGATACCAGTCCGAAGGAAGCAAATAACAATACAACCGCTACCCCCAACGTGATCACTTTGTTCATTCTTGAACGCAGGCTCCATTTAAGTATATTGGATATCCAGTTGGTGAACCGGGTCAGTCCTTTTTCAAATCCATAGATCACTTTGCCCAATACTGACTTTGAGCTGATCAGCTCCAGCTTTCCGAAACGGGAATACAACCAGGGTACCACGGTAAAGGATACCAGCAGCGACAACGCCGTTGAAATGATCACCGTAACGCAGAACTGCGCCAGTATATTAGCTACCAGCCCGGTGGAAATCGCGATCGGAAAAAACACCACTATGATCACCAGGGTAATAGCCGAAACCGTAAAACCGATCTCCTTTGCCCCGTCAAAGGCCGCCCGCACCCTGTTCTTACCCATCTCCATATGTCGGTGTATATTCTCGATCACCACAATGGCATCATCCACCAGGATGCCCACCACCAGCGAAAGTCCCAGTAAAGACATCAGGTTAAGCGTATATCCCATCATCAGCAATCCCGTAAAGGTTGCGATCAGCGATAACGGGATCGCTATCATGGTGACGGCTGCATTGCGTAAGCTGTGCAGGAAGAACAGCATGATAAAACCTACCAGCACAATAGCAATGATCAAATCGTGAATAACGTTGTTTGCCGCGTTCAGCGTGAACAGGGATGAGTCGTTCGCGATCTGCAGCTTAATATCATCCGTCTGGTAATCTTTTTCTACTGTTTCAATGGTTTCCCTTACCTGCCTGGATACTTCCACGGCATTTGCATCAGATTGTTTAAACACCTGGAGCAGGATCGTGTTTTCACGGTCTACCCTGGCTATCTTTTCAATTTCCTTGATACCATCCTGCACATCCGCTACATCTTTCAAAAAGATAGTAGCACCTGATGGTGAGGTGACCGGCAGGTTCCTCAGCTGATCGATCGAGCTTACTTTCCCCGCCAAACGGATGGTAGTACGGTTATCCCTTGTACTGACACTACCGGTAGGAAAATCCAGGTTGGAGGCGGCTACCACCTGCTGCACCTGGTTGATAGATAACCCGTATCCCTGCAATTTAACAGGATCCACACTGATCTGTATCTCTCTTTCTTCTCCCCCGATCATATCTACTTTTGCGACCCCGTTGATGCGTGCAAATACAGGCTGTATTTTTTTATCCAGCAGGTCATACAGTTCTTTTTCAGACAGATTGGAAGTAACTGCCAGGCTCATGATCGCCACATCATCCAATGAAAACTTCGACAGGGAAGGCGTTTGCACGTCATCCGGGAGATCGTTGAGCACGGTATTGATCTTACGCTGCGCGTCCGTCAGGAGGAAGTTGACATCGGCGCCTGCATTCAAAGTGATCATGATAAGGGAGACGTTCTCCATGGATTTGGATTCCATCTTCTTAATGCTTTCCAGCGACGACACCGCGTCCTCCAGCTTTTTGGTAACGGAATTTTCCACTTCAGAAGGAGAAGCGCCCGGGTAAATGGTCTGAATGGTCAATACATTCACTTCAAATCTTGGAACCAGCTCGTATCCGAGGCGTGTATATGAAAAGATCCCGGCCAACGTGAGTATAATAAACAACACAATTATTATACTGGGACGTTTTATTGATATTTCAGTTATTTTCATCTTTGTAAATTTCTACATGTTAAACCGGGGTCACTTATTTGATTACCTGCACCGGTGTTTGATCAAAAATGTTTATCTGCCCGGAAACAATTACTTCATCCCCTACAGACAACCCGTCCAGCACTTCTATATAATCACCAAAGCTTCTGCCGGACTGTACTCTTTTTTCCACTGCTTTACCATCTTTGATAATAAATATCCTGTTGTCGCTTACACTACCTACAAAAGCATTACGGGGCACCACCAGGGTATTGACAGAAGCGCCTTCTCCAAATTTTGCAGAGCCATACATACCGGCACGCAGCTCATTTTTCGCATTGGGGATCTCCACTTCAACAGGAAAATTCAGGTTCGCATCTGCCTTGGGCGCAATGAAGTTTATTTTTCCCGTGAACACTTTATCGGGGATCACACTTACTATTATGTTCACCTTTTGCCCTTCCATTAAAGCACCGATGTTCTTTTCATCAACATTTACCTTCAGCTTCAGCACGCTGATATTCACCACATCAAACGCCGCAGCTCCTAGGTTCACATAACTGCCCGGCTCAATTTTTTTAGAATTGACAATACCGGAAACAGAGGTCCTGATAGCCACATCGCCCGCAGCGATCTGCGCGTTCCGCAGGTTGTTTTTAGCCGTTTCGTACTGAAGACGCACACCATCCAGTTGCTGGCGGGTAACACCACCGGTTGTGAAGGCGCTTTCAAAACGTTCCAGGTCCATTTTTGCATTATTCAGATTTGCTTCAGCATTTGCTACCGATACATTCTGCTTATCTGCTACCACCACGGCCAGCGTTTGGCCGGCTTTTACAAAATCGCCTTCTTTTACCAATACCCTGGCCACCCTTCCTGCCGCTTCGGCACCTACTACCACTTCCTGCTTAGGAATAAAGGTTCCATTAGCTATGTAACTCAGGTCGATATCCTTCATGGCAGCAATATCTGTTCTTACGGAAACTGCCGTATTTTGTTTAGCCACCTCATCGGTTGCCGCTTTATTGACAGCTTTATTTTTGTCCAGTTGCCGCTGAATGCCTGCCAGTGATGCTATAATTACGACAACAGTAATGATGATTCTTACAACAGAAGATTTCTTATTTTTCATAAAAATTATTGATAGTGATCCGTTAGTTATTAATTAAAGATTTTAAGTTTCCGTTTGCCTTTAATAGTTGTATTTCAGCTACCCTGTAGTTCAGCAGGGACGTGGTGTAATTATTTTGTGCATCAGCATATGCTTTCTCTGCATCCAGCAGCTCTGTCAGGTTTGCCAGCCCGTTCTGGTAGTTGTTTTTTATATTCTCCAGCACATCCTTTGCCAGGCTGATGTTGCGCTTATTGGTATCCAGCGTAAGCAGGCTGTTTTTTATCTGCGATCTGGCATTGTCGTTTGCCAGCGCCAGTGCCAGCCTGGTGTCTTCGATATCTGCTTTCAGTTTTTTGATCTCAACTTCAGACTGGTTTATCCGTGCACGGGTGCTGCCGCCGTTGAAGATCGGGATAGAAAGGTTCAGGTTGAGCCCCGAAAAACCAGACCAGTTCACCTGTTCGCTCTTATTAAAGATGGGCATATACGGCCCCATACCCAGGTAACCCAGGTTGCCGGAGAAAGAAAGCGTAGGATAATAGGCCGCTATCTTTGCTTTCCTGTTCAGGTCCAGCAATTCGGATTGCTTATTCAGCAGCCTGATCTCGGAACGGTTCTCAACATTGGGCTCATCCATAAGGATAGCAGCGTTCACTTCAAAATTTTCATTGGGCAATACGATATCCTTATCCATCTCCATGCCTATAGCGAACTTCAGTGCATTTTCTGAAAGCTGCAATGAGTTAACCATCTGTTGCTTACCTGCCTCCAGGTTGTTGACTGCTACTACCGTACGGTCCAGGTCTATTTTTTTTGCCAGGCCTGCATCCACCAGCCCGCTGATCACCTTTTGGGTCTTAACGGTATTATCCAGGTTGGTCTGGATGGTGTACAGCTGTTGTTGCAGTTGAAAAACCTGGTAGTAGGCAGCGGCTACTTTTTCTATCAATTGCTCATCGGTAAGCGTAGCATTGATCCGGTAAAACTCCCTTGTAGATTTAGCAGCCTTCAAACCGGTAAATATCGCCTGGTTGAAAATCTGCTGGTTCACACTGAGCGTTGTGTTGGACTGCCATTTTTGGCCCATTGATATCACCATCGTTTTTCCCGTACCAGTCAGGTCAGGCAATGCAATTTTCTGCAGCATCGGGTTATAAGTAAGCGTTCCGGAGCCACTGACCTGCGGCAGAGCCGAGCCCCTCGTTTCATCAATTAAGTACTGCGCATTTTCCACATCCAGCTTTGCTTTTTGTGCTTCCACTTTGTGCTCCAGCGCAAAATTCAGTGCCTGCTGCAAGGTCAGGGTTTCCTGTGCCGAAGCTATATTGCCACTGAGCGCAACCAGGCAGATGACCACGAACAATTGTATTCTCTTCATTTTGTTTATATGCTTGTTTTATCTTAAAATTTATTTGATTGCATTTTGAGGAGATGCCGGGCAAAGCAATTTTATATTATGAACCACCGGGTTTCGCATGGTAATTTTTTAAGCCCGAAACATAAATGGCGATCAGCTCTTTCTGCTCTTCGAACAGGTTGCGTATAGCCTGGTGGTCGGGGATGACATGGGTATTACGGTAATTGTCCTGCATGGCGTTCAACGCATTTAAAAGCAGCGCCGCCTTTTTCTCCGCATCTATTTTCCGGATCTCTCCCTCTTTCATCGCCTTTTCAAAGGCTGAAGTAAAGATGGCCTGTTGCTCTGATTGCATTTGCTTTATAAAACAATGCAGCTCATCAGCATCAGCTAATTTTTCATTCGGACCTTCCGTTGCCAGCATAAAATATTTTTCAAAAAAATCTTTCTTTACCTCTACGATCCCCGTCAACCTGTCCAGCAGGTTATCACAGCTATATACCTTTTCTTTCATAGCCGTTATCAGTAAAGCCATGATATTAGCGGCAACTTTAATGATCAGTGATTTTTTGTCGGGGAAATAATAGTACATACTCTGCTGTGAAATACCCAGGTCTTTCGCTATTTCGGAGAAAGTGGTTTTATTGAAACCAAAATGGGCAAATCGCCGCAGGGCAGCTTCCGTTATAAGTTCTTCTTTTACAGGTGTTTCTGATTTCAAAACTGACTATTTTACTATTTGACTTTTTTAATTTAAAAGTCAAAATTACGACAAAAAAAATATCTTCAAAATTTTCGGAGAAAAAAATTTCTAAAATTGTAATCCCTTAACAAATATGGAGACCATCTCTTTTTCTTTGGTCAGGATGGAATCAAACTGCTCCTTGGTGGGAAAAACCATCACACCGTCCTGCTGCAGCATAACATATCTCAATCCCTGCAGGCAATTCAGTAACAGCTCTGCAGTGGCTGCCGTATCTTTAATATGAAGCACCTTATCCTTTTTACCCTTTTCCAGGATCCTCTCTATATTATGTAATTCCGAGGTCTTTGCGCGGTTAAAAATCTGTTTGAGTTCTTTCGGCGCTTTTTCTGTAGCTGTTTTTAAAAATTCAATGATATTGTAATGCTGATGAATAAAGCTGTTCCGCGCCTGGAGATAGTCAATCACGTTTTTCAAAGGATCACTGTCCGCAGGCAGGTTGTTCTCCATTTTTTGAACGGAATCTATCACATTGGTCAGTACAGCGGCATACAGGCTGAGCTTATCGGGGAAATAATAATACAGCAGCGCCTTTGAGATACCGAGATCTCCCGCAATTTCAGCCATAGTGGTTTTTGCAACCGTAAAATGGTTAAACCTTTTTTCGGCCGCCTGTATGATCGCTTCCTTCTTTATATCCTGTTTCATAATGCAGCTTGTAAAGTACGTTTATTTTTTTTTAATAGGATGTATGCGCCGGGGTATACGCCATCCGGACGCCGGTCACTGACAGACAATGCCCTGCACAGGTGCCTTGAACTTCCGGAACCAGGTACAGCGTATAATTCCCGCTCCTTATGGCAGGTCACGGAAAGCACAAAAAACCGTTATATTGATAATATATTCATAATATGTAGCGATTCTGGTTGTCATTGTGGTTTATTACATTTGTAACATGAGGAATAATGAGATCATCAGCTCCTTATTTTTTGATGTGTGCACCCATAACAACATGAAAGCTTATGAGCAGCTTTATAAAATGTTATATGGAAAGCTCGTTCATTTCTCTGCTGCCATTGCCGGGTCTTTTCAGCTTGGCGAAGAAACAGTTTCAGATGTATTTATCAGGTTATGGCAAAAGAGACAACAACTTTCTTCTGTCAGGAATCCGGCAGTATACATATACGTATCTGTCCGTAACGCCTCGTTAAACACATTACATCAGCGGAAAGCTCAAAATAATATCCCTTTTGAAAACCTTGATGCAGATGCGCTGGCAATTACTCCTGATATTGAAGAAAGGCTTGTATCCAGAGAAGTAGCCCTGATCATTGAAAAAACGATACGCGAACTGCCTGAAAAATGCCAATTGATATTCCGGCTGATCAAAATAGACGGGTTTACCTATAAAGAAGCTGCAGAACTGCTGGATATTTCTCCTAAAACCGTAGATGCCCAACTGGCTATTGCCGTAAAAAAGATAACGTTGGCGATCCGCCTGCATATTCCTTCTCACCTGGTGAATGATTTTTTGAGATCCTGAAAAAAAATTGATTTCCCTTAGGGAACTTTCTCTTCTTTTACTGTCCTTATCTGCACATGGATACAGATCAAAAGGATAACGACAGGCTATGGCAACTGCTTGCAAGAAAAGCGGCTAATGAAATAACAGACGAGGAAAACATTGAATTGTCGAAGTTATTACAGCAGCACCCCGACGCTTTATATGCCCAGGAAATTATGGTGCAGGAGTGGCACGACAGTTATAAGCGGTTCAGCGAAGCTGATACCAATGCTGCTTTTGAGAAACACAAATCCCGTTTGCAGCATGCTCTGAATGAAGCAGAAACAGCCCATCTTGCAGAAGATATGCCGGCAGATAAGCAACCAGCATATAAGCGGCTGGTTTTTCGCTGGGCTTCTGCTGCTGCGGTGTTCATTACAGCAACTTTTCTTGCCCTTAAATGGCACAAACCCCCAGAGCCGGAACTACAGCCCGAAACTTTGCAGCAACTGGCTACACAATACGGGGCAAAATCGCAATTGGTTTTACCGGACGGCACGAGGGTTTGGCTGAATGCCGGAAGCAAACTTGACTATCCCAAACAGTTTACAGGTGCTAACCGGGAAGTGACACTGGAAGGAGAAGCCTATTTTGACGTAACAGCTAACAAACAACACCCCTTTTGGGTACATACAAGAGCTTTCACCGTAAAAGTAGTAGGTACCGCTTTTAATGTAAGGGCATATGCAGACGAAGACAGCGCTGCAACTTCACTCATCAGGGGTTCGGTAGAAGTGGAACTGACTGCCAATAAAAAAAATACCGTACTGCTCCGCCCTAACGAAAAGCTCACAGTGCCTGTAGCTGCCAGCGACCAGGAATTTCAGAAAGCCTCAGATGCTGATATCAAAAAAAATATTTTTCCCGAAATAAAAAAAACAGTGGTAACTACAGATAAGGCAAATACGGTTGTAGAAACAGCCTGGATGGAAAATAAGCTGGCTTTTAAAAATACGTCGTTTCAACAGATTGCCTTATCGCTTGAAAAATGGTTTGCGGTCAGTATACAATTCAAGAATGAAAATAAGAAAAAACTGAAGCTGAGCGGCACTTTTGAAGGGGAAACACTGGAAGAGATCCTGGAGGCTTTTAGTGTAGCGAATATTAACGGAGGCAAGGAATTCTCCTATAAAAAGGATAGTGAAGGCATAATATGGATCTATTAAAAAAGAAATATAAATACATTAATGAACCAAAATAACTGTATGAAAAAGAATGATACGACCTGACCAGGTAAAAGTTTCTTTAACAAAAAACGGGAAATGTTGGCGCATTTCCCGATAAGAAGGTTAAAGAAAATGTTTTGTCCAAACGTGATTTAAACAAATATTTTATCAACCAACAAATCAAAGGTAATGCAAAAGTTACTACGGCTTCACCCTTCCCGCTTATACCGGGAACTAAGAAAAGTGTTCCTGTTTATGAAACTGACAACCCTTTTTTTATTTGTTTGCTGTTTGCATGTAAGTGCAAAAGTGCATTCGCAAAAAATATCCCTTCATCTCAACCGGGTTTCACTCGAAAAGGCATTTTCAATTATTGAAAATCAAACACATTATCGTTTTGTGTACAATGATGATAATATTCCCTTCAATCATAAAATATCGTTAGAAGCCAGGGGAATTACCATAGAGGAACTATTAGGTAACGTATTAAATAAAACGAACCTTGGTTTCCGTATGCTGTCTGAAAAGCTGATCGTAATTGCTCCAAAAGGAACCGAAAAAAAAGATGTGACCGTTACCGGGGTCGTAACGAATACATTAGGAGAAGCTTTGGCAGGCGTAACCGTTCAGCTTAAAAATACCAATGTAGTGGCTACCACTGATGTTGACGGTAACTTTGAAATAAAAGTTCCTGAAAATGCCATCCTTGTCTTTTCCTTTATCGGGCACGAAACACAGGAAATAGCTGTAGAAGGCAGGTCATCTCTCAATATTACATTGGCGGCCCTGGAAAATTCGTTGAATGAAGTGGTAGTAGTGGGATATGGCTCTGAGAAAAAGATAAATATAACCGGCGCGGTAGACCAGATATCCGGCAAACGTCTGGCAGAGCGGCCTATTGCCAATCTTTTCCAGGGATTGCAGGGCATCAGCCCGGGTTTAAACATTACCTACCCCGGCGGTAAGCCCGGCGCCACCCCTTCAATCAATATACGTGGTATTGCTACTTTAGCAGGAGGCGGATCTACACCGCTTATTATCATTGATGGCATTGCCGGCAGCGTAGACGATATTCTTCGCCTCAATCCGCAGGATATAGGTTCAATGTCTGTTCTGCGCGATGCGGCTTCTGCTGCTATTTACGGGGCCAGGGCTGCATTTGGCGTGATATTAATTACAACCAGGGCGGGTGCCAGCGGCGGCAAACAACGGGTAACATACAATAATTATTTCTCCTGGTCAAAACGTACGGTTTTGCCCGACCAGATTACCGATCCCTATATCTATTCCAGGGTTCTTGAAACAGCTACGGATAATACACCCTGGGACTATGTAAACTACTCGGACTATCAATATCAGTGGGCAAAAGAGCGTTCAGAAAACCCTTCGGTGGAAGATACCCGCATAGATCCTAATGATCCGACGAAATGGATCTATATGGGCAACAACAACTGGAATGATTATTTTTTCAATAAAGCAAGCACTTCCCAAAACCACAGTGTATCCTTCAGTGGCGGCTCAGAAATCGGAAAAGGAAAACCTTTTGGCTACCTGTTATCAGCGGATTGGACCAAAGAAAACGGGTTGAACAAGCTGGCAAAAGACGACTGGAACCGGTATGGACTCAGGGCAAAGCTGAATTTTACTCCGCTTACGTGGTTTAAAATCGAAAATAATTTAAATATATACCAGGTAATTACCGACGCGCCTACATTTAGCATTACCGATCTGTATTACCTGCAGCCCACACAGGTAGCTAAAAACCCGGATGGCACCTGGGCCAATACAGGAGCAGGCAGGTTGGGAGCCCAGCTTACAGATGGCGGCCGTAATGTTGAAACACGTTTCGGATTTCAAAATATTTTACGTGGAACGGCCAGCTTTTTGAACAACGACCTGCAAATAACGGGCAGTGCCAGCTTTAAACGGGAATTGTGGAAGTACAACACAGATGTAAAGAAATATAAACTTGGCTATGGTCCCGATGATATACGCGAGGAAGGTGGCGCCGGATCAGTGTCTGTAAGAAACGGGGTCGTAAAACATAATGTGTTCGATTTGTTTGCCACTTATAATAAGACCATTGCAAATGATCATGCCTTTAAATTAATAGCGGGCTATAACCAGGAAGAATATAGCTGGCTCGTCGAAGGAATGTCCCGCGACCGGCTTATCACCTCTTCATTACCGTATATCCGGTTAGCAACTGGTGAAAACCCGACGATCAGCGCATACGACAGCAGCTACGCCTTACAAAGTGTATTTGGCAGGCTGAACTACACATTCAAAGGCCGTTATATCATTGAAGGCAACGGCCGTTACGATGGGTCTTCCCGCTTTCCAAAAGAAAGGCGCTGGGGATTTTTCCCCTCTGTTTCGGCAGCATGGATAGCCAGTGAAGAATCGTTTTTTAAGCCCTTACAGGAAAAAATATCTTCACTAAAATTGCGTGCATCCTACGGCGATCTCGGCAACCAGAATGTGAATGTGTATGAGTATATCCAGGCCTTACCTGCTAATTTATCCACATACCTGATCAACGGTTCAATGCCGACTATTATTTCAGCAGCGCCGCCGTTAAAAATAGATCCTGATACTTACACCTGGGAAAGAGTAACTACTTTTAACGCAGGGGCCGACATCGGGTTGTTAAGCAACAAAATACAGGTGGGCTTTGATTATTTCGTTCGTAAAACCATCGGCATGCTGGCCCCGGTAGCTGAGCTGCCCGGAGTATTGGGCACACCTGCCCCAACGCAGAACGTTGCAGATCTTGCTACCAAGGGTTGGGAGCTGACAGTGGGATACAGGGATAATTTTGATATAGGTTCCAAACCCTTTTCGTTTGGTGCTAAAGTATTTATTTCTGATTCAAGATCAAAGATCACTAAATACAACAACGAACAGCTATTACTTTCAGGTTACAGGGTAGGCCAGGAGATCGGTGAAATATGGGGACTGGAGAATGATGGCTATTTCAACAGCCAGGCAGAAATAGATGCCCTGAATGAATCTGCTATTGTTCCCTGGGGAGCGCTGGATATTGTGCCGGGATGGCCTAAATATGTCGATTTAAATAAAGACGGAAAAATTGAAAAAGGGCAAACCGTTAATGATCCCAGGGATCTGAAAAAAATAGGAAATACAAGTCCCCGTTATCGCTTTGGTGTGAACCTTGACTTTGACTGGAGTAATTTTGACCTGTCTGTATTTTTACAGGGCGTTGGCAAGCAGGATTTTTATCCCCGCCACTATCTTTTCTGGGGTCCTTACCAGCAGCCTTATGCGGGTATTTATGAATGGAATCTTGATTACTATCGCGGTGCTTCCGAAACCGGTGCCGATCGCGACAGGCATTCTGCATCATATATAGCAGCAGGACTGGCAGACGAAAACAAAAATTCCTATTTTCCTGTTTTACAGTCGTGGCTGGCGGATGCCAACTATGGAGCAGGGCTGGATATTCCGCAAACCAAATACCTATTAAATGCCGCCTACCTGCGCATTAAAAATGTAACGCTTGGCTATACTATTCCCAATGCTGTTACCAAACGCTTTAAAGTAAGCAGGCTGAGGGTATTCTTTACCGGGGAGAACCTGTATGAATTTTCTTCCATCAAAAAATATATTGACCCCGAAGCCGTGGCAGATGGCTGGGGATGGGCTTATCCATACCAGCGAAAATTCGCCTTCGGCATCAATCTCGATTTTTGATTGATATGTGACAGTTTATTAACAGAAAAAGAAATCACATGAAAAAGTTTATCAACATACATACCTTATTAGCCTGCATGGTGCTGTTGACTGCGTCCTGCAAAAAAGATTTTATGGACCGGTATCCGCAAACATCAGTGCCGCCTGAATTATTTTTTAAATCTGAAGAAGACCTTGCCTTATATATAAATGGACTTTTAACCATACCCGGCAGGGGAAATTATCTTTCCGATCAGGATACAGATGACAAGGCTACTACAGGAGCAGTGGAAGTTAAATCTATTATGACCGGTAATCCCAGCTCCCAGAATATTACATCAGGCTGGAGCTGGAGCAGGCTCAGGAATATCAATTATTTCCTGGATAATTATTCCAAAGCCGAGGTATCAGATGCTGTAAAAAATCATTATGCGGGATTAGCCAGGTATTACCGTGCCTTATTTTATATTGATAAGGTAAGTCGTTATTCAGACGTGCCCTGGTATTCAAGAACACTTAATCCTTCTGACACTGCGGACCTGTTTAAGCCCCGTGATCCAAGGGCTCTGGTGATGGACAGTGTAATGGCTGACCTCGCTTTTGCCGCCGCTAACGTAAAAGAAGAAGTACCTACCGGAACGCCCAATACATGGGTGATGAAGCTGGTGCAGGCCAGGACGGCTTTGTATGAAGGAACTTACAGGAAATATCATGATGAGCTCAATCTTGCAGGCACTGCTGACGGGCTGCTGCAACTCGCAGCCGGAGTATCAAAAGATATTATGAATTCGGGAAACTTCCTGCTACATGACTCTTATGAAGAGCTGTTCACCAGCGCTACGCTCGCAGGTAATAAAGAAGTATTGCTGGCAAGTATTTACGACCAGGACCTGAAACGCAGCGGAGGTAACGGAAATATACTGGATTATGAGATGTCGCCTTCACGTGACCTGGTACAAACGTACCTGATGAAAGACGGAAGCAGGTTTACGGCACAAGCAGGGTACCAGACATTTGGATTTGTACAGGAGTTCCAAAACCGCGACCCACGACTTTCGGCTACGTTAATATACCCGGGGTTTGTATTTGCCACCAATGCACCTAATCCTAAACCATATGTTCAAAGGCTGAATAAGAACTTTACAGGCTACCATCAGCTAAAGGGTTACATCAACAGTACAGACAATAAAACAATAGCAGATGTTGATTTTCCTGCATACCGTTATGCAGAAGTATTGCTAATTTACGCAGAAGCAAAAGCAGAACTGGGAACACTCACACAATCAGACCTGGACGAAAGTGTGAATTTATTGCGCACAAGGGCAGGACTCCCAGGGCTCGATATGGCATGGGCAAACAGTAATCCGGACCCGTTATTAGCGGCAAAGTACCCGAATGTGTCAGGCGGGAACCAGGGGGTAATTTTTGAAATACGCCGTGAGAAAAGAGTGGAGTTTGCCATGGAGGGTTACAGGTTCGATGACCTGATGAGATGGGCGGCAGGTAAAGCGCTGGAAAAAATTCCGGAAGGTATGTATTTTTCAGGGCTGGGAAACTTTGACCTTACCGGCGATGGTATTGCAGACATTAAGCTGATAGACAAGAATGCTGCTATTCCCAACGAAGACCAGAAGGAAACGAACTCACTCGGCGAAAAGCTGGTATATTATAAAGCGGGAAGCTTTGGAGAAGATGTAACCGTATATCTAAAAAACGGTAATGCGGGAGGAACAACAGTGACCGAAATCACACCGCGCCAGTTTATAGACCCCAAGTATTATTATCGTCCCATACCCTTCGACCAGGTTACGCTGAACCCGGCCCTGAAGCAGCTATTCGGATGGGAATAAATATTTTTTTAATCAACAACAGCAGGACAGAAATATACTCCTGCCCTGCTGTTTGTTCTACTTTATATGAAAAGAAGAAATGTACTCAAACAGGTGGGCTTACTGGCGGCAACCGCCCTGGCGGGTAATGCGGTAAGGGCAAAGGATCAAAAAAACGAACGTTCAAAACCCGTCCTTACCGTTGCTCATATAACGGATGTGCATATACGTCCGGAAGAAAATATACCTGATCGTTTCAAAGAATGCTTACGACTTGTAAAACAGCATAAAATTGACTTTGTGTTGAATGGAGGTGACTCCATTCACGCCGCGGATTATAATGATATAACCCGCCCAAGGGTTACAGAACAGTGGGATGCCTGGTTCGACTGCATAAAACAGCTCGCGGGTTATGAAATATACAGCTGTATAGGAAATCACGATCCCTGGTGGGCTGCCCCCGACAAAACCGATACCATGTATGGAAAAGAATACGTCGTAAAGCAGCTCAACATTCCGCACCGGTATTATAGTTTTTCAAAAAAAGGATGGCATTTTATTATCCTTGATGGTAATAATCCCGGTATTACGCTTGATGAAGAGCAGTACCAATGGCTGGAAAAAGACCTGGCTGCACAGCCTGCCGGCACGCCTGTTCTGCTGATGTCGCATTTTCCCGTATTTGGCGCCACGCCTATTTTAGTGGGTGGCAACCATTCAGACAATAAGAAACTAAAAGATCTTTTTTATCAGCACCGCGATAAAGTGCGTGTGGTATTAAGCGGACACAATCATTTATACGATAAAGTATTATATAACAACATCTGGTATTGCTGCAACGGCGCCATGAGTGGCTTTTGGTGGGAAAACGGCGATAAGGAAAGCGCCGGGCGGGGATACTATCTTGAAACACCGCCGGGATATGCTGTATTGAAGTTATATACCGATGGATCGGTGACAAATGAGTATTACCCGCACGGGCAATGATAGTTTGCCCGTACATTTATATTTTTTTAACGATCAGGAAACTGTTCCGTTTAACACAATCAGAAAAACTAAAATGAAACATTTTATTATCTGTTTAGCTGCTATTGTAATTACCAGTGCATGTGTGGCGCAGGCATCTAAAAAGGCCATCTTTGTGATAGTAGATGGCATTTCATCTGACGTAATTGAAAAACTAAACACACCCAACCTCGATGCCATTGCTAAAGTAGGCGGGTATACCCGGGCACATGTAGGAGGCCAAAAGGGTGGTTATTCGGAAACACCTACCATATCGGCCGTTGGCTATAACAG
>Ga0222419_100895_pt1 | contig 15100 bp, 10 predicted proteins | sample 1B20Ametagenome_FD_182474 | JGI IMG/M metagenome (GOLD analysis project Ga0222419, IMG submission 182474) | Enriched microbial communities from leaf-cutter ant dump, University of Wisconsin, Madison, United States - 1B20A (version 2) | ecosystem: Environmental > Terrestrial > Nest > Insects nest... | reverse complement strand
CTATACTTACCTAGCCATTGGCGTAGCGTTCCTGACGGGATACTTAGCTCCTCTGCAATCTGTGGCAATGTCTTCGTCTGTTCCTGGATAAACTTGACCGTCTTTCTTTTGAACTCTTCGTTGTACGTTTGCCTTGTCTCTGTCATCTCCGGACACCTCTTCATCCCATGTAGTTTTATTATCTCATGCTCTTAGGAGATGTCCACTTTCTATGCTACCACCAAATTCCCTCACAAACGCACCGCTGGCCCGGAATTAGACGAAATAATCGACTAATCCCCTCACAAACGCGCCGCTGGCCTGGAATTAGACGAAATAATCGACTAATCCCCTCACAAACGCGCCGCTGGCCTGGAATTAGACGAAATAATCGACTAATCCCCTCACAAACGCGCCGCTGGCCCGGAATTAGACGAAACAATCGACTAATCCCCTCACAAACGCGCCGCTGGCCTGGAATTAGACGAAATAATCGACTAATTCCCTCACAAACGCACCGCTGGCCCGGAATTAGACGAAATAATCGACTAATCCCCTCACAAACGCGCCGCTGGCCCGGAATTAGACGAAGGTTCTCGGCTTTACATCAAATCATGCGATTTCTTTATTGCCGTCTATATAGCGACAATTTTACTTGACGGCGATAGATTTTCCTCCTACACTTACTTATGAACATTAACAAAGTTATATGTGAGGAGTGAAATCTCATCATGCAATATCGCAAACTGGGCAACACCGGCCTGAACGTCTCAGCGCTCAGCTTCGGCGCTTCGTCGCTCGGCTCCGTGTTCAAGCCGATCGATGAAGATCAAGGCATCCGAACCGTGCATGCCGCGCTGGATCAGGGGATCAACCTCATCGACGTATCTCCGTATTACGGCTTGACGAAGGCGGAGACCGTGCTTGGCAAAGCGCTGGCAAGCGCTTCGGTCCCCCGGGACCGCTACATTCTGTCGAGCAAAGCGGGGCGCTACGGCGAGGACACGTTCGATTTCTCGGAAGCCCGGATCGTCCGCAGCGTGGACGAGAGCCTCGCCCGCCTGAAGACGGATTATCTGGACATCCTTCATCTTCACGATATTGAGTTCGTACCGCTGGGGCCGGTCCTCGAGGAGAGTATCCCGACACTGCAGAAGCTGAAGCAGCAAGGCAAGATCCGCTTCTTCGGCATCACCGGGTTCCCGCTGAAAGTCTTCCAAACCGTGCTGTCGCAAACGAGCGTGGACGTAATCATTTCCTACTGTCAATATTCCTTGAACAATAACCGGCTGCTTGAACTGCTGCCGCTACTGGCACAGAAGGGCGTGGGCCTGATCAACGCCTCCCCGATCTCGATGGGACTGCTCAGCCGCCAAGGGGCGCCGAATTGGCATCCGGCAACGGAGGAGATCAAGGAAGCGTGCCGGCGGGCGGCCGCCTATTGCGACGAGCGCGGAGCGGATCTCTCGAAGCTGGCGATCCAATACGCGGTCCACAACGCGCAAATCCCAACCACCCTTGTCGGAACCGCGAACCCGGCGAATATCGAGAAGAACATCGCCTGGATTGACGAGCCGATCGATCTCGATCTGTTCCAGGAAGTGCAGGAACGGCTCCGCTCCATTCACAATTTCATATGGTCTGTCGGCCTGCCTGAAAATAATTGATTCAAAACCACTGAGAGGAGAATCCCAAACATGCGAACGATCGTATGCGAAACCCCGAACCGCTTCAACCTGATCGACACGGAACGCCCGACGATCCAGCAGGGAGAAGCGCTCGTCCGTATTCGCCGCGTCGGCATTTGCGGCACGGATTTGCACGCTTTCAGCGGGCGTCAGCCATATTTCACGTATCCGCGGATACTCGGACACGAATTGTCCGGCGTTGTGGAGGAAATCGCGAGCCCCGGGGCAACTTCGTCGGACATTCGAACAGGCGATCAAGTGTGCATCCTGCCGTATGTGGCCTGCGGACAGTGCCGATCATGCCGTCTGGGGAAACCCAACTGCTGCGTGAAGCTCGAAGTGATCGGCGTTCATCGCGATGGAGGCATGCGGGACTATATTGCCGTGCCGCAGGCGCAATTGATCCCTGTACCGTCCATCGGCCTGGAAGCCGCCGCGATCGTGGAATGCCTCGGTATCGGAGCGCATGCCGTACGCCGGGCGGCGATGGCGCCGGGCGAGACGGCGCTCGTTATCGGAGCGGGGCCGATCGGCCTTGGCGTCATGAAGTTCCTGCATCTTGCGGGCATGCGTGTCGTTGCGATGGACATGAATGCGCGGCGGTTGGCATTCTGCAAGCAATGGGGACCGGCGGACTTCGCCGTGAATGCCGCCGAGCAGCCGCTGGAACGGGTGCTTGAGATAACCGGCGGCGATCTGGCCGACGTCGTGTTCGACGCGACCGGCAGCGTCAAGTCGATGGAAGGCGCGTTCGCCTATGCCGCGCACGGGGGCAAAGTCGTGTATGTCAGCCTGGTGCGGGACAATATTACGTTCTCCGACCCTGATTTCCACAAGAAAGAAATGACGCTGCTCAGCAGCCGGAACGCGACGCGGGAAGATTTCGAGACCGTCATTCGGGCGATGGAAGCGGGGCAGGTGGATACGGATTCGTTCATCACCCATCGCGCGCCGCTCGAAGCGATGATCGGCGAGTTCGATTCGTGGCTGAGACCGGAAACCGGCGTCATCAAGGCGATGGTGGAGCTATGAGGAGCGATGGGGGAGCGTGCGGCATGCCGCGAATCGATGCGCATCAGCATTTTATCGACTACACGCCGGAGGATTACCCGTGGATCGACGGCGAGATGCAAGCATTACAGCGCCCGTTCATGCCCGTCGATCTGAAGCCGCTTCTGGACGATCTGTCGTTCGACGGCTGCATTGCCGTGCAAGCGAGGCAGTCCCTGAAGGAGACGGAATGGCTGCTGCAGCTGGCGGAGGAGCACGATTGGATCCGCGGTGTCGTCGGCTGGGTGGACCTGCGGTCTCCGGACGTCCGGCAGCAGCTCGAGCGGTTCAGCCGCAGCTCCAAGCTGCGAGGAGTCCGCCATGTAATCCAGGACGATCCGGACGACGATTTCATCCTGGGCGAAGACTTCAACCGCGGGATCTCTCTGCTGCGGCATTTCCATCTTACGTACGATCTGCTCATTTTCGAGAAGCACTTGCCGCAGACGATCCGGTTCGTCCGGCAGCACCCGAGCCAGAAGTTCGTCGTCGACCACCTCGCCAAACCGAGCATTAAAGCGCAAGCCATCGATGACTGGAGCCGCCTCATTCGGACATTCGCCGGGCACGGCAATGTCTATTGCAAGCTGTCCGGCCTCGTCACCGAAGCGGATTGGCATGGCTGGCGGGAGGAACAGTTCACGCCGTACCTCGACGTCGCGTTCGACGCCTTCGGCCCCGACCGGCTCATGATCGGCTCCGATTGGCCGGTCTGCACGGCGAGCCGGGACTATTCGTCGGTGATGAACATCGTCATTCACTATATGGAATCCCGGTATCCCCGGCAAGTGCAGGACCAGGTGCTGGGCGGCAATGCGGCGCAGTTTTACGGGATCGATCCAGCATAAATAATCCAAGAACATCATAACTTTTTCCTCTAAACAATCCCGACAGGGATCGTTAGTATGGATGTGAAAGGGCGGAATCTCCAACAATGGCGGATTCCGTCCCCCATACGAGGAGGAATGAATAATGTACAGGATGGTTTATGGCAAAGTTGTGCTGCTTGTTTCGCTTATTGCTGCTCTTGTGCTTGCTTTATTCGCAAACTTCCAACCTGTATACGCTTCCAGCGGCGTCATTCAGAACGATGTTTTCTGGCTGGACACCTCGGGAAATCCAATCTATTCGCAAGGGGGGCACGTGCTGAAGGAAGGCAATACGTATTACTGGTACGGGGTCAAGTACAACGGCGCAGTTACCTACTACAATAATCCATCCGGCAAGAACAGCGACTCTTCCTTCAACGCGGTGACGTGCTATTCTTCGACCGACCTGGTGCACTGGACCTATCGCGGAGATGTGTTGACGGCCGCCAACCTGGGCGCCAGCGATTGGGTGGGCCGATTGGGCGTCGTTCATAATCCCAATACCGGCAAATATGTGCTGCTGACCCAATATGTCGGTGCGCACGGCAGCGGAATCCTGTTTGCCACTGCCAATTCCCCGACCGGCACTTTCACTTACGACCATGTCCAATCGAGCATCACCAATGTCGTAAATGGGATGTCGGGCGATCAGACGGTATTTATTGACGATGACGGGACGCCTTACCTCATCTTCGACAATACGAGCGGTCGATCGCATATGTACGTTGCGCCGCTGCGCTCCTCCGATTATTTGAATGTCGAGCCTGCCACGAATATTTATAACAGTGCTGCGGGGGGCCGCGAAGGAACGGTCATGTTCAAGTATAACGGCACTTATTATTTCTGTTCGTCTGACTTGCACGGATGGAATGCCTCCCACACTTATTATATATCTGCAACGAATATATACGGACCTTATTCCTCGGAATCCGTGATGCAGGGGACGGATGCCGACTTCTCCCACGTCTCGCAGACCGGCATGATGATTCCGGTTACCGGATCGTCCGGTTCGTTCGTTATTTATGCGGGGGACAGGTGGAGCGATTTTGCCGGGAACGGGATCGGCTATCATCAGTGGGTGCCGATTACGTTCAATGGCGCAACTCCGGTATTCCACTCGCTCAGCCAATGGAATCTGGATGCTTCAGCCGGCACCTGGTCGGCTGCAGACGGGAACAATTATGTGCTCAATCCGAGCCTGGAGGCGGACAGGGTCACGCAAACCGACTTGGCGGGATGGCAGAACTGGAAAAACATCAGCAGCAATCCGAACGGCAACGTAAGCGGCGGCCACACAGGCAGGTTTGCGATGAATCAATGGTATTCCTCCGCCTACCAAGCCAGCATGTATCAGAATATCGGCTTGCCGAACGGCACCTATACGTTGAAGGCATGGGTGAGAAGCAGCGGGGGCCAGAACACGGCGCAGATTTTCGCGAAAAATTATGGCGGTGCGGAGAAAGATTATGCGATCAATACGGCTATCGGCAATTGGACGGAAATTACCATTTCCGGCATTGTCGTGACCGGCGGCAGCATCCAGATCGGGCTCTACTCGGATGCGAACGCGGACAATTGGGTGCGGGCAGATGATTTCTCCTTGATCCTGGACAACGGCGGCAGTTCCTACGTCAAGTTGAAAAACCGCGCCACCGGGCTGTATCTGGACGGCATGGGGCGTACGACGAACGGCAACGACGCCGGTCAATGGGCAAGCTCGGGCAGCTACAATCAACAGTGGAGCCTTATTCCCGCAGGCAGCTACGTGAAAATTCAGAATCGCGCCACCGGGCTGTATCTGGACGGCATGGGGCGCACAACGAACGGCGACGACGCCGGTCAATGGGCAAGCTCTGCAAGCAGCAACCAGCAATGGCTGCAAGAGACGGCAGGCAGTTACGTCAAGCTGAAAAATCGCGCCACGGGGCTGTATCTGGACGGCATGGGGCGCACGACGAACGGCGACAACGCCGGTCAATGGGAAAGCTCCGGCAGCAATAATCAACAGTGGCAGATTGTGTCGCCGTAATCGTCGAATAGAATGGTCAAGACTGTGTACTTGGTTGCCCGAATCCATTAAAATGGAAAGAAATATCCGTTCAATGCCGGAGGAGGCGCAATAGTTCTCATGAAACTGTTAATCGTTGAAGATGAAGAGCGGACGCGTGAGCTCCTCCGGCAGTACATCGCCTGGCCGGACATCGGCGTACACGAGGTGGAAACCGCTCGCAATGGTAAACTTGCCCTGCAGACGACCGAAAGGTGGAGTCCCGACATCGTGCTGTGCGATGTTCGCATGCCCAAGATGGACGGGATCGAGCTCGCGGCTCAACTCAGGGCATCCGGATCGGAATGCAAAATTATTTTCCTCAGCGGATACTCCGACAAGGAATATTTGAAATCTGCCCTGCATCTGAAGGCGACTGCCTATCTGGAGAAGCCGATCAATCTGGATGAAGTGCGCCGTACGGTAGCGGAAGCCGTCCGCATTCATGCCAAGGAATCTCGCAAGGCACAAGAGGACCGGCAGTTGCTGGACAGCATTGACCACACGATGCCATATCTTCGGCAAGAATGGGTGCGGCACCTGATTGCCTCCGGCGTGATGCCGGAACAATCGCCGGATACGCTGTCCCGGAATGCGCAGTTGCCCATGCGTGGTCCTTATACGGTCCTCTGTGCCACCTTTCATGGCTCCAGCCCGAATCAACCGGAGGATCCGGCGACCATGCAGGACCGGCTGCTGTTTCAATGCAACGACAATGCTTTCCTTCAGGATCGGGGCGCTTTGTGTGGATTCGACCGTGAACATCGGCTTGTAGCCGTCCTTCCTGGCGCATACGGCAGCGCCTACACGCAGAACCGGCAAATCATTGAGCTGCTGCTGACTGAATGGCGATCCATGGCGGGGCCCGCTTGCCGAATCATGCTCAGTGTCGGCGAACCCGCGGCGGAGCTGGCCTCGATTCCCCATTCGTATGCGACAGCTTGCGAGGCGGGCTGTCTGCAATTTTACAGCGACGGGCGCAGACCGATCTTCGCCGATCGTCTCGGCGATCATCAGCCGCTGGCGGTCGATTGGGAAATAATCCGCGAACTGCGCGATTCCTTGCGACGGGGCGATATTCCGCAAGCCGCGCAAGTCATTCGCGCCTGTAAAGAGCAAGCCATGGCGCACCGGGATTTGGACTTGTCCCGCGTGAAGGGCGTATTTTCCCAATTGCGGCTGTCGATGCTGGAGATTGCCGTTGAACAAGGATTGACCGCGCATTCGATTCACAACGATGCGGTTCATTCGACGTGGCAGGAGATGGATCGAATCCCGCTGCTGGATGAGTTGGAATCCTGCTTGCTCGCTTGCCTGCAACCGTTTGCAGATCGGCATTCGCAGATGGATGGCATGAGCAGCAAACTCAGGGAAATTGTGCGATACATCCATGCGCATTATCATGAGAAGGGGTTTTCCATTCAACGCATTGCCGCTCATGTGCAGCTAAGCGAGACCTACTTATGCGCCATCTTCAAAAAACAACAAGGTCGAACGTTGAAGGACTACATAACGGAGCTCAGAATGACCAAGGGAAAGGAATTGTTGCTGAATAAAAATATCAAGCTGTTCGAGGTGGCCATTCAGCTCGGGTTCACCGATCCGAATTATTTTGCGACGGCCTTCAAGCGCTGTACAGGCATGACTCCGAGCGAATACCGGGACAAGGTGGCGCCATGAAGAAGCTGCGCTTGCCCGCCATCTTGAAATTTACCAATTTCAGCATTCGTTATAAGCTGTTTGCCGCGTTTCTGTTGGTTGTCAGCATCCCTTTCCTGCTGCTGCTCTACATTCATCTGAATCTCACTCAGCGCGAGAGCCATGCTCAAGCGCTTTTTTCGTCGCACCAGGTTTTGAACGAGACGAAATCCTATGTAGGATTCAAGGCGGACGCGCTGCTGGAGGCGGCCAACTTCATCGCCTTCAACAACCTGGTGCAGGAGAGTGTACGTTCCGATCCGGGCCCCTACGAGGATGTGAGTCAATGGCACGTTCGCGCGCTGGAATTGACCAAGCTGTTAAACCAGGTTCGCATTAACAAGGATATCGACAACATTCAGCTCTATATGAAGAGAGGACTTGCGGTTGCCACGGAAAGCCCGGACTACCTGGATATGAACAAGGTGACGGGCGAACCTTGGTACGCTGTACTGGCGAAATCGCAAGCCTCCTATACCTGGATGTCAGCTTCCGCGCTTGGCGACGGCGAGAGCGAGAATATGACCTTGCTGCGCAAAATTCCGGACGCGCACAACATGCGGGAGTTCGCCGGCATCGTCCGCATGGAGGTCAAGAAGAACGCGTTCCAGGCTGCGTTGGATCATGCGGTCATTACCCCGTCCGCTTCTGTCGCGTTGATCAGCGCCAGAGGGGAGATTTTGAACGCATCCGCTCAATTTCCGTATTTCTCCGAACAGTGGACAGATATACTGGAGCAGTACCCCGACAGTACCGAACCGGACGGGGATTGGAACGATCAGGTGATGGCGGGCGGAGCGAAGGTGCTGATGGGGGTGCAGGCCGTCCCTCGCACCGATATGATGGTGGCGCTTATCGTTCCGGATGCGGATATTTCCGCAGCCACGGTCAAGGCGCGCAACAGGCTGATCTCCATTTTCTTGCTCGTCGTTCCTTTGATGCTTCCGCTTTCCTTCGTCATGGCGGCCACGGCGACAACTCGCATTCGCCGTCTCATCAAGCAGGTGCGCCAAGTGAGACATGGGAATTTCCAGCTTGCCGAATTGCCTGCGAACGAAGATGAGATTGGCGAGCTTACCCGCAATATCAACGTCATGGTGCACAATATGTCGAATCTGATGGAAGAGACCTACACGCTCGGCCGCGAGGTGAAGAACAAGGAACTGAAGGCGCTGCAAGCGCAAATTAATCCGCATTTTCTGTACAACACGTTAGACCTGATCAATGTGCTGGCGATCGAATCGGGCGCCGGAGACATCTCGAATGTCGTCGGCAAGCTTGCACTGTTCTACAAGCTGAGCCTGTCCAACGGCAAGGAAACCGTTCCCTTGGCGAATGAGCTGCAGCATATTGACGCCTATGTGCACATTCAGAATATGAGATTCGGGGGCGCGATCCGGCTCATCATCGGCGTGCCTGCCCAATGGCAAGATTGCATTGTCCCCAAAATTGTGCTGCAGCCGATTGTGGAAAATGCTGTTTTGCACGGCATTATGGAGAAAGATGAGGAGCAAGGCAGCATTCGCATTTCAGCTCGTGCCGACGGAGCCGATCTGGTCATTGAAATCGAGGATGACGGAATCGGCATGCCGGCAGGAGACCTGAATACGATCTGGCGCGAAGGAAGGGGACGGACATCCGGCGGATTCGGATTGCGCAACATACAGGAGCGACTCCACTTGTTATATGGACATGGATATGGCCTGGAAATTGGAATCCCCCGGCAGCCCGGCACGCTGGTGCGAATCCGGCTGCCGATTGTAAGAGAAGCCGTCGACAGCCGGTACGACACACCCGAGGAGGCGATCTCATGAAAGCTGCCTGGCAGAGAATGCTTTCCCTGGTGTTGGCCGGTATTCTTCTGGCCATTACAGTCGTTTCCTGCGCGAGCGTTCCGGATGCGAAGCCGCTTGCGAACGCCTTCCAAGGCGAGAACGCCCAGGAGGTGAAGTTGGTCGGTTATTTGCTCGGGACAGCGCCGCCTGGATTTCCCCAAGTGCTTGCTGCCTTGAATGCGAAGCTCAAGCAGGAGCTCAACACGACCGTCGAAATCAATCATATTGCCTGGAGCGATCTGGCCTCGAAGTACCCGCAAGTGCTTGCCTCCAGCGAGGACGTCGATTTCGTCTTTACCGCAGACTGGATGTTCTACGTTTCCGAGGCGACCAAGGGCGCATTCATGCCGCTGGATGCCGATATGCTGCGTCGATATATGCCCAGACATATGGCTGCCATGCCCGAGAAGGCGCTGAAGGCTGCCGAGGTGAACGGCGTTGCTTATATGATTCCGACTTCGACACCGGATCAGAAGGTGAATGTCGCGCTTGTTCGCGAGGACATCTTGAGAATGGCAGGCTTGCCGGACCCGCGGCGGTTGTCCGAGCTGGGTCCTTACTTCGAAGCGATCAAGCGTCATTATCCGGAGATGATCCCGCTCAATCTCGATTCGCAATATGATCTGCCGACTCCGTTCCAGTATTTGATGAACGAGAAGGTGGCTTTTCCCGGCGCGCCGTTCGACTCCGGAGACCCGAACGCCGAGGGCGTTCTGGCGGATTGGGAAGATCAGACCGGCAGGATCGTCAGCATGGTGGAGGAGCCGTTCCTTGGCGCTCAGAAGTACGCCGCGCGGATCATGAAGGCATGGTATGACAGCGGCTACGTGAATCGCAATCCGTTCGCCAACAAGACGCGTTCCAAAAATAACTTCTGCGAAGGCAAATCCGGCGTTGCCTTCGGCAATTCCATTGATATTGCCTCCGTGATTTCCTTATGCAAGGAGCGGGGCATCGATGTCGCGATCATCCCGATGCTGTCCCCGACGGGCCGTGCCGGCAACGCCAGCCCGCTGAACAACGGCGTGGCGATCGCCGCCGGGAGCAAGCACCCGCAGCGTGTCATGCAAGCGCTCGACCTCATCATGGAAGAGGAATCCTACGTCAACCTGGTCTACTTCGGCATTGAAGGAGAACATTACGCCATCATGCCTGACGGTTCCATCGGCTTGCCGCCAGACAAGCCGGATGCAGCCGATGCTTACACGCCGGATGCAGCCGGATTCTGGTTCGTCAACAAGGAGGTATTCCGGCCGATCGCGACATGGACAGACGCCTATCGGGACCATCGGCGCAAGATCAAGGCTTACCTGGCCGACTTTCTATATTTGGGATTTATATTCAACAACAGCCATGTGAAGGCCCAGGTGGCCAATCTCAAGGCTGTCTCTTCGCAATATGCGGAACCGATCTTCATCGGAGCCGTCCGGGACGTGGATGAGGCGTTCGATGTGTTGATTGCCAAACTGAAAGCAGCCGGCATTGACGAGGTGAAGGAGGAGGTGGAGATGCAAGCGGCAGCATTTCTGCAGAGTAAAGGTTAACGCCGGCCAAGCGGACTCGACCGGGCCAGCCAAGACAATCATGCCATGCCAAACGCAAACGCTGCAGGGAGGATTCTCTCCGGCAGCGTTTTTTCCTGTCCGAATTTATGTCGCGGCGATCTTAAACTATCGAAGATGATCGTAGGTTTATCCGGTACTTCGTCTCCTGGAAACGCTTTAGAATGAAGGACAGATCACGATTGGAGTGGTGACATGCATCCGAAATCGATAAGAAACGGCAGCGGTATTCTGGCAGACATAATTCGCAATCCTATGCTCTATTTAATGTTCCTGCCGGTCGCAGTCTACTTCCTCATCTTCGCTTATTGGCCGATGACGGGAATCGTAATGGCGTTCAAGGACTTCCGCTATCACGGCAAGCATTCCGGCATTTACGGCAGCCCGTGGAACGGGTTCGAAAATTTCGAATACTTCTTCAAGTCCGGCAAGGCATTGTTGGTGACGCAAAACACGATGGTGTACAACCTGATTTTCCTCGTTTGCTATACGGTATTTTCTTTGCTCATTGCGATCCTGATTGCAGAATTGAGCGGCAAAATTTTCAAGAGGGTCACCCAGTCGTTTTTGTTCCTTCCTTATTTTATTTCTTGGGTGACGGTTGCGGCGTTCTTCTACAATTTCTTCAGCTACGACTACGGTTTTGTCAATCATCTGCTGCGCCAGCTTGGCGCCTCGCCGCTGGATGTCTACTCCAATCCGACTTATTGGTACTGCATCCTGCCGATTCTCTATGTGTGGAAATGGGTCGGGTTCGGCAGCGTGCTGTACTTGGCCGCCATTCTCGGGATCGATCAGGACATGTACGAAGCAGCGACGATCGACGGGGCGAATCGATTTCAGAAAATCATCCGCATCACGCTGCCGCTGCTGAAGCCGACCATGTTCATCCTGATCCTGCTCGCCCTGGGCAGAATTATGCGCGGCGAATTCGACATGTTCTACCAGCTCATCGGCAACAATGGCGCCTTGATGGATGCGACGGATATTATTGACACGCTCGTATTTCGCTCGCTCGTCGGAACGCAGGATTTCGGGATGGCTTCCTCCGTCGGCGTATACCAATCGGTGCTGACCTTCATCATTATTCTGATCGCCAACGCAGCCGTTCGCCGCTACGAGAAAGACTACGCACTTTTCTAGAGGAGGTTACGATCGATGAATTCGTTTCGGACTTGGGACACACGCCTTCTGCAACTGATCGGCTACCTGTTCGTGGGGTTCATGGGATTGTTCGCGCTGTTTCCGTTCGTCATGCTGCTTGTCAGTTCGTTCTCATCCGAAAGCTATATTCTTCGCAACGGGTATACCCTATGGCCCGCGGAGCTGTCGTTCGATGCGTATTCATACATTTTCAAAGACGCCGCGCAGGTGTTCTCCTCCTACAAAATCTCGATCTTTGTCACGGCCGGCGGCACGGCAATCTCGTTGCTGTTGTCTTCCATGGCGGCGTACGTGCTCTATCGCAAGGAAGTGCGCTGCCGCAACGCCCTGGCCTTCTACCTGTTCTTCACGACGTTGTTCAACGGGGGCCTCGCGCCTTATTACATCATGATCTCGAACTACCTGCACCTGAAAAATACGATCTGGGTGCTGCTGCTGACCCCGATGTTCAACGTGCTGTACATCCTTATCCTTCGCAGCTTCATCAAAGGGGCGATTCCGGATGCGCTGGTCGAATCGGCCAAGATGGACGGAGCGGGCGATCTTCGCATCTTCGGCCGGATTGTGCTCCCGCTGCTCAAGCCGGCGCTGGCCTCGATCGGGCTTTTCATTGCGCTGGGATACTGGAACGATTGGTGGACCTCCATGATGTTCGTCGAGAAGCCCGGCTTGTATCCGTTGCAATATCTGCTTTACCGGATGCTCTCGTTCGTGAACATTTCCGACCAATTCTCCGAGCACGTGTCGTCCTACATCGTCTTGCCGAAGGAAACGTTCAAGCTGGCGCTGACGGTCGTCGCGACGGGTCCGATCCTGTTGGTTTACCCGTTCGTGCAGAAATATTTTGTCTCGGGCGTCACCATCGGCGCCGTGAAGGGCTGATGAACGAGTGTGCTATAGAATCCGGCTATGGCCAGGCTGGGTTTTATATAAATTACCAATTGAAAGGAAGGGTCCAACTTGAAATCCGTTCATCGCAAGGTCTGTTTAATGCTCGCAGCAGTACTCGCATTCGCGGTTATATTCACCGGATGTTCTGCTAACAAGAACGAATCTTCTCCCGCGGCAGCCTCTTCGCAACAGGCCGGCAAGCCGTCAGCCAGCGCTTCTGACGACAATGCCGCATCAGCATCCGCTTCGGCGCCTGAGAGCCCTGCGATCGATACTTCGAAGGAAGTTCACCTGGTTGGCTATTTGCTCGGCGAAGCGCCCAAAGGCATGCCGGCTGTCGTGGACGAGTTGAACAAGCGGATGAAGGCGGATATCAACACGACGGTGGAGATCCGTTATATCGGCTGGGGCGATCTCAGTTCGAAATATCCGCTCGTGCTCGCTTCCGGAGAAGACGTCGATTTCATCTTTACGGCTGACTGGGCATATTACCAGCAAGAAGCTTCCAAGGGCGCGTTCATGGAACTGTCCGACGATATGCTGAACACTTACATGCCCCTTCATATGAAGAATGTGGGCGCCGAAATATTGAAAGGCACGAAGATTGACGGCAAGCAGTATATGATCGGCACCTCCTCTCCGGACCGCAAGGTCGGCGTCGTCCTTATTCGCAAGGACCTGCGGGAGAAGTACGGCATACCCGAGATCAAGCGATTCACCGATATCGAGCCGTATTTGGCCGCCATCAAAAGCAATGAATCCGGGATGATCCCGATGAATCTGGACGCCACGTACGACCTGGGTGCGCCATTCGGGGCATTGCTGAGGGAAAAGACCGATTTCATCAGCCTGACCTACTCGGCGAAAGCCTCGTACGGCTACAGCATGACGGATGCTTCCGGCAAGCTTGAGGATTGGCTGTCAGGCGATCTGCTGCAATTCCAGAAGGATGTCGCGGCAACGATGAAGGATTGGTACGGCAAAGGCTATATCAACAAGGATGTATACGCGAATAAAGTCCGGTCCAAGGATGTCATCTGCGACGGCAAGACAGGCGTTGCTTTCGGCAATTCGGTCGACATCCAGGCGACGATCGCTTCGTGCGATTCCAAGGGAATCGATACAGAGCTGATTCCGATCTATTCGCCGGAAGGTCATGAAGTGGCGAACAGCCCGCTGAATAACGGCGCAGCCATCGCGGCGACATCCAAAAATCCGGAGCGCGCCCTCATGTTCCTGGACAGAATCATGGAGAACCCCGACTATGATAATCTCGTCTACTTCGGAATTGAAGGCAAAAATTATGCGATCACCTCCGACGGGAAAATCGGCTTGCCGGAAGGCGTAACGGCCTCTACGAACGATTATCCTGCGGACGCGGCCGGCTTCTGGTTCACGAACAAGGACCTGTTCAAGCCGATGGCCGACTGGACGCCCGAATTCATCGCCCTGAAGGAGCAGTTGAAGACTGCGCTCGTCAATCCGGCATACAATACCTTCTCCTTCGATCAGGACAACGTAAAGGCGCAAGCCGCCAACATTGCACAGGTGGACACGCAATATATGAATCCGATTCGAGTCGGAGCGGTCAAGGATGTCGACTCGGCATTCCAGACTTATATCGACAAACTGAAATCGGCGGGCCTGGACGACTTGCTGGCCGAACAGAAGAAGCAGGCGGAGGCGTTCCTGGCCTCCCAGCAGTTATAACTGTACTGCGGACCGTATATATTCCTGCATGAACACGATAGGTTATATTTTATCAATAACACCGGGAATACCCCTGCCTCTAAGCAACCTTACTCACGTAGTGAGCGCGTAGGCAGGGGATGAATCGGGAATTTTGTTGGTGGTACAATGGGAACGTATGTGCTATAATTGGCATATGTTAGCAACCATTCCTTCCATGGATAGGCGGTGAAACAGGCGATGCTTCAGCATAAGACGTTCAAATATCGCATCTATCCAAGTGGGGAACAAATCGTGCTATTACGCAAGACAATAGGCTGTTGCCGGTTTGTGTTCAACCATTTCCTGGGGCAATGGAATCAGGCGTATGAGACAACGGGAAAGGGTTTGTCCTACAACACCTGTGCGACAGAACTTCCCGCCATGAAGCGAGAACGGCCCTGGCTGAAGGAAGTAGACAGCATCGCGCTGCAGTCGTCTGTACGCCATCTGGCGGATGCATTCGATCGCTTCTTTAAGAAACAAAATGATGCGCCTCGGTTCAAAAGCCGAAAGCACCCGGTACAAAGCTATACAACCCGGTATACCAATGGCAATATTGCAGTGAATGGAGATCGATTGCAGCTGC
>Ga0222419_100893_pt1 | contig 15129 bp, 8 predicted proteins | sample 1B20Ametagenome_FD_182474 | JGI IMG/M metagenome (GOLD analysis project Ga0222419, IMG submission 182474) | Enriched microbial communities from leaf-cutter ant dump, University of Wisconsin, Madison, United States - 1B20A (version 2) | ecosystem: Environmental > Terrestrial > Nest > Insects nest >... | reverse complement strand
GTGCCGGGACTGAAAGTGCCTGCGGTATGGCTGCCGCATACATTATTGGGCATTTCTACTTCCGATTTGTTGCTGAGCGACGGTAAAGGAAAAATGGGGCCGTTTGACGACCAGTTTTTTGTGGGCGACCAGGGACATAGCAAGATCATGCGGGTGGCGCTCGAAAAAGTGAACGGGGTTTATCAGGGCGTTGCTTTTCCCTTCAGGGAAGGATTCTCCTCTGGTGTCTTCAGGATGAAATGGGGATCGGATGGCAGCATGTTCGTGGGAATGACCAACAGGGGATGGGGATCCTGGGGACCGGAGCCTTTCGGGTTGCAAAGGCTGGAGTGGAATGGCAAAACGCCGTTTGTGATGAAAACAATACAAGCAAAACCCGACGGATTTGAAATTGAATTCACAGCGCCTGTAGATATACCAAGAGCGAAAGCCGCGAATTATACAGTAACCAGCTTTACCTATAAGTATGGACATAAATATGGCAGCCCGGTCATCAATGATGCGGAGCGGGAAATAAAAGCCATGAGCATTTCCCCGGATGGTAAAAGGATACGCCTGGTGCTGGATAGCATCAAACCCGGTTATATACATGAGATCAAAGTGGAAGGTGTACGGTCAACCGATAACTTTTTACTGATGCATAATGTCGGGTATTATACGCTCAACGAAATACCGGCTGGTGAAAAGCTGGTGATTACAGAGGAAAACAGGATGAAGCCCAAACCGAAGGAAGAAGAGCCTGTTGCGGAAAAGATCCCGGCAACAAAAGCAAGCACAGCAGCGAAGGCACCTGCGCAGGCAAAACGCCTGCTGAGGCAGCCCGCGGAATGGAGCAAGCCGGATCAATCCGTGATGCTTAAACCTGTGAACGGTCTTAAATATGATAAAACGAATATTACGGTGAAGGCAGGTGCAAAGGTGAAGCTGACTTTTGAGAATACGGATGATATGCCGCATAACGTTGTTATTACTGCGCCCGGAAGTGCAGATGAAGTAGGGGTGGCTGCTTTGAATATGGGGCTTTCGGGTGAACGGATGCATTATGTGCCGCAATCTTCCAAAGTGCTCTTTTATACCGGGTTGTTGCAGCCAGGGAAAACAGAGACCATTTATTTTACGGCGCCTCCTGCACCTGGAAATTATCCGTTTGTATGTACCTACCCGGGACATTACCTGGTGATGAGGGGCGTAATAAAAGTGGTAGGGGATAAGTAGGGTTACCTGTCGGTGCTTTCCTTACCTTGATCATTGTATTATTTTTTAACTGGAGATACTTATGAAGCTGGTAAATACACAGATGACGCCGTTGGTGAATAATTTTCTGCATATTGAATGGAGGGAGCAGCCGTTTTTGTACTCGCCGCATCATGGACAACCTACCTTTCATTCGCATCCGGAATATGAGCTGACTTATATCGTGGAAGGGTTTGGCAAAAGGATCATTGGTAATAATTTATCTTCCTTTACCGATAGGGATATGGTGTTCATCGGCGCGAATGTGCCGCATATATGGATGAGCGATCCTGCCTATTACGAGGATGATTCCCTGCTGGTCACCAAAGCAGTGGTAGCCTATATCAACCCCGCTATCTTTGAGCAGATGTTTGAAATGCTGGAGGAATTTGAACCGGTAAAGGAAATGATACGGCTGGCATCGCGGGGATTTAAAGTGAAAGGAGATACGCAGCAAAAAATTGCCAGGAAATTACTGGAGCTGCTGAATGCCTCAGGGTATAAAAGAATAGAAGGGTTTCTCAATGTGTTGCATATGCTTGCCGAAACAGCAGAGAAAGAATTTATTTCAGATAATAAAATGCCGGTAGCTTCGGGTGCTAATGCTGACCGGCTGGTACCGGTTATCCAATACATCAAACAAAATCTTCACGACGCTATATCACTGAATGTGCTTGCAGACCTGGCTTATATGACGGTCCCTTCTTTCTGCCGCTTCTTTAAATCCAGGATGGGTATCAGTCCCTTACAGTATATATCAGAAGAAAGAATGGAACGTGCCCGCAAGCTGCTGATTGAGCTGGACAAGCCGGTGTATGAAATTGCCGGACTGTGCGGGTATAATTCGGACTCTCATTTCTGTAAGCTGTTCAAGGCGCATTCGGGAATGAGTCCCTACCAGTATAAATCGAAAGTGAAGCGCGTGTTGGCTTTTGCCAGTGCCTGAGCAGGTGATCCCCCGTTGGGAGAGCAGCGCTTTAAAGGCGCCCGGTATTGACTTCCTGCCATGATGTTTATATCACCGGTATGTGCGGTATTTTTGATGACGATCCACACCGATGGAACTGCTTCTTTCAACCTGTGGCCGGGATCACAAAGAAGAGTCCCGCTTTTCCCGGTCACTGGATGGAGGTATCTTATGAAGCTGCCAGGAACCTGCGGTGTTTGCCGGTTTTGTGAAGTTCATTTTCTATTTTTGATGCAGAACATTCCAAACAACGTCAAATGAAAAGAATTACCCGTTGCCTGTATTCCAGATCTCTCCTGTTGGTATTAATGGTCTCAGTCAACCTGCCCGGCTTTTCCCAGATCAGGAAAATGAAAGATATTATTGTATACAGCGATACCGCTTTTTATGCTGCGTTTCCTTCTGTTGTTGTTCAGAAGGACGGGAAGATCCTGACGGCTTTCCGGCGGGCACCCAACCGGAAGATATTCGGAGAGGCGCATAATAATCATGTGGACGCCAACAGCTACCTGGTTTCGGTTTCCTCAACGGATGGAGAAAGCTGGACAAAAGAGCCTGAGCTGATCTATGCACATGCGTTCGGTGGCTCACAGGATCCCTGTATGCTGCCATTAAAGAACGGGACGTTGTTGTGCACGAGCTACGGATGGCAGGCGGTGCGCCCGGAAGGATTGCCTAACCTGAAGCAACCTTATTTTCAAACAGGCGGATACGTATTTTTAGGGGGGTACCTGGTCCGCTCCGTTGACGGCGGAAAAACCTGGAAGGGACCTTCTTATCCGCCTGCTATTCCGCAGGAACGTCATTATAACGCTTACGGACAGGCGCTGCCTGCTTACAACCGGGGAGCATTGTACGAAGCCAAAGACGGCAGGATATTATGGATAGTAGCGGCGCATGACAGCATTGGCAAAACCTCCAATTACCTCCTTACTTCCAAAGATGAAGGGCAGTCGTGGACCTTCACCGGCACCGTTGCAAAGGATGCCGTGGCATCTTTTAATGAAGCTTCGGTATACGAAACACCTTCGGGAGAGATCGTTGGCTTTTTACGTACCGCCAACTATGGCGACCAGGCCGTGATCGCCCGCTCCAGGGATGGAGGAAAAACCTTTGAGTGGGAATCTATGGGCTTTCAGGGGCATCCGTTAACACCGCTTAAGCTGGATGACGGACGTGTGTTGCTGGTGTATGGATACCGGCACAAGCCATTCGGCATCCGCGCCAGGATATTGAATGCAGAATGTACTGACTGGAAGACCTCGAAGGAGTTTATTCTGAGGGATGACGGGGGAAGCACGGATATCGGGTATCCCTGGGCGGTAGTATTACCGGGTAATCGGGCGCTGGTAGTTTATTATTTTAATAAAGACAATGGTACCCGGCATATAGCAGGTACTATTATAGACGTGCAACCGTGAATGGCTTTTAAGAAAGATTGATGGCCTGCGCCAAAAACGGTGCAGATCATTTACTACCGGAGAAGTGTACCGTATTTTTCAATAGGGGTCGCACCGGCAGTTAATGAATATAGTTTAATTACCGTATAATTATAAATCATGAAAATCCTGGTAACGATTTGCTGCTTGTTTTTATCGCTTTCTTTTGCTGCTACAGCCCAGCCCACTATTCCGTTGTATCAGAAAGTGCCGGGTATGCTCCATGTGCCATCTAAAGAAAGATATGATAGTGTGCGGCAGGGGGCCTATCACGTTGCCAATCCTACATTGACCATATACCTGCCGGAGAAAAGCAGGGCAACAGGAGCGGCTGTAATCGTTTGTCCCGGTGGTGGCTATGGCATGCTGGTGATGGGTAATGAAGGGGATAAGATCGCCCGGTATTTTGCGGACCACGGTGTGGCTGCTTTCGTATTAAAATACCGTTTACCTGATGAGGAGCGGATGATCAATAAATCCATCGCGCCGCTGCAGGATGCACAGACGGCGATCAAAACGGTCAGACAACGGGCAAGAGAGTGGGGTATCGATACTTCCAGGATCGGTATCATGGGGTTCTCCGCCGGCGGGCACCTGGCGTCTTCGGCTTCGGTACATTTTGAAGATCCTGCCATTACGCCGGGTGGCATCAGCCTGCGCCCGGATTTTTCCATCCTGGTATACCCGGTGATCAGTATGGGCGCCCTGGGGCATACGGGTTCGAGAGAAAACCTGCTGGGCAAAAACCCATCACCGCAACTGGTTGAAAAGTTTTCAAGCGACCTGCAGGTGACAGGTGAAACACCTCCTGCCTTGCTGATCCATTCCAGCGACGATAAAGGAGTGGTGGTATATAATTCCATTAATTATTACAGTGCCTTACAAAAGAACGGGGTGTTGGCCGAAATGCATATTTACCCTGAAGGCGATCATGGCTTTGTGTTGAAATGGCCGCTGGAAGACTGGATGCCCCTGTGCCTCCAGTTTATGAAACGTATCAGAATGCTGAACTGATACGAGTAATCCCGGAAACCCACTTTTGTCTCACCCGATCTCTCTCCGGGCAGAGAAGGATCATATAACCATTGGCAAATTTCAAAAAAAATATTTTATTAGTCTACTATTTTAGTAGAGTTATTATATATTTGCGCTGACTACTTATTAAACATGATTTCTTAAACCTGAATGTATGTCCAGAACCAATACCTCCCTTTGCACAAATTTTTCGATTTCCGGCAATTATTCCGGAGAATGCTGTTGTGAATAGCTGCCTGTTCCATTTTGTTGCTGATGCCACTTCTCTCTTATAGCCTGCGCTGCCCGGTTGCTTCGGTGCTTTCAGGTATATGAACCACGGAAGTTGTGCAAATATTTTCCAGCGGATCAGCTTTGTTTTAATTGATTGTAAAGCTTATGCCTGAGGGCATTAAATAAACATGTAAATGAAAGAACTGCTTTATAAAAAAATAGTCTACAAAATTAATAGACTTTTATTTTTTATGTATTTGTTGGTGTTGCCCGGCCAGATGTTGGGTCACATTCCTTATTGGCAAACCAGCCGTTTCAGCGGGCAGGTTATTAATTCAGGTGGTGAGCCTTTATCCGGCGCCAGTATTGTTTTGTCCGGATCAGGCGCAGGGCTTACCACAGACGCTGAAGGAAGGTTTTCTTTTGACAATACAGCCGGGCAGTTGTCGGTTACAGTATCATTGGTTGGTTACGAAACCCAAACCGTATTGCTGGTGGCCAATACCCCGCAAACTATTGCCCTGAAAGAGGCTTATACCGGGCTTTCGGATGTGGTGGTGGTAGGCTACGGCACACAGAAGCGGGCCAGTGTTACCGGCGCTGTAGGTGCCGTAAAGTTTGACAGGGATATCAGCGCACGCCCCAATGCCGAATTTGGCCAGGCGTTGTATGGTAAGGTTGCCGGTGTGCAGGTGTTATCCGGGAATGGAAAACCTGGCGCTTCTTCATCTATCCAGGTCAGGGGCATCAACTCCGCTTCTGCCGGCAGCGCTCCCCTCATCGTAGTAGACGGTGTGCCCTTGCCCAATTATGATCTGAACCTGATCAACAGCAATGATATTGAATCAATAGATATCCTGAAGGATGCTGCCTCAGCAGCAATCTACGGTTCAAGAGCAGCGAATGGCGTGGTGCTGGTAACCACAAAAAGCGGGAAGAGCGGACAGGTAAAAATTGACCTTGCCGTTTCTACCGGCATACAACGGGTCATTGACAGGATAGACGTTATGAACGCAGCTGAATATGCGCAGGCTGCCATTGATGCGGCACAGAATGGATGGATACAGAGCGGTGGCGATCCGGATGCACCTAATACTATCGATGCAAGAGGTCAATACAAGTATACCTGGCCGGTAGCATTGGAGAATCCCTCCACCTTGCCGGATACTGATTTCCAGGATGCCATCTTCCGCACCGCACCGGTGCACCGGGTGAACCTGAATATAACAGGTGGAAGCGAGAAGTCGACCTACCTTTTATCCGGGGGGTATGTTAAACAAAAAGGGATAGCGCTTTTTTCTGATTACCGGAAATACAGCGTCACGGTGAAGAATATTACCCGGCCGTTCAGATGGCTGGAGATCGGCGGTGCTGCTACGCTCAGCTATGACGACGAAACGGAACCCTTCAGCCGCATGTTTGAATGGGCCGTTCAATATCCTTCTATTTATCCTCTTTACAGCGCGAATGGCTACCTGGGTGCTCCCAACAATGAAGATGGTTTTGCACCTTATAATGCCATTTTGTTCCGCCCGCAGAACGGGCATCCGTTATACAGACAAAACGATGATATACGGACCAAAAGACTGAACGGACTGGGTAACCTGTATGGACAGGCGAAGCTGGCTCCCGGTCTTACCTTTAAGTCCGCTTTTAATTATTTCGTCAACAGGAATGATAATGGCAATTACCAGTCTGTGGATCATAACCTCGGGCCGGCCTATTATACCCAGGGCATCATGACGGTCAGCCAGACCAGGATACTCAATTATACTTTCCAGAACCTGCTGACCTATGACAAATTGTTTGGTAATCATTTTATAAATGCATTACTGGGTACCGAATATAATTACAACGATCTTTATTATACCACGCAGGAACGCAGGGGATATGACAACGACCTGCTGCATGCGCTTTCCGCAGGCAAAACTGTTTTTGAAGCCAGAGACAATATTGCCAGAACAAAGCTTATTTCCTATTTTGCAAGGTTGAATTATGATTACGACGGCAGGTACCTGCTGAGCGCCAGCCTGCGCCGCGACGGCTCTTCGCGTTTTGCATCCAACAACAAATGGGGCTACTTTCCTGCCGTGTCAGCAGGGTGGGTGGTATCAAAAGAGGCGTTCTTTTCCGGTGTGAACAGCATTAGTAACTTGAAGCTGCGGGCCAGCTACGGGTTGACGGGAAATGACCGCTTTGCCGATTATAAATGGATAGGCGGTATCACCCAGGGGCGTGTTGCGTTTGGAAACAACCTGCTTACTTCTTACTATCCTTCCAGCATCACCAATCCCGACCTTCGCTGGGAAAGGACCAGGCAGCTGAACCTGGGGCTGGATATCGGATTATGGAACAACAGGATAAGTCTGGAAGCGGATGTCTACCGTTCCACTTCCGACGGCTTGTTGCTGGATGTTCCTGTGCCTGTTGTGTCCGGCTTTAATTCCGTGTTTAAGAATATAGGCAAGCTGGAAAACAAAGGACTTGAAATTGCAGTCAATACACAGAACCTGACCGGCGCTTTCAAATGGAGCTCCCAGGTTAATTTTTCGCTTAACAGGAACAAGGTGCTGGCGCTGGGTGAAAATGATGCACCGATGCTGTTCACATCGGCTAACTTCAGTGGCATGCAAAAAATTAACGTGGTCGGTGAGCCGATATTCAATTTTTACGGGCTACAATACATGGGTGTATATAAAAACCAGGCAGAGATAGATGCGGATCCGGCGGCATATCCGACCGCCACACCGGGAGACGGGCGATATGCAGATATCGATAAGAACGGCGTGATCGATGCCGATGACCGGACCATTCTCGGTAATCCCGTTCCGGATTTCGTCTGGGGATTCACCAATAATTTTTCTTACAAGGGCTTTGACCTGAGCTTCCTGCTGCAGGGTGTACAGGGAGGATTGCTGATGGATGAAAATGTGCACCGTTCCCTGTTGTATCACGAAGGCAGAAATTACCTGACCAGCCTGAACAACCGGTGGCGTTCCGAGCAGGATCCCGGGGATGGGTATCACTATAAGCTTAAGGTGGACCTGGATGGATTTGAAAAAACACCTTCCGGCTTCTGGCTCAATGATGCAACGTATTTCCGTTTGAAAAGCCTCACCCTGGGTTATGCGCTGCCGGCTTACCTGCTGTCAGCTATAAGACTGAATTCGGCCAGGATTTACCTGAACGGCACCAACTTATTTACCCGTAAAAAGAGCCCGGTGGTAGACCCGGAAGCATTTGCCGGTAATGCCGATGATGCCACCAGGAGAGGCGTGAACAGTAATTCTTTCCCTGCTGCAAAAGTTATTTCACTGGGTATCAACATAGGACTCTGACCAATCATTCAATCTGGAGCAAATAAATAATTTACAATGAACACTATTTTATATATACGAAACCTGCAACAAATAAGATCAAACCTTTTCCGGCAACAGCCGGGATGGATATTGATCGTTATCACCCTTTTCACTGTATCCTGCGGAAAAAATGTGCTGGATCTTTATCCGGAAACTTACCTGACGCAAGGTGTTTTTTATACCAACCAGGCACAGCTGGAACAGTCAGTGAATGATGCTTACAGGCAACTGGCACGCATATACGATGCAGGTGGTATCCCGGATATTTATGGCGAGCTGTCTTCTGACAATGTATACATCAAGGCTGCTTCGGGCGCTAATTCCTGGCCGCAGGATATCAACCAACACATCATACGCGCTGACAACGGTAGGCTGGAGCAGGCCTGGAATACCGCCTACAATGCTATCTACATCATCAATAATGCATTGTATCAGCTGGAGAATGCGCCGGTGGAATTTACAGATCAGTCTAAGAAACAAAGACTGAGAGGAGAAGCAAAAGCCATCCGGGCCTTGATCTACTATAACCTTACCCAGGCCTGGGGAGATGTTCCCTTCCCGCTCACCGTGGTCAGTCCCGAAGAAAGTTACAGTTACCTCAGGGAAGACAGGCAGGCTATCTACGCGCAACTGGTGACCGACCTTACCGGGAGTAAAGCCGTGCTCCCGGACGCCTATACCGGTGCTGAAGTGGGACGCATTACAAAGTATGGCGCATCTGCCATACTGGCCAGGATATATATTGCTCAAAATGATGCTGCCAATGCCACCCGGGAGTTAAAGGAGATCATTGACAGCAACCGGTTTTCGCTGGATGGGAACGGGGATGGAACGACTAACATACAGGACTATGCGCATTTGTTTAAGCAGGATACCCGGAACGCTAAAGAATCTGTGCTGGAAGTACAATACCTTGCAGGGCAAAACCAGGTGAACAGCACGCATCAAACAGAATATGCTCCCTGGGACTTTGCGTTTCACCTGCCCGGAAGTAATATCACCTTTCGCGGAAGCGGACTGAATACACCCACAGAAGACCTCATCAATGAATATGAAGCCACGGATCAGCGTAAAAGCCTATCCCTCAACGAAGGCTTCCATGATCTGCAGACCGGTAACTTTATCGACTATCCATATACTTTGAAATTTTTCGATGCCGATCATCTGTACCCGGGACAGAACGTGGAGGTCTTCCGGTATGCGGATATCCTGCTGCTGTATGCAGAGCTGGCGCAGGATGCGGACTATCTTAACCAGGTGCGCGCCCGTGCGGGGCTGCCGCTGTTTGGTACCGCTTCTTATCCGTCTGAAAAATATCCTACTTTGTCGCTGGCTATCGAGCATGAGAGAAGAGTGGAGCTGGCTTTCGAGTTCCATCGTTTTTTCGACCTGGTCAGGACGGGAAGAGCAGTGATTGTGCTGAGCGCAAAAGGAGTGAACGTCACAGACAAAGACCTGCTCTTTCCCATTCCGCAGGCGGTGATAGATGTAAACCCGGCTATTGTTCAAAATCCGTAATTTGTAGACATGAAAATCATATCGGTCAGTCTGCTGCTGGCGTTTGCCGTCACTTTTTTGCAGGCGCAGGATAAGCCCAATATTTTATGGATCGTCAGTGAAGACAACAGCCCTTTTATCGGTGCATATGGTGATGTCAACGCCATCACACCCCATATTGATGCGCTGGCGAAGCAGGGCGTGTTGTATGAAAATGCGTATTGTACGGCGCCGGTATGTGCGCCTTCCCGGTCTACCCTTATCACCGGGATGTATCCGCCTTCCATTGGTACGGAAAATATGCGCAGTGAATATGTTACGCCCGGGTTTGTGAAATTCTTTCCTGCTTACCTGAAAGCGGGGGGGTATTACACTACCAATAATGCAAAGAAGGATTACAACACAGTGGATCAGCCCGATGTTTGGCATGAGTCGGGCAACAAGGCTACTTACAAAAACCGGAAAGAAGGGCAGCCGTTTTTCGCGGTATTCAATATCAATACTTCGCATGAAAGCTCCATATTCCGGCAGGAAGAGAAGCGGAAAATGCTGGCCCTGTTCCAGAATAAGCCCGAAGACAGCATCCGGGTGCCGCCGGACAAACCGTTGAAGCACGATCCGAAGAAAATGATCATACCACCCTATCTGCCACCGATACCCGAAATGAAACATGACTGGGCCGCCTATTATGACCGGATGACCGAGATGGATGGGGAAGTAGGAAACATACTGAAGGCACTGGAAGAAGAAGGGCTGACGGATAATACCATTGTATTTTATTATGCCGATAACGGCGGTGTGCTGGGGCGCAGCAAACGATTTGTATTTGAGTCGGGTTTGCATGTACCCCTCGTGATACGGTTCCCGGAAAGATACAAAAAATGGGCGCCGGTCCCTCCGGGATCCCGCGTGTCTCAACTGGTTGATTTTACGGATTTCGGCGCAACGGTATTAAGCCTCGCCGGCATTCAACCTCCGGAATATATGCAGGGACAGGCATTTCTCGGCGCCTATGCGGTCAAAAAGGAACGGGAGATTGTATTCGGCTTCCGGGGAAGAATGGACGAACGGATGGACCTGGTGCGGTCCGTCAAAAACAAGCAATACCGTTATGTAAAAAATTTTATGCCCCACAGGATCTATGGGCAGCATGTACAGTATCTCTGGTTGGCCACCTCCATGCAGGCATGGGAAAAAGCATTTCATGAAGGAAAATTAAATGATACACAATCAGCTTTTTTCAGGCCCAAACCATCAGAAGAACTATATGATGCAGTGAAAGACCCGGACAATATTCACAACCTGGCCCTGCAAAAAGAATATGCGCCTGTCCTCGAAGAACTCCGGAAGCAGACCCGTCGGTTGCTGGTTGATATCAGGGATGTGGGATTCATCCCCGAAGCCGCTGCGGAAGAGATCAACAAAACCACTACGTTATACGATTATGCCCGCTCCGGGAAATATGATATTGAGAAGGTGCTGCATATTGCTACCCTTGCTTCCTCACGGGATAAAAATGTGCTGCAGGTATTGGTCCGCAGTGCAGCAGACAGGGATCCGGTGATCCGGTATTGGGCCGCAACAGGGTTGCTGGTACTGGCACAGGAAGGTATCACCTCAAAAAACACCTTGCAGCAGTTGCTGAATGATGATAAGCTGTATGTCGGCATCCCCGCGGCAGAAGCATTGTACTACCTCGGAGAGAAAAAAATGGCATTGCAGAAATTGTATGATGCTTTGAAAAGTTCCTCTGTGATGACAAGGGTACAGGCGCTCAATGCGCTGCAGGGAGCAGAAAAAGCAGCGCTGGAGCCGGTGCAGAACATACTGGAGGACATCGTTCGGAAAAAAGCGTCGGAATACGACAGGAAAGCTGCTGAGTTTCTTTTGGACAAACTTAAATCGTAAGCATTCGCAGCATGATGATAAAGAACATGATCGTGATTGCCGGTCTTATTTTACTGGCTTCCTGTAACCATGGAGATGAACGGCCCAATATACTGGTGTTGATGTCGGATAACCAGTATTGGGAACATCTTGGCGTGAACGGGGATCATTCTGTCAGGACACCCCATATTGATAGTGTTGCCCGGAAGGGCACAAGGTTTCAGCATGCATTCTGTGCAGCGCCTTCCTGTACGCCTTCGAGGGCAGCTTTTCTGACGGGCCAGGATATATGGCGGCTGGAAGAGGGGGCCAACCTGTGGGGTACCCTGCCTGCAAAATTCAAAACGTACGTGGACCTGCTGGAGGAGAGTGGTTACAGCGCCGGCTTTCAGGGAAAAGGATGGGGACCGGGAGAATACGGTCCCGGTGGCAGGAGCAGGAATCCGGGCGGTAATAAGTATGACAGCTTCGAAGCATTTTTAAAGAAGGCTTCTGCAGATAAGCCATGGACATACTGGTTCAGCAGCAGGCATCCGCACCGGCCTTTTCAGCAAGGTGCCGGCGCTGCAAGCGGCATCGATCCGGGGAAAATAAAGCTACCTTCTTACCTGCCCGATACAGATTCCGTACGGTCGGACATAGCGGATTATTATGCAGCCGTAGAATCCTTCGATACAGAGGTAGGGGAGATCCTCCGGACATTAAAAGAAAAGGGCCAGTATGATAATACCGTGATCGTAATATGCAGCGACAATGGCTGGCAGATGCCCCGGGGACTGGCAAACTTATATGATTTCGGCTCCAGGGTGCCGCTGATCATCAGCTATGCAGGATGGTCGCAACAGGAACGGGTACTCGAAGATTTTGTGAACCTGTATGACCTAGCGCCTACCTTCCTGGACCTGGCGCAAACACCCATCCCGGGAGAGTTTACGGCAAAAAGCCTCCTGCCGCTGCTCCTGTCGGATAAAGAAGCCGGCCGGGTGGATGCTTCCAGGGATGCGGTATTTATGGCAAGGGAAAGGCATGCATATGCCAGGAAGTCGGGAGAAGGTTATCCCGGCAGGGCTATCCGTACGGACGGTTTTCTATATATACGCAATTACGAGCCCGGCAGGTGGCCGGCCGGCGACCCGCCGTTATACGGCGACGTGGATGCGCACATGCTGCATTATTCTTCACCCACAAAAGTGGAAGTGATACAGTCTGAAAAAAGGCCGGACAGCATTTTTTTCCGGCTTGCTTTCGCTAAAAGACCGGCGGAAGAGCTCTATGATCTTGCAAAGGATAAGGACCAACTGCATAACCTTGCCGATGACAGGAACTATACGGTACAGAAAGAGAAGCTGGTGCAAAGGCTTGATGCCTATCTTTTACAAACCGGTGATCCCAGGGCGACGGGTGGTCCTGTTATTTGGGATACAGCACCTTATTACAACGACCGGGATAAGTCTCCGAGGCCGGACGCCACTTACAGGAAGCTGTTAGAACTGGATTCCCTGTACCAATATAATTAAACACTGATGCTATGAAGATTGACAGTATAAGATCCGGGATACCACTTTTATGGGTTTGTATGTTATATGCCTGCGGGAATGCAGGCACGACTGAGCCACCTGCCCGGCCCAATATTATTTTTATTATCGGTGACGATATCAGTGCGGAAGATATCGGCGCCTATGGCAACCCGCTGGTAAAGACCCCAAATATCAACCAGCTTGCGGCAAAAGGCTTGAAATTCAGTAATATGTTTGTTACTGCCAGCTCGTGCAGCCCCAGCCGTTCCAGCATACTTACCGGGCGATATCCGCATAATACAGGGGCGGCGGAGCTGCATACTCCTTTGCCGGCACACCTCAGCTTTTTCCCGGAACAATTAAAAAATAGCGGCTATTACACGGCGTTACTGGGTAAATGGCATGAAGGTCCGGAAACGGCGCGGGCATACGATACGATAGTTGCCGGCGTAAAGCACAACGGTACGGGTGGCGAAACGCAATGGATCAATATCCTGAAAGGCCGTCCGTCAGAAAAGCCGTTTTTCTTCTGGCTGTCTCCTTTTGATGCCCACCGGGATTGGGATGCAGACAGCTTTTTTATCCGCCACGATCCTGCTACCGAAGTGCAGGTGCCTAATACCCTGGTAGACGATGCGGACACCAGGAAAGATCTTGCTTCCTATTACAATGAGATCGGTCGCCTTGACTATCATATCGGTAAATTACAGGAGGCGCTCCGGGAAGAAGGTATAGATAAAAACACGATCGTCGTGTTCACGGCGGATAATGCGCGACCTTTTCCCAACAGCAAAACACGACTGACGGACAGGGGCACACGAACACCTTTTATTGTATACTGGCCGGAAGGAATTACCCAATCCGGTGTAGTAGATGCGTTGGTGAGCACCATCGATATAGCGCCTACTTTCCTGGAACTTGCCGGGGTAGCGCCTGCTGAAAGCATACAGGGCAGGAGCTTCGATACCTTGCTGGTCAATCCTTCCGCAGATTTCCGGAACTATATTTTTGCCGAACATAACTGGCACGACTATGAAGCCTATGAACGTTCCGTTCGGACAAAGGATTATCTCTATATCTATAACGGGCGACCGCAACTGGACAATGGTGGTCCTATTGATGCCAACCAAAGCCCTTCAGCAGGGTCGCTGAAGAAAGCAGCGCAACAGGGCCGGCTGACTGATCTCCAGAAAGATGTTTTCATCCGCCCCAGGGAAAAGGAAACGTTCTTTGTGTTTGCAACCGACAGCCTGCAGATCCGTAACGAGATCAATAATCCGCAATACGTCGATCAGATAAAGTCATTAAAGGACATTTTACAGTTATGGCAAAGCGAAACTGCAGATACGGAGCCGGCACAATTGACCAGGGACTGGTATCACCGGGAAACGGGAAAGCCTTTACCCGGAAAAGATATCCGGGGAGAAATGCCCGGCGCATCGCAAAATGCATCCACAGTTAACAACCCGGGACCTTTCTGATATGTTCACCTGTTGAATGTATTCAGCTGCGCTAAAGCTGAATACAACACATCACAGCCTGTCATGCCGAAGTATAATACATCTGTCTTAAGAGTAAAGTAAATTTTTACGTAGAGGTCGATGTACCGAAGGTACGGATACAATCCGCAGTAATTAAACGGCATCACTTGTCCTGCTCTGCGTAAAGTCTGGCTGCCACGGCGCCTGGCTATAAGACTGGCACCAGCGTTTGTATAAAAGCTGGAATAATTGTGCTAAAGCCAAACACAGCACCACAGCTTGTCATGCCGAAGTATGAGGCATCTGTCTTAGCATTCATCCCGAACTTTTTTGCGTAGAAGTCTGTCAGGTGATGCCATGAATTGTCTTTTGTTGTTTATGAGAATAAAAGATACTGTACAGGAAGGAATAATGGTATAAATACGCTAAATTGGCTCTTATATCTTTTCTTTATCATTAGCCTTCTTCATTGTTTGCATGGAAACTTCTTTATTAAGTGTT
>Ga0222419_100887_pt1 | contig 15240 bp, 14 predicted proteins | sample 1B20Ametagenome_FD_182474 | JGI IMG/M metagenome (GOLD analysis project Ga0222419, IMG submission 182474) | Enriched microbial communities from leaf-cutter ant dump, University of Wisconsin, Madison, United States - 1B20A (version 2) | ecosystem: Environmental > Terrestrial > Nest > Insects nest... | reverse complement strand
ATGTACCTCTGAAAAACGTGCACCCATCGAAAAGTCTTCGCCCAATCTCCTAAAAGATCAGACCGCAAGAACCTCGCCGGCCACGTTTCCCTTTCTTCTCATCTCATCAATGTCAAATAACCGACCCGGTCATACCGCGTCATCGTGAGCCGAAGCTCAAAACCAATCAGGGAAACATAGCCTCTTGTCCGGTTGCCCGGCAGCTCGTCTGCCCTGTCAGAATTACGCCGAACTGTGGGAGCGCCGAAGCACTCGCGTCGTCAACGAGCGGGGTTATATGGGAGCGCCCTGTTGGCGTCAACACCCTTGTGAAAGAAAGATGACATTTCTTTCCATGCGCTTCACCACCCTGCGGGCTCCCGCACCGAAACGCCCTGAATTCAAGGCTTTTCTTACGAGGAGACATCCAACCAGGGATTAAAAAGCTTCACTCCGGTTCCAGCAAAATCCCTCACATTCCGTATAGCCACGACAAGGTCGTGCCGCAGGGCGCTCGCGGCAATCCAGCCATCCATGACGGCCAACACACCCGCCCCGACTTGCGGGCCTCCGCAGATCAGTGAGGGTGACGTCCTGATCGAGGCGCAGGTTGAACGGAGTGAGCAGTATCCCTTGCAATTGGCCCCCGGCCAGGGTGAGTTCAAGCGATAGTAGGCGCTGTCCACTCTGCGAGGCGACGAGCCCTTGCAAAAGGCACAATGCTTGCCCGTCCGGCCATCGAACACGTGACCGTCCAGTCCCATGTTGTTCGCTTAGCGCGGAAGTGCCGCCCGGCAAGGTTGAGGGAATACTGGATGGCACCAGCGTTAGGTGTCTGTGCCTATTCGGTCGGTTGTTGGATTTCTTGCGCCTGCACCTCGGTGATGTAAGCGGCGGAGATAAAGCTGGCAACGAAAGCGACCGCCAAACCGATGCACGCGATGGTTGAAAGCACGCGTGGAAGAGGTGGGCACAGCGGCTCACCTGAGGTTGAAATTGACGGGAACGGTCAGGGTGATGCGGTTGTCAGGAATGGAAGCGGGCGGAGGCGGCACCGGTGAGGCGCGATTGATCATGTCGATCGCTGCCTGATCGAGCGCCGGAAACCCGGAAGAGCGTACGATGCGTGCCGACAGCACGCGGCCCAAACGATCGATGGCGAACTGCAGGTGCGGGATGCCCTCCTCGCGTCGGCGGCGGGCGTCGGAAGGATAGCGCTTGGCGTGGTTGAGGTGGGCGATGACCTGGCTCTGCCATTGCTGAGGCGAGATATTGGGCGTACGGCGCGTCGTCGTGGTCTGTTCGGCCGCCGCCGGCTGTTCGGCGGCCTCCGCTTCCACGCTTTTTGGTGCGGTTTGGCGGCTGGCAGCTGCTGCCGCCTGTTGCTGCCGCTGACGTTCGCGTTCTTGCGCCTCGGCGAACTGCTCACGCTTTTGCTGCAGGGAGGCGGGCATCTGCATCGGCATGGGAACGGCGACTTCGGCTTCCTCGATCTCGACCAGGTCGGGGATAACCTCATCGAGCGGCTCGGCTTCGGCCAGTGGCTCGATTGTTTCTTCGGGTTCGCTCGGATCAATTGCATCGATCGGCTCCTGCAATGGTTCGACGGCAGGCTCCGGCACAACGGCTTCGGCGGTGTCGAGGGGAAACTCGGTCGCTGGCTCGATGATGGGTTCGATCGGCTCGACGACTTCCTCGGTTAGCTCTTCGGCCGGCGTCGGCTCGACTGCTTGGGCGGGTTCTTGCGGCAATGCCAACTCACCATTATCGGCAGCGATGTCCTCGACCTGCGGGGCGACAGAAATCTCACTCAATTCGATCATGATGGCGGGCGGCGGCGCACCCGGTATCTCGGGTTTTGTATGCCAGTTGACGGCAACGAATGCGCCGATGGCCTGCAGCGCCAGAATGACGAAGAAGGCGGCCGCCCAGAGTGACACCTCGCCCCAGCCGAGGCGGTGCAGCCGCTCGGTGCCGATGGTTTCATAGGCGGTGGGCTGGTGCATGAAGTTCATGGGCTAGGCGCAAAATCGCGCGGAACGGACGCGCCAGCCGCACCGCCTGCCATAGCGGGATGTTCATCGGTTGACACGGAGACGCCCGGGACCGTTTCCAATCCTACCAGGCCGATCTTGAGGTAACCGGCCTCGCGGAGCAGGTTCATCACTGCCATCAGTTCGCCATAGGGGACGATCTGATCGGCGCGCAGGAAGATTCGGGTCTGCTTGTCGCCCTCGGTAAAGCGGTCGAGCGCTGTCCCGAGGGCGTCGCGGGCGATGTGATCATCACCCAGCGATAGCGACAGATCCTGCTTGACGGTGAGGAACAAGGGCTCCTCCGGCCGCGGCTGCGATTGGGCGTTTGAGGCCGGCAGATCGACATTGACATCGACCGTGGCCAAGGGCGCGGCCACCATGAAGATGATGAGCAGTACCAGCATGACGTCGATGAATGGGGTCACGTTGATCTCATGGCTTTCGGCGAGATCGTCGTCGTCGCCATCGGACTCGCGAATGCCGCCAGCCATCACTCGGTCTCCTGCGCGACGGAGGCCCGGACACGCAGGCTGCCCGTCGAGGCGGGCACCAGCCGCCAATCGAGGTCGCGACTGACCAACCGCTCGACCCCGGCGGCGGCATCGGCCAGCAATTGGCGATAGCCGGCGATCGAGCGGGCGAAGACGTTGTAAATCACCACTGCCGGGATGGCGGCGACAAGGCCGAACGCCGTCGCCAGCAGAGCCTCGGCGATGCCGGGAGCGACCACCGCGAGATTGGTGGTCTGGGCCTGAGAGATACCGATGAAGGCATTCATGATGCCCCACACGGTTCCGAACAGGCCCACGAAGGGCGCGGTCGAGCCGATGGTGGCGAGTAGACCGGTGCCGCGCGAGATGCGGCGGCCAGCAGCGACGTTCAGCCGCCCGAGGCGGGATGACACGCGTTCCTTGAGACCGGCACCATCGGCATGGTCCAGCGCACCGTACGAGAGTTGCACCTCTTCCTCGGCCGCTTTGACCAGCAGCGCACCGATGCCGCGTTTCGCATCGAGCGCGCGGATGGCGTCGTCGAGCGAGCGTGAACCGGTGATGGCCTTGAGCGCCAGCCGAGCCCGGTTGCTGGCGCCCAGAAGTTCGAGGCCTTTGGCCAGCCATACCGTCCAGGTGACCAGCGAGGCAAAGGCCAGCCCGATCATCACGCTCTTCACGATCAGATCAGCCTGCAGGAACATGCCCCAGGGCGACAGATCGTGCGGTAGCGTATTCGCGGGAGTGGCGGATGGATTGGATTCGTCTGCGTCAGGCGATTGAGCGTCGGGGACGATCACTGGATCGGCGTTACCCATTGGCGGCATCTCCGAGCCCATGCCATCTTCGGCCTGCGCTGCGTCCTGCTGCCCCACCGCATCCTGCGCCTCGTCGCCGGGAATTGTCTCATTGCGCACCGAACCAGGCCCTGGTGCCAGGATCTCTTCAGCCGGTGCGTCGCTGGCGCCCGGCGCGTCGACAATTGTGGGCGCAGCAGGCTCGACCGGCAGGACTTGCTGGGCAAATGCCGGGAGTGCGAGCGCGCCTGCCAGCAGCAACATCGCAGCGAGGCTGGATAGGCTCATAATAGCGGTCGTCGAGTGACGCATGGAAAAATCAACTTTCAAAGAACCCGATCCGCGCGGACCGGAAAGGGAGAACTGAACGGGCGGTGCGCGCCGGCGTAATCAGGCGCTGAGTTGTGGCTGCCGGAACGGCGGCTGTCGGGCAGATACTGCGCCCTGTTTGCGCTGATCGTCGTGCCCGGAACCGGCAAGGCGCCGCACCGCCTGCAGGCGGATTGAACACTCGAAGCAGGTCAACCGCTCACCCACACGGTCGGCCGCGAGATCGGCAATCGTGAAGCTCTCGAAGGTCTGAATGGCCATCGCATCGGCTGCCGAGGCGATAGCGGCAAGCGGGTCATTGCGATGGGCCGGCACTAGGCTGCGACGGTTCGTGCGGCCTGCCAGCCGCAGTACTTCGCCCAATGTAATCTGCTCGGCGCCTCGATGCAGTCTGATGCCACCAAACCTGCCGCGGGTGGTTTCCAGCAGGCCGGCCTGCATCAGCCTGTGTACGACCTGAGCCGTCTGCACCACGCTTGTTTCCGCCGCGGCTGCAGCATCCTCCGTACGGATACGGTCAAAGCCGGCACGAGCGCAGGCGACCAGTACGGCAATAGCGATTTCTTCGCGGCGGGAAAGATTCATGGCTGGGGCTCGCTCTGTGGTGACGGTTCAGGTCGCGAGACGATGTATGAGGCGCAGGCGACAATGCCGGCCAACACCAGAAGTAGCAGTTCCAGCACGGGGTGGACGCCCATCCAGAACAACACGAAGCCGAGCGCCATACCGAGGCATGCCAAAATCTTGCCACGACGCGGGATGGCCCCCTCCCGGCGCCATGCTGTCAATACCGGTCCGAAGGTGCGATGTTGCAGCAGCCAGGCCTCGAGCTTCGGCGAAGACCGGGCAAAGCACCAGGCCGCCAGGATCAGGAAGATCGTCGTCGGCATGACCGGCACGAAAGCACCGATAAGGCCCAACGCCAGCAGCACCAGTCCACAGATGAAATAGAGCGGGCGCATCATCATGGCCGGCTGCAGCCGGCCATCATTGCCGCCGCGGCGGCTTTGTCTGAGCTCAAACACCGAACGCCACATCGGGGATCGCCGTGGTTTTAAGTTGGGTGAGGCAGGCCGCGGGTTCGAGAGCGTCGCCCTGGCAGGCGGTAATATCGTTGAGCAATAGCCGGCCGACGCTCTCGCACTTCAGATCTGGAATGTTGAACTGGAGGACCTTGGACTTGCCATCGATCAGCGCCTTGAAATCGAGCTTTATGATCCGCTCGATCGCACCTCCCGTATTGAACAGGGCGATCTCGGTAGTGGCCAGATCCAGGGTAGAGCCGAGATTATTGGTCACGACAAAGGTGATGCGGCAACCAGTCTCGGATGCTTGCAGCGCGTTGAGCTCGATGGCGAGGACCGGAGCGGCTGTTTGCGCCTGCGCCGGAATGGCGCAGGCCATAAAGAGAAGGAATGCGATCCTGGCGACTGGTGACAAAGACTTCATCCTGGTTAGTGGCTACGAAAAACCTCAGGCTTCTGCCATCGGAACAGTCGTGACAGAAAGAGACGGGTAGGTTGCTGGCGGCACGCTATCAGTCCGGCGCTTGCCCGAAAAAACGTGTTTCGACAGCTTCTAGGATCCGCGCAAAAGCATCGTTGGCGCCGGCAATTACCCGCGCTTCTTCCTCTGCGGAAAGTGCAATGGCGTCGAGGGCCGCCGTAAAGGTCTTCCAGTGCAGACCACGGCCTTCCGGGGCGGCAGCGAGATGACGGGCGCCAAAGCTCTCCGACAGGTCGAGTTGCTTGGCTGCCTTAAGCAGGAAGGCCGCGCCGAGATTGGATCCCTCGGCGACATAAAGCCAGCCGAGCGAGGCTGGAACGTCGAGGAGATAGTCCAGTTGTGGATGCGGGCGTTCCGCCACCTCGATCCCGAGATCGCGGAGATCCTGTTGGATCAGCGCGAAACGGTCCCGCTCTTTCAGGTCGGGCAGTAGTGGCGCCAGATCAGTATGCTGGTAAAGCGGGCTGACAATCGCATGAAAGTCGTGCTGTACCAGCACGAACAAGCCGTAGCGCTCGCGGCTTTCGAAGGGGCGGCCCTCCATGATGCGGCTGTCCAGCCTTCCATGCACGGTACGTGTGCCGGCCTTGAGCCGGGACCAGATGCCGGTTGGCGGTTCGCCCGTGCTCTGGCCGAAATTCACATTAACGATCTTGGTCGGGGTTTCCGACGGATCGAGTAGGTCGGATGCTGGTATGCTCATTGGCCTGTCCTGTCGCGTGGGACCATCGTCAGCGTGGTCACGGATCCTCTGTAGATAAGACGATTGAGACAGTCATATTTTCAGCCGTAAGGGCAAAAAAGTGAAAGCGAGGCAATCGTCCAGCAAAGCGACGTGTTGCCACCTCAGAACTTTGCGCTCAGAGACAGGATGAAAGTCCGTTACGGCGCGTTATATGATCCTGCGGCCGGGATGTAGCTGAGATCAGTGACGTTGAACGGGTGGGAGCCGTAAACGTCCACGGCGGTGCACGATGCCCGACACACACTGCGAGCTAACGCACAGGTTAGATGGGAACGGAACGCCCTTTCCTGAATGTCTTGTATTGCGTCCAGCCGCAGAAAGATCAGCCACGATCATCCTGCGATGTTAGTGGCTTGGACCTTGGACTCGGGCGCTGCCTGGATGTCGGCATTCACTCCTCACGAAATGCTCTATTAATCTGGTCGCTTAGCGGCTTGATCAAATAGGAGAGTGGGGTGCGCTCGCCCGTTTGGATGAATGCTTCCGCCGGCATGCCGGGGACGAGCGTGAGGCTTTGAAGCCGTTCAAGTTCCTCGGGAGAGACGGTTATACGTACGCGATAGAAAGACCTGCCGGTGCGCTCGTCCTGAATTGCATCGGCGGCAATGCGGTTGACCCAGCCATTAAGTTCAGGCGTCGTGCGTTGATTAAAGGCCGATAGCCGCACTATAGCAGGCTGACCAAGATGGATCTGGTCAATGTCTGCCGGCGATACATTGGCGTCGAGAGCAAGGCTGTCATTGTCTGGCACAATCTCCATCAGCACCTCGGCCGCGTTTATCACGCCGCCGACCGTATGCACGGCCAGTTGATGAACTATACCGTCCTGAGGCGCGACGAGATCAATCCGGTGCAAGGCATCTTCGGCAGTAATCCGGCGCTCGACGTATTCCCCGATCTGCACTTGCACCTCCCGCAGTTCCTGTCCGACCTCGGTCTTTAGGTCGATGTCGATCTGCAAAATCTGCAGTTCGGTCTCCGTGATCTTTCCCAAGGCCTGGGCGCGGTGGGCCAGCACTTCACCCCGGCTGGCTTCGAGCGAGGCGGCTTCGCGCTCGAGCGCGTTGAGGCGCTGCACAGAAACGAGGTTTTTGTCGAAGAGCGTCTTCAGGTCCGCGATTTCGGTTTCCGTGACAGCCAATGCCCGACCGAATGCTTCTGCTTGCGTTTCAAGCCCGGCAACTTCGGCACGGTATTGCTCGATGCGCTCTCGCAACTGAGCTTTCTGGCCCTCGCGCGCGGTCTGCCTAAACGAGAAGAGGCTTTGTTCGCTGCGCATGGCCGCCGCCGCATCAGGATCGTCGGTGCGGGCCAATAATGTGTCTGGGAAGACGATGGAGTCGAGATCGTCACGCTCAGCCTGCAGCCGCGCCAATCGCGCCGCCATCTCATCGAGCCGCTTGACGACAATGGCGAGGTTGGCCTGTGTCTGCGTGGCATCCAACCGCAACAGGACGTCCCCACTCTCCACGCGGTCACCATTCTGAACGAGTATTTCTCCAACGATGCCGCCAGTTGGATGCTGAACCTGCTTGACATAGGAATCGACCACAAAGCTGCCATTCGCAACCACCGCTCCGGCAAGTGTGGTGGCCATAGCCCAACTGCCGAGACCACCGATCAGCGCCAGAGCGATCAGCATGATTACCCAGATGTGGCGTTTGATCGAAGGGCTGATTGAACGAGCATCATCGCGTTGCATCGGCGTCGGCTTCCATTGGCTGACTGACAACCATTCCGGCCTGCGCAACCACCCGGAAGGGATTGGCTGTATTGACTGGCGTTTGCGTTGGGACTGGCTGGCGGGGAATCTTGGACAACACTGCGTCTCTGGAGCCGAGCATTTTTATGCGCCCTGCTTCCATCACCAACACCTGGTCGACGGCATGTATTGCACTCGGCCGGTGCGCGATCACTATCGCAATACCGTTGCGGGCGCGCACAGCCTTAATAGCCTGGATGACCGCAGCTTCACCGTCCGCGTCGAGATTGGCACTGGGCTCGTCAAGTACCAACAGAAACGGGTTCCCGAAGAGTGCGCGAGCCAGGCAGATGCGCTGCTTCTGGCCGCCGGAAAGCCCGGCGCCGTTTGTGCCAAGACGTGTCTGATAGCCGTGTGGCAAGCTGGTAACGAATTCATGCACGCTTGCCTGCCTGGCCGCCGCGATGATCGCGGCATCGTCTGCTGTCTCGTCGAAACGTGCAATGTTCTCGGCAATACTGCCTTCAAAGAGCTCAACGCTCTGCGGCATGTAGCCGATATGCCGGCCCAGGGCCTCTGGCGTCCACTGATCGAGGGTTGCCCCATCGAGCCGCACACAACCGCGAGCCAGCCCCCAGACCCCCATCAGCCCACGCACAAGGGTAGACTTGCCGCTTCCCGATGGGCCGATGACGCCAAGCGCGCTGCCCGCAGCCAACGTGAACGACACGTCCATGACGCTGGGAGCTCTCGAACCAGGCGGCGCAATCGTGACATGCTCCGCGCGTAATTGGGCTACCGGCGCAGGCAGGCCGAGCACTTGCGGCGTCGCATCAAAGAGCGGAATCAGCTTTTTCAGCCGCTCCCAGCCCTGACGGGCTGCAACGAAGTTCTTCCACTGTCCGACAGCCGTATCGACGGGAGACATGGCCCGTCCCATCATGATCGATGCCGCGATCATCACGCCTGCGGAGGCCTGTCGTTCAATCACGAGATAGGCACCCACCGCCAGAATGGCGGATTGCAATCCTTGTCGTACTGCCCGCGAAAGACCGCTCATGGCCGAACTCATGTCGCCTGTCCGGCGGCCGGCCGCAATATAGGCGTCGTTAGCCAGGTGCCAGCGATCGAAGACATTCTCTTCCATGCCCATTGCACGGATGGTTTCCGCGTTGTGTCGGGCGTCTTCCGAAATTCCGCCGCGCAGCATCGCCTTTTCCATCGCGACTTTTGCAGGTCGGCGAGCGGAGAGATCGGCAACCAGAGTGATCGCAATCAATACCAATGCACCCGCAGTCGCCGTAATGCCGAGCCAGTAGTGGAACAGGAAACAGATGCCGAGATAGAACGGCACCCACGGCAAATCGAAAAATACCCCTGGTCCGGGACTCGAAAGAAAATTGCGAATCTGATCGATATCGCGGATGGGCTGCATGCCGTCGCCCGGCGCTCGGGCCATCAGCGGTGCCCGTGTGATCGCGCGCAGACCCATGCGGGAAAACCGGGCGTCGAAACCCTCTCCCAGGCGCAATAGCAAGCGGGAACGCAGGCTGTCGAGCACACCCTGAAAGCCGAAGAGACCCGCACAGAGAATGGCAAGGGAGATAAGTGTGGGCACGCTATGGCTCGCCAATACCCGATCATAGACCTGGAGCATGAATAGCGGGCCATTGAGCGCAAGCAGGTTCAACAACACGCTTGCAACAACCAATGTAAGGATGGTTCGCTTCAGAGGCAGGGTGGCCGCCCCGGCCGATTGCCGGGACGGCTCCCCACGTTGGCTATTCACCAACATGGATACGTATCCTCATCTAGGCAAATAGGAAATCGGAAGCGCCGAGATCGTTATAGTCCACGCCATCCAAAATTATGGTGTTGCCATTATAGTTGACGTAGGCGTCACCCAACGCGTCCCCGATAGTCAACTGACTGAACAAGGTGGCGCCCCAAGCTGAAATATCGAGGGAATCGGTGCCGTCCTGATAGCCGGCGGTACCAGCACCGTCCGCCGTGACCGTGTCGGTGCCGCCGGAGAATACGAAAGTGTCGGCACCACCGAACCCGACCAGAACATCGGAAGATGATGTGTCCTCGATCACCGTCCCTGTCTGCGCCAGGTAGTCGTAAAGGGCATCGAGCGAACCGTTGACGGTGAGATCGTAGACCGCCAGGTCAAGATAATCCTGCCCGGACGTCGTATAGGCAGGGTCGGTGACGATGCTCAAATCCGTCTGCGAGAGGGCGATGCCATTGGTATCGTCCTGGCTATAACCCGTACCGAGGTCCAGCGTAGTCGTGGTGCCGGTTAGGTTTCCCTGCGAGTACTGGAAATCGCCATTGAGGACGACCCCATTGCTGCCGGAACTGCCATTGCCCCACTGGGTATATTCATAATCCGGATTCGTGGCGACCTCACTGGGATCGCTTACCAGTCCTTCGTCTTCCGACCAGAAGCTGCCAAAGGTTGTTGAAAAGCCCGCTGACCAGCTCGAAAGATAGGCTGCCATATTCGATGAAGCCGATGTAAGTTCGATAGTCGCAGTCATGGTTTACTCCTTAAGTGGCCATGAGGATGCCCGGTGTCTGTACCGGGCGAGCACCCCGGCCGGAGGCCTAATCCGGCCGGGGAATGTTGTTTGATCGCGTCCGTTGCCGTATCGCTAGAACTTCACATTGAGTGCAGCGGTGAAGGTCCGTCCCGGCGCGTTATATGAGCCTGCGGCCGGGATATAATTGAGGTCGGTGACGTTGTTGATCGCCATGCGTAGCGTGGCGTTGTCGTTGAAGCGGTAGGAGCCGTAAACGTCGACGGTCGTATAAGGGTCGGTCGTCTCGGTGAAATTGCCTTCCTTGTCGAGCAACCGGGACTGGGTCGGCGTGACATGATTGATCCGTGCACCGAGTTGCAGTTTCTGGTCCAAAAGGTGCACGCCGCCGTCGATGGTGAGCTTGAAGCGCGGCGGAATATTCCCGGCCGTCGCGAATATGGTGCCGTCGGTTGTCAATGTCCCGTTGGAAAAGGTCTCGGTCGACTGTGGCCAAGAGGCCTCGAGCCAAGTCGCGGAGCCGCCGATCCAGAACTGTCCTGCGTCATAGTTTCCCTCCACTTCAAGCCCGCGAAGGGTCATCGTGCCATCGAGATTGACGAAGCCAAGATAGGTGCGATCGGCAACATCGGGGGCAAGGACCCTTCCAAGCACGATGAAATCATCAATGTCGCGCTGGAACGCCGCCACCTTGACGCGCAGCCGGTCGTTATCGGTAAAAACATCGTCGCGGCTGATATTGGCGCCAATCTCGATAGTGCGGGCCCTTTCCGGTCGCAACGAAGTATTTGGAGCGAAATTGGTCGGCGATCCGTCTCCCGGCAGACCGCCGGCGAAGAAGGCCTCAAGGACCGTTGGCGGCCGGAAGCTCTGCGAATAACTGATATAGGGCTTGAACCATTCGACCGGCTTAAACTCGGCTTTAAGCGTGGGCAAAAATTCTCCCCCTGATCGGTCGAGGTTCAGATCATGGGCGTCTTTGTGATGTTCGATCGAGCCCAACATGAGCACGACCCCTTCCGGAACGAAACTCCCATCGATGACCTCACCACACGGAGCGCCCGGGAAGGGGGCAAGCGGTACGACGCACTGCACCGTGTATGCGGTGGTGTTGTTGACATCGTACTCGTTGTAGTAGGTCGCAGTGCCGTGGAGGTGATACCAATCGTAGCGCAGACCGCCGGACAGCGTCAGCCAATCTTGCGCCTCCCAGTCGGCACTGACGAAGGCGCTGGCGACGTCGCGGTTGCCCGGCGGGCTGAACGCGGTGTAGTTGGCGGCCAGTATCGAATCGAGATCGATGGTTGCGCTGGACGCTGATGCGGTAGCCCCGTCATGAAAAGCTTCGGCGCCATAATGGAGATCGATAACGCCCACTGGCGTGTCGAAAGTGCTGGTATTTTGCACATCTCCGCCAAAGCTCAACGTATTCATGTCGATATATGTATCGGGAGGGGTGCCGCCGAGACGCGCCTCACGCAGTTCGTTCGTCAGGGCGTTGTTCAACCAAAGCCGCGCATCAAGATCGATCAGGTCGTTGTCAGGATCCCAGGTCAACTGTCCGGTCACACTGTCGACATGCACTGTTTCATCATTCTCGAAACCGCCTTCAAAGCCGTAGCTGAACTCATTGACCTGATGCATCCAGGAAAGTGATGTCCGCACATCGCCGAAATCGCCTTCGAGCTTGAAAAGGGATGAAAAGGCATCACGCCCTCTGAAATGCATCGTTCCGGTAACGTCTTCGCCATTCTTTCCGACGGCGTAGGCTCCCATGTTCAGCCGGCTTATACCGGCCGTCACGGAAAGCGGGCTGTCGCCCAGGCGGGCCGCTCCGAGAATGGAGCCTTGGAAATTGTATTCATTGTTACCGCGAACACCGTCGACCTCCACGCCCCATGCACGTCCTGCCTCGATCAGGTCGTCGGCTCCGACGGTGCGGAAGTTTGCCGAACCGGCTAGTGCGCCGGCATTGCCTGCGCTGGCGTCGGGATTTTTGTCGATTTCGACTGAGCGGATGAAAGCGCTGTCGACATAGGCCTGGCCGGAATTGGACTGGTAGCCGCCCGACCCATAGCCGTAACCGCGCTGCGCATTCTGGCGCGCACCATCGATTGAAACCACGACGCGCCCTGAATCCTGCATGCCTCGGATATTTGGTGAGACCGTTGGAAAACTCCCCATACCCTCACCCGAATAGACGCCCGAAACCGTCGCCATCAGGTCGCGTGTGTCACGCACGCCAGAATTTCGCACGGCTTCACGAGAGACGACGCTCACGCTTTCCGGCGTTTCATAGACCCAATCGGGGGTGCCTTGGAAACCGGAGCCGCCGGCAGCATTCTCGACCCAGGCAGTAACATCGATCTGGTCGAGGATGATCGAGCCATCCGCGGTAACCGGTGCAGAAGCCTTCGGCTCGGTGATTGTTACTGTGTCGATGCCAGCGTAGCTGTAACTTAGCCCGGTACCCTGTAGCAGATGCGAGAGCGCCGCTTCTGCCGATAAATCGCCTGACACACCCGGCGATGTCTTCCCACTGGCCAGTGACGGAAGATACGTCACCTGGAGACCGGCCTGACGGCCAAAGGCCGCAAGAGCTAGTGACAGCGGCCCGGCTGGTATCGAGAAAGTAGTTTGCTGCGCTTGCGCGAGCGCGGGCCGGTCAAGGAAAAACAACCCCAGCCCAATCGACGTCGAGGTGAGCAAGGCGGCCAAGAAGGCCGACCGTCCCAACAAACCCGACCTTTGCGAAATGTACCCGCGCCCCATATTCCAGCTACTCCGTTATTACCCAGAATGCCTCCGCTCCGCGCTGTGCAGATCGGTAGCCTCTGATGGCTAAAACGAATGGGGTAGCGAGATTTTCTCTTTTCTAGACTATTTTTGTCAGATTTTTGAGAGCACGGTAATCCAGGGCGATAACTGCCGCACTCGGCCAGCGTAAGGATGGACGACTGCCTCCAATGCGTGCAGTGGCTGGCTGAGATCGAAAATGCCACTGACCTGTCTCTCGCCAAGGTCCGGATCAGCGATAATTACAGATCCTGGCTGCCAGCGGCCGATGCGCGCAACGACAGCGGAAATCGGCTCTCTGTCGACGACCAGCAGGTTGTCTCGCCACGCCGCTATTTGTGCAGGATCGCGCACGCCACGATGGACCGCCTGCTGTACCCGATCAAGTGCTATCCACCTGCCGGCGCCGAGGCGCTCACCCTGTGCAAGTGGAGATTCTGGCGCGCGAACTTCGATGACGCCGTGATTGACGGCCACGGTAATGTAGCCAGATTCCGCGGCGACGTCGAAAGCCGTACCCAGAGCGATTGCCGTCAACTGACCGGACGAGACGCTGAATGGCCTTGCTTCGTTCGGGGCGACCTCGAAGAAAGCCATACCGGAAAGTAATTCGATCCGCCTCGCACCTTCGGTGAAGTCCAGCTTGATGGCGCTTTCGGGACCGAGCGTGGCGGTGCTGCCGTCTTCGAGGGGGATTCGGGTTATCTCTGCCTTAGCGGTCAAGAAGTCGGCTTCTGCTTGCAGCATCAGGCCAGGGCCGGAGATCGAAGCAGCGACGGCGCCGCCCAGGCCAACAGTGCCCGCAACCAGGAGCCTGCGCCGTGAGAGCTTCTGCTCATGCCCTTGTGCCAGACGTTTTCGGTCCAACAGAAGCTGGCCGGTCATACCGTAAATCTCGGCAGCTTCCTGCCAGACAGCTTCGTGTGACGGACTACGCGCACGCCATATGCTTATCAGTTCGTTGGCGACAGGATTTTCTGGGTCGTCGTGCAGGCGGATGATCAGATCGAGCGCCTCCTCCCACAACCTTTCCTCGTCGGGTAGCTTTTCGTTCATCCGTTCCCGATCCAGCAAATCTCATTCGGGTGATCAGCCCTATATGGCTTTCACATAACCTAAAACGAACGAGACGAGCGAATTTTCGGCGGCGGGGCGGGATCACGACGGATCGTCATGCAGGCAGCGGCGAATATGACGGTAGGCTTCGCGGATCAAACCCCAGGTCCGCGTGGTGGACAGACCAATCTCGGCGGCAACTTCAGCGAGCGTCTTTTCGCCCAGGCGGTGCAATTCAAAGGCCCGACGGGTTCGTTCTGGCAGTTCAGCCAGTGCCCGATCCACAATCATGAGGCGCTGTCGATCATAAACGATGATTTCCGCTGACGGTGATGGATCGACGATCGTCTTGAAGGCGATGTCACTCATCTCGACGCGCTGGAGCAGCCGCTCACGCCGCTGGTGGTCCACAGCCAGGTTACGCGACACTTGATGCAAATAGGCGCGGGGATTGTCGGCGCTGCCATAGCGGCGCTCGGCAGCGCCGAGCAATCTGACAAAGGCATCCTGCGTCAGGTCGGCGGCGGTTTCCGCGGAAAGACCGCGCCGACGCAACGCCCTCGTAATCTCGGCAGCATGGCGCCGGAAGAGCTGCTGAATATCCCAGGTCACGGGCTGGGCCTTCCAAGCTGAGGCCGGCTACTCGATTCAGAACGCAAGACACGCATTGCTGATACCCCCGCGGCGCTGACATCGGACGCATCGGACAATGTCGCGCACGTTGTCGAGCCGGATAACACCCAGTCTTCCGCCACTTGAAAGCCGAGCAGTTTCAACTACCGGCGCGAAAGCGAGTACAACGGCTACGCTTTGGAGCAATTCCAAACTGGTAGCCGGGAGCAAAAACACCGGTGTGTAAATATGACATGTTAAATCATGTTTTTCCACGCCTTTCTGTAGTTCGTGGTCTTGGACGTATGGGGACTCTGACGGCGCGACGCTAAAGGGGTAGCGTACTCCTGTTGCAATACCCGCAACAGCAAAGGTCGGGCGCCCGTAAGACCGCCGCCCGATCCTTCAATGCGCTGTTCGACGTCCTGCACGATATCTGCGGACTGTACGATCCACACGAATGCCCAAACTACTCCAAGGCCGCAGGATATGCATCATAATTTCAGCATGATGCTCTATGCTGCGTTTTTTGGTATTTGTCTGGTGGGGGGTTTTTGAGACGACGCAGCCCCCGTCATTTTGGCGGGGGCTTTTGTTTGATGTAAAGAGGAAGTGTCTTTGGCAGACCTTGCGGTGACCTACTC
>Ga0222419_100885_pt1 | contig 15333 bp, 16 predicted proteins | sample 1B20Ametagenome_FD_182474 | JGI IMG/M metagenome (GOLD analysis project Ga0222419, IMG submission 182474) | Enriched microbial communities from leaf-cutter ant dump, University of Wisconsin, Madison, United States - 1B20A (version 2) | ecosystem: Environmental > Terrestrial > Nest > Insects nest... | reverse complement strand
TCACACCGGCAGTCGGCAATAACCATGACCGCCAACCCCGAACGGGGCGGCAACGAGGCTACGAGCCAAACCACCAGTGCTCAGGACCCAACCACCGCAACAACGGCATGTCCACCCTCACACTGATACGACGCTAGTGTCTGCCAGGGACCCGAGGGCCGATCGCACTAACGTGGAGTCATGGACGAGGCCCGGATCTGGTCGCGCGGCGACACCGCCGGCTTCTTCCGCGCGCCGGGACCGGCGGACGACAAGTACTCGCGAGGGGTCGTCGCGCTGCGCACCGGCTCCGAGTCGTATCCCGGGGCCGCGGTGCTGGGGGTGGAGGCCGCCTGGCGCGCCGGCGCGGGCTTCGTGCGCTTCGTGGGCGAGGGGCGGGTGGCGGATGCCGTGCTCGCGCGCCGCCCGGAGACCGTCGTGGGTGCAGGAACAGGACGTTCGGGCATCGGCGCCTGGGTCATCGGATCGGGGACCGACCCGGCCGAGCGCACGGCGCACGAGGAGGAGGCGCTGAGGCGGATCCTTGCGGGGGCGGCGCCCGTCGTCGTCGACGCCGGCGCGCTGGATCTGGCCGCAGGAGCCGTGGCGCCCTTCGTGGTGACCCCGCACGCCGGGGAGTTCTCGCGCCTGCAGAAGGGGCTCGGTCTGCAGCAGGGGGTCGGCGAGGGCACGGAGGATCTCGTCGTCCGTGTCGCCCGCACGCTCGGCGGCACGGTGCTCCTGAAGGGCGCTCGCACGCTGATCGGCGATCCCTCCGGTGCTCTGCTGCGCGTCGAGGAGAGCACGTCGTGGCTGGCGACGGCCGGCACGGGCGATGTGCTCGCCGGCGTGATCGGCGCGGTGCTGGCGGCGAATCCCGGCCGCGGGGTCGCGGAGGCCACGGCGGCCGCCGCCTGGCTGCACGGCCGTGCCGCGCGCATCGCCTCAGGCACGGCGTCCCAGGACGCGTCCGATCCGGGGCATCCGGTCGTCGCCCTGGACGTCGCCCGGGCGCTGCCGCGTGCGGTCGGGGACGTCCTCGCGTGAGCCGGTCGGGATCCGCGCGACGGGCGGTGCTGTGGACGGCGTTCCTGCTCGCGCACGTGTTCACGGCGACGGTCGGCTGGATCTACCCGAGTCAGCCCATGGGCGACGTGGTGCTGGTCTACGAGCCCTGGGCCTCGTCGGCGCTGAGCGGCGGCGAGATCGTCGGCGTCACCGAGACGTGGGTGTATCCGCAGCTCGCACTCGTGCCGATGATCCTCGCCAAGGTGCTGTCGCTGCCGCTGGTCGGTGCGCTCGGAGCCTCCGGCGCCTATCTGATCGCCTGGGCGGTCATGGTGACGGCGCTCGACGCCCTGGCCCTCGCGGTCCTCATCGGGCGCTCGTCCGCGCAGCCGCGCCGTGCGGCCGCCTGGTTCTGGTGCGCAGCCCTGATGCTGCTGGGCCCGATCGCCCTCTACCGCATCGACGCCGTGGCCGTTCCGCTGGCGGTGATGGCGGGATCGTGGCTCACGAGGCGCCCGGCCGCCGCCGCCGCTCTGCTCACGGTCGGCGCCTGGATCAAGATCTGGCCCGGTGCGCTCCTGCTCGCGGCGGTCACGGCGGGGAGGGCGCGGCTGCGGATGCTGTCGGCAGCCGTCGCCGTGACGGCCGCCGTCGTCGCGGTGCTGTTCGCGCTCGGCGCGCGGGACGAGATCTTCGGGTTCCTCACCGAGCAGGCGGGGCGAGGGCTGCAGATCGAGGCCGTGGCCGCCACGCCCTTCCTCTGGCTCGCGGTCACGGGGTCGGCGCGCATCGAGTACAGCTTCGACATCCTCACCTTCCAGATCGCGGCCCCCGGTGCGGACGCCGTGGGCGCCGTCCTGACCCCCGTGATGCTGGTCGTGGTGCTCGCCGTCGCCGCGATCGGCGCGGTCAAGGCCGTGCGGGGTGCGAGCGTGTCGCGGCTGCTCCCGCCGTTGGCCCTGTCCCTCGTCGTCGCGCTCATCGTCTGCAACAAGGTGGGCTCCCCGCAGTTCCAGACCTGGCTGTTCGCACCCGTCATCCTGTGGATCGTGCTCGATCGCGCCAGGGCGAAGGCGCCTGCGGGGATCGTCCTCGTGAGCGCCGCGCTGACCTGCGTCGTCTACCCGCTGAGCTACGACGCCCTCCTCGGGGCGCAGCCGCTGCCCGTCCTCGTGCTCAGCGCGCGTAACCTGCTTCTCATCGGCCTTCTCGCCGTCGGCATCCGCTCTCTGCTGCGGGTGCCGCCCCGCTCGTCAACGACCAAGGAGTGATCATGCTCATCGCCTTCTCCGTCGCCCCCAGCGGCGCACCCGCGGACGGCTCCGGCCGCGACGACGCCTCGGTGCACGACGCGGTCGCCGCGGCAGTGGCCGTCGTGCGCGCATCGGGGCTGCCGCACCGCACGACCAGCATGTTCACCGAGATCGAGGGACCGGACTGGGACACCGTGATGGATGTCGTCAAGCGCGCCACCGAGGCCGTGATGCCCTTCGGCTCGCGGGTGTCCCTGGTGCTCAAGGCCGATATCCGGCCCGGCTATTCGGGGGAGATCGACGCCAAGGTCGAGCGCCTCGAGCGTGCGATCGAGGACTCCGCCGACCGGTAGTCTTGACGGGTGAATCCCTCTATCGAAAAGAGGGGTGCGGCGAAGAGGGCGCTCCTCTCCCTCGCCATCGGCAGCTTCGGCATCGGCATGACCGAGTTCGTCATCATGGGCCTGCTCCCGAACATCGCCGCGGATCTGCTGCCCTCGCTGTGGCGTTCCAGCCAGGAGGAGGCGCTGAGCCAGGCGGGCTGGCTGATCTCGCTGTACGCGCTCGGCGTCGTGGTCGGCGCGCCGACCATCGCCGGCTTCGTCGCCCGGTTCCCGCGGCACCGCGTCATGATCGGGCTCGCACTCGCGCTGACGCTGTTCAACGCGCTCACCGTCGTGCTGCCCACGTTCGAGCTGGTCGGGGCGTCGCGGTTCCTCGCCGGGCTCCCGCACGGGGCGTACTTCGGCATCGGCGCGCTCGTCGCCGCCGACGTGATGGGACCGGGCAACAGGGCCAAGGGCGTCGCCTTCATCCTCACGGGGCTCACGATCGCGAACGTCGTGGGCGTGCCGATCGGGACCTTCCTCGGGCAGCAGTGGGGCTGGCAGGTCGCCTTCGGGGTCGTGGCGGGCGTGTTCGCGCTGGCCACCCTCTGCATCGCCTTCTTCGTCCCCGAGCACCCTGGCGAACCGGGGCGCACCATGCGCGCGGAGCTGCGGGTGTTCCGCATCCCGCAGGTGTGGTTCGCTCTCGGCATCGGCGCGATCGGCTTCGGGGGCTTCTTCGCCGTGTACAGCTACATCGCCCCGGTGGTGACCGAGGTGGCGGGATCCCCCGAGTGGGCCGTTCCGATCGTCCTCGTGCTGATGGGGATCGGGATGACGGTCGGCAACCTCATCGGTGGCCACCTCGCCGACATCAGCCTGAAGAGGACGCTCCTGTTCGGGCTCGCCGTGCTCGCCGCGGTCCTCGTGCTGCTCGCGCTCCTGTCGTTCTGGATCGTGTCCCTCGCCGTCATGGTGTTCGTCGTCGGCCTGGTCTCCTCGGCCCTCAGCCCCACGATCCAGACGCGTCTGATGGACGTCGCCGAAGACAACCAGTCGATCGCCGCGGCGCTGAACCACTCGGCTCTCAACATCGGCAACAGCCTGGGAGCCTTCCTCGGCGGCGCCGTGATCGCGGTCGGATGGGGGTTCACCGCTCCGGCGTGGACCGGCGCCGCCCTGGCCGCGGCAGGCCTGGCGATCGCCCTGATCTCCTACCAGGTGGAGTCGGCGCAACGGGTGCCTGCGCGGTCGTAGAGTGTGGGGATGGACGTCCCCGATGACCTCCCGGTCGCCGGCACGGTCGTGCTGGTGCGTCCGGCCGCGCGCCGCTTCGAGGTGCTGCTCATGCGTCGCCCCGAGCGCGGATCGTTCGCCGGGGCGTGGGTGTTCCCCGGAGGCAAGGTCGAAGAGGCCGACCGGGTCGGCGGGGACGAGATGGATGACGCGCGCCGGGCCGGCATCCGGGAGACCTTCGAGGAGGTCGGCCTCGTCGTCGCCGATCTCGCCGTGCTGTCCCGCTGGACGCCGCCGGTCGAGGCGCCCCGGCGCATCCGGACGTGGTTCTTCGTGGCGCCCGCGACGGACGCCGAGGTGGCGGCCGCGGCGGACGAGGTGACGGAGCATTCCTGGATCAGTCCCGCCGTAGCGCTGGAACGGCACGCGTCGGGGGAGTGGCGGATGTTCCCGCCGACCTGGATGACGCTGCACGGCCTCCTCTCCTTCGACGACGCGGAGTCCGTGCTCGCCGCAGCGGGAGAGGCGCGCGCGTTCGCGACGACGATGGATGGCACGGCGTTCCGCTGGGACGGGCTGCGGCTGGAGACGCGCGAGCTGCCGTGGACGCTAGCTGTCGAGCAGACGGCGTAGGTGGCCGCCGACGGCATCCGTCTCGATGAGGAAGCCGTCGTGCCCGAAGTCGCTGACGAGCACGACCGCCTCGGCGCCGTCGAGGGTGTCCGGGATGCTGCGCGCGATGCGGTGCTGTCCGTCGACGGGGAACAGCCGGTCGCTGTCGATGCCGAGCACGAGGGTCTTCGCCGTCACGGTGCGCAGAGCCTCCTCGACGCCGCCCCGCCCGCGTCCCACGTCGTGCGAGTTCATCGCCTCGACGAGGGTGATGTAGCTGTTCGCGTCGAAGCGGCGGGTGAACTTGTTGCCGTGGAAGTCGAGGTACGACTCCACCGCGAAGCGGCCGCCGTGCCCGAGCGGCGACACGTCCGACTGCCAGGAGCGCTGGAAGCGCTGGTTGAGCTCGATGGGGCTGCGGTAGTTCAGCAGCGCCATGCGGCGCGCCAGCGCGAGCCCCTTGTGCGGGCCGTCGCCGTCGGCGAGGTCGTAGTACTCGCCGCTCTGGAAGCGCGGGTCCATCCGGATCGTCTCGAGCTGCACGGTGTTCAGCGCGATCTGATCCGCGGTCGTCACCGGGGGAGACGAGAGCACCGCGAGGCGCGCGACCCGCTCGGGGTGGGCGATCGCCCACTCGAGGGCGTGCATGCCCCCCATCGAACCGCCGATGACGGCCGCCCAGGTGTCGATGCCGAAGGCGTCGGCGAGGCGCACCTGGGCTGCGACCTGGTCGCGCACGGTCAGATACGGGAAGCGCGAGGCCCACTCGTAGCCGTCCGGCGCGATGCTCGCCGGTCCCGTCGAGCCCTGGCATCCGCCGAGCATGTTCGGCGCGATCACGAACCACTCGTCGGTGTCCAGCGGAGCCCCCGGGCCGACGATCTCCTCCCACCAGCCGGCCGTCGGATGCCCCGACCCGGCGTCGCCGCGCACGTGGCTGTCGCCGGTGAGGGCGTGCAGCACCAGCACGGCGTTGTCGCGCGCGGCGTTCAGCTCGCCCCAGGTCTCGAAGGCGAGGCGGATCCCGGGCAGCTCGGCGCCGCTCTCGGTGCGGAACGCCCCGAAGGAGGCGAAGCGGCGCCCGCCCGGTGCGTCTCCGTCGCGCCAGGCGCCGGTCGCCGGGGGGCGCGCGCGCAGCAGCCTGACGTCGGCCTCCGTCACCGGCGCCGACGGCACCGTGTCCTCAGAGGTCGTCTGCCAGTCCATGCATCCATTCTCGCCTGAGGGCGCACCCCTTCGGCGACTGTTACACGGCTCGGCGAGGAGGCCGGCGCCGCGCTATCCGCCGAGCACGGTCCTCGTCGCGAGGTGGTCGCTGTTGCCCGCGCGCATCGTCGTCGAGGACTCCACCGTCATCCCTCTGGTGAAGACCTGATCGATCCGGGTCACGGGGAACGCCGCCGGCCAGGTGAGCCCGAGCGAGCCGTCGGTCGGGCGGACCCAGTCGACCTCCGCACGCAGAGCGTTCATGGCCGGGTCGGTCGATGCGGCGTTGAAGTCGCCGACGACGACGAGGGAGGCGGCGGGGTCGGCGGCGACGGTCTGCGCGAGGCCCGCCAGCATCGTGTCGCGATCGTCCTGGCGGCCGGGGCGCACCGAGGCCGCGTGCAGCACGTAGACCGCCGTCGCGGCGTCCGGAGTCTGCACCGTGACCCTGAGGGCGCGCTTCCAGCCGAGCCCCAGGGAGAGCGGCTCGGCGTCTGCGAGAGGGTATCTGCTCCAGACCCCGACCGTGCCCACCGCGTAGGAGTGCGGATAGCGTGCGGCGAGGGTCTCCTGCGCGGCGGCGAGGCTGTCCGCGTCGAGCTCGACCAGCGCGATCACGTCGACCCCCGAGTCGGCCAGCTCCTCGGCGGATGCCGCGGCTCCTCCGGAGTGGGCGCGCACGTTCTGGCTCACGATCGTCAGCTCGGACGTGCCGGCCGTCGCCGTGAGGGAGGGCAGGGAGGGGGCGATCGCCATAGCCCAGACGACGACCGGGACCAGCACCACGAACAGAGTGCGGCGCGCGAACACCAGCGCCAGGACGAGGACCGCCAGCAGTGCGACGCCGGCCCAGGGCAGCAGCACGGCCCCGGCGGTCCCGATCGCGCCGGGGATCCACGTGCAGATCACGGCGAGCAGCAGGACGAGGCTCGTGCCGGCGAGGCCGCGAGCGGCCCGTCGTCGAGATCGGCGGACGGCGGTGGTCCGGAGTGCAGGGTCGGTCATGGGCTCCTCGGTGCGATATCCGCATTCTCCCCGGGACTCCCTGTGCTCTCGCCGAGTGCGAGGCGCCGGACGCACGCGACGGTGCCCCGGACCGGAGTCCGGGGCACCGTCGTCGAGGAGGAGGCCTCCGAGGCGCGCGCGTCTCAGGCGCGAGCGGCCTCCGAGACGCGGCGAGCCGCGGCGAGAGCCTGGTCGAGGTCGGCCTTGAGGTCGTCGATGTTCTCGATGCCGACCGACAGGCGCACGAGGCCCGGCGTGACGCCGGCCGTGAGCTGCTGCTCGGGGGTCAGCTGCGCGTGGGTCGTGGACGCCGGGTGGATCACGAGCGAGCGCACGTCGCCGATGTTGGCCAGGTGGCTGAACAGCGAGAGGCTGTTCACGAACTCGCGGCCGGCCTCGACGCCGCCCTTCAGCTCGAAGGACAGCACCGCGCCGACGCCCTTGGGCGCGTACTTGTTCGCCGTGGCGTACCAGGGCGAGGAGGGCAGGCCCGAGTAGTTGACGCTCGCGACGTCGTCGCGTCCGTCGAGCCACTCCGCGATCTCCTGGGCGTTCTGCACGTGGCGCTCGATGCGCAGGGACAGCGTCTCGACGCCCTGGATGAGGTTCCAGGCGCTCTGCGGGGCGATCGCCGAGCCGAGGTCGCGCAGCAGCTGCACGCGCGCCTTGATGATGTAGGCGAGGGGGTCGCCCACGGCCGTGGTGTAGCTGGCGCCGTGGTAGGAGGGGTCGGGCTCGGTGAGGCCGGGGAACTTCTCGACGTTCTTGGACCACTCGAACGTTCCGCCGTCGATCACGACGCCGCCGATCGTGGTGCCGTGGCCGCCGAGGAACTTCGTCACCGAGTGGACGACGATGTCGGCGCCGTGCTCGAACGGGCGGATCAGGTACGGGGTCGCGATCGTGTTGTCCACGATGAGCGGCACGCCGTTCTCGTGCGCGATGTCGGCGACGGTGCGGATGTCGAGGACGTTGATCTGCGGGTTGCCGATGGTCTCCGCGAAGAACAGCTTCGTGTTCGGGCGGACCGCGCGGCGCCACTCCTCGGGGTCGTCCTGGTTCTCGACGAAGGTGACCTCGATGCCGAGCTTCGCGAGCGTGTACTTGAACAGGTTGTAGGTGCCGCCGTAGATCGAGCTGGAGGCGACGAAGTGGTCCCCGGCCTGGGCGATGTTCAGGATGGCGAAGGTCGACGCCGCCTGTCCGCTGGAGAGCACCAGCGCGCCGGTGCCGCCCTCGAGCGCGGCGAGGCGCTGCTCGAGCACGTCCTGCGTGGGGTTCTGGATGCGGGTGTAGATGTTGCCGAACTCCGCCAGGGCGAACAGGTTGGCCGCGTGGTCCGCGTTGTCGAACACATACGAGGTGGTCTGGTAGATCGGCGTGGCGCGGGCCTTCGTGACCGGATCGGGAGCGGCGCCGGAGTGGATCTGCTTGGTCTCGAAACGCCAGGTCTCGGGTGCGGACATGTGTTCCCCCTGGAACTGTTGGAAGAAGTCGGCGGCGAATGCCGTTGCAGCGAGAGTACGGAAGAACGTCTCCTGTCAACAAGGGATGGGAAATGTGACGTAACAGTGTCTGCCGCGGCCCGAACCGGGAACGTCGTACGGTGGAGGCATGGTGAACAGACGTGCAGTTGTGACGGGTGCGAGCTCGGGCATCGGGGAGGCGACGGTGCGCGCGCTGCGCGCCCGCGGATGGGACGTCGTCGGGGTGGCGCGACGCGCGGACCGCCTGGCGGCGCTCGCCGCGGAGACGGGCGCTCAAGTGCACGCGTGCGACCTCACGGATGCGGATGCCGTCGCCGCGCTGATCGCCGAGGTCGACGCCGCCGGACCCGTGCACGCGCTGGTCCAGGTCGCCGGCGGCGCCCGCGGCACGGATCGTGTGGAGGACGGCAGCGTCGAGGACTGGCAGTGGATGTACGACGCCAACGTGCTCTCCACGCAGCGCCTGGTCAGCGGCCTGCTGCCGCTGCTGCGGCGTGCGGCATCCGCCTCCGGCCACGCCGACACCCTGTTCGTCACATCGACGGCGGCGCAGGTCGCCTACCCCGGCGGTGGCGGCTACAACGCGGCGAAGGCGGCGGAGGCGATGCTCGTGCGCGCGCTGCGCCTGGAGCTGAACGGAGAGCCGATCCGCGTGTCCGAGATCGCCCCCGGCATGGTGCAGACCGAGGAGTTCGCGCTGAACCGCCTCGGCGGCGACGCCGTCGCGGCATCCGCGGTGTACTCCGGCGTCGAGGCGCCCCTGCAGGCGAGCGACGTCGCCGACGTGATCGCCTACGCGCTGGACGCGCCGGCGCACGTGAACCTCGACCTGATCACGATGCGCCCGGTCGCGCAGTCGGCCAACCACCTGCTCGCCCGCGGGCCCCTGCGCGTGCGGGCGGACGACTGATGCCCGGCCGCACCCTCGCCGAGCTCGCCGCCGACGGGCGGATCGACCAGGGCTGGGCCGAGGCCCTGGCGCCGGCGCAGCCGATCATCACCGAGCTGGGCGACCGGCTGCGCGCCGAGCAGGCCGCAGGGCGGGGATATCTGCCGGCGGGCGCGAACGTCCTGCGGGCCTTCCAGCGTCCGCTCGCCGACGTGAAGGTGCTGATCACCGGCCAGGACCCCTATCCGACGCCGGGGCATCCGATCGGGCTCTCCTTCGCGGTCGACCGTGACGTGCGACCGGTGCCCCGGAGCCTCGCGAACATCTACAAGGAGCGCCACGACGACCTCGGACTGGCCCCCGCCCCGCACGGAGACCTCACGGCGTGGAGCGACCAGGGCGTCCTGCTGCTCAACAGGGTGCTCACGGTGCGCCCCGGCGAGGCGGCGTCGCACCGCGGCTGGGGCTGGGAGAAGGTCACAGAGCTCGCCATCCGCGCCCTCGTCGCCCGCGACCGCCCGCTCGTCGCGATCCTGTGGGGCAGGGACGCCGCGAACCTGCAGCCCCTGCTCGGAGGCACCCCGGTCATCGCATCCGCGCACCCGTCGCCGCTCTCGGCCAGCCGCGGCTTCTTCGGCTCGCGTCCGTTCAGCCGGTCCAACGCGCTGCTCGAGCAGCAGGGCGCGGATGCCGTCGACTGGCGCGTCGCGGGTGAGCACCCCCTAGGCTGAGCGCATGCAGTTCGAACCGGGAGACCGCCGACGCGTGCTTCCGCGTCATCTGCGCCCGGAGCCCGCTCCCGAGGTCTTCTCGTACACGGTCCGGTCCGCGCGAGCGTCCGATCTGCCGCACGTCCGCGAGATCTACAACCACTTCGTGAGCAACTCCGTGGTCACTCTCGACGAGAACCGCAGCAGCATCCCGCACTGGCGTGACAAGTTCGCGATGCTCACCAGGCTCGACCTGCCGTTCCTCGTCGCGGTGTCGCCGGCGGGAGTCGTGCTGGGATACGCGCTGGCGCAGCCGTGGGCGGGCAAGAACGCCTACCGCTACACGGTGGAGGACTCGATCTACCTGGGGCCGGGCGCCGGCGGCAAGGGGCTCGGCGCGGTGCTGCTGCAGGCGCTGATCGAGGCGTGCGAGCAGCGCGGCATCCGCGAGATGGTCGCGGTGATCAGCGACAGCAAGGCGGAGGCGTCGATCCGGCTGCACGCGAAGCTGGGCTTCGTCGAGGCGGGCCGGATGGGTCGCGTCGGCCACAAGTTCGGACGAGACCTCGGGACGATCTACATGAAGAAGGCGCTCAAGCCCGTGCGTCGACGGCGCATGTTCGGCCCCGGGCGCTGAGCCGTCGCGAGACCAGGCCGGCCGCCGGGCGAGGGGCTCATCGACCGGGAGCGCCCGGGATCACCGGGATCGCCGCCAGCAGCGCCTTCGTGTATTCGTCCTGCGGGCGACGCAGCACGTCGTCGGTCGGTCCGCGCTCCACGATGCGTCCGTCCTTCATCACGACGACCACGTCGCACAGGTTCTGCACGACCCCGATGTCGTGCGACACCATCACGAGGGTCAGGCCGGCGGAGCGTCGCAGCGCGGACAGCAGCTCGAGGATCTGCGCTCGCACGGTCACGTCGAGGGCCGACAGCGGCTCGTCGCCGACGAGGATGCGGGGGCCGTGGGCGATGGCGCGGGCGAGCGCGACCCGCTGCCGCTGACCGCCGGAGAGCTCATGGGGGTAGCGATCGGCCATCTCGGGCTCGAGCCCGACCTGCACGAGCACCTCGCGGACCCTGGCCTCGTGGTCGCCGGGGATGCGCAGCGCCCACAGCGGCTCCGCGATGATCTGCGCGCACGTCATCCGCGGATCCAGCGACGAGTACGGGTCCTGGAAGACGATCCCCGTCTGCCGGCGCAGCCAGTGCAGGGACGCGGCCGACGCGCCGGCATCCACGTCCCGCCCATCCACCGCGACCGTGCCCGACGTGGGCCGGTCCAGGCCCAGGAGCAGCTTGACCAGCGTGGACTTGCCCGACCCGGACTCTCCGATGATCCCCACGGACGACCCCTCGGCGATGTCGAGGTCCGTCGCGGCGAGAGCGGTCTGGGTGCGGGTGCGCTCGAACGCCGACCGCTTCGGCACGACGAAGTCGCGGCTCAGGCCCCTGGCCTCGATCAGGCTCATGCCGGACCTCCCTCCGGACGCCACAGGGTGGCGGTCGCATCGCGCAGCAGGCCCTGCGTGACCGGCGATGCGGGCGCGGTGAGCAGCGTGCCGACCGGCGCCCTCTCGACCACGCGGCCGTGCTCGAGCACGACGCCCTCGGCGGCGACCTGGGCGAGGACGGCGAGGTCGTGCGTGATGAACATCAGCGACATCCCCTCGTCGCGCACCAGATCGAGCAGGAGCGTCAGGATCCCCGCCTGCACGGTCACGTCGAGAGCGGTCGTCGGCTCATCGGCGATGAGCAGCCGCGGGCGGCACGCGAGGGCCATCGCGATCGCCACGCGCTGCCGCTGGCCTCCGGAGAGCTGGTGCGGGTAGCGATCGACGATGAGCTCGGGATCGGGCAGGCGCACGCGCGCGGCCTCGGCGATGGCCCGTTCGCGCGCCTCGCGGCGGCCGACGCGCTCGTGGATCCGGATCGACTCGGCGATCTGCCTGCCGACCGTGCGGATCGGGTTGAGGGCCGTCCGCGGCTCCTGGAACACGATGCCGATGTCGTCTCCGCGCAGCTTCGCGAGCTCGCGATCGGGCATGCCGATCAGCTCGACGCCGTTCCAGCGGATGCTGCCGGAGGCGCGGGCGCCGTCGGGGAGGAGGCCGAGGACGGCCAGGGCCGTGAGGGACTTGCCCGACCCGGATTCGCCGATGAGGCCGAGCCTGGCGCCGTCCGGCGCCTCGAAGGACACCCCGTCGACGACGCGGCGGCCGTCGATCTCGATCACGAGGTCCTCGACGCGCAGGCTCATGCGACCACCCCCGGGGTGTGCACCTCGGCGGCGCGATGGCGCAGCGTCGGGTCGGTGGCCTCCCGCAGGCCGTCGCCGAGGAGGTTGAGGGCGAGCACGGTGACGGTGATGGCGAGTCCCGGCCAGATGACGGAGAGCGGATGCACGCCGATGTAGCGCTGCAGATCGGCCAGCAGCAGCCCCCAGCTCGGCTCGACGACGGATGCGCCGAAGCCGAGGTAGGACAGTCCCGCCTCGGCGAGCACGGCGACGGCCATCGACCACGACAGCTGCACGATGAACACCGGGGCGACGTTAGGCAGCAGATGCCGCACCAGGCTCTGCCCCGCGGTGAGTCCTGCGGCGCGGGCCGCGAGCACGAAGTCGCTCTGCTGCACGCGGCGCAGCTCGGGACGGGTGACCCGGGCGATGTTCACGCCGAAGCCGATGCCCACCGACCAGATCACGACCCAGAGCGAGCCGCCCCACACCGAGGAGATCATCATGGCGATCAGCAGCACGGGGAACGCGATGAGGATGTCGACGAGCACGGCGACCGTCTCGCGCAGCCAGCGGGCGGTGAGGGCGCCGAGCGCCGCCAGGGCGATCCCGACGAGGGTCGCGACGACCCCGGCGCCCACGCTGACGAACACGGTGGTGCGCGCGCCCGCCATGATCAGGCTGAGGATGTCGCGCCCGGTGTCATCGGTGCCCAGCAGGTGCGGCCAGCTCGGCGGCATCCACCTGTCCCTGATCTCCGACGCCTGCGGGTCGAACGGGGTCCACGCCAGCGACACCAGGGCGAGCAGCGCGATGATCGCGACCACGATCAGCCCGAACCTCCCCGTCGACACCGCCCAGAGGCGGCGCAGCCACAGCGGCCTCATGCGGCCTCCCGCTGGCGGGGGTCGATCGTGCGGTGCAGCAGATCGACGAGGAAGCCGACGATCAGCACGAACCCGGTGAGCACCAGCAGCTCGCTCTGCACCTTGATCAGGTCGCGGGTGCCGACGTCGGCGACCAGCATCCGCCCGATGCCGGGGAGCGTGAACAGCTGCTCGATCACGACCGAGCCCACGATGATGCCGGCGATCTGGAGGCCGAGCACGGTGATGATCGACAGGCCGACCGCCGGGATGCCGTGCTGGATCAGGGCGCGGGTGCGGGTGAGCCCCTTGGCGGCCGCGGTGCGCACGAAGTCCTGCCCCGCGGCCTGCAGGGTCGCGCTGCGCACGAAGCGCATGAGCATGGCGCCCTCCACGATGCCGATGGTGAGCGCGGGGAGCAGCAGCGATTCGAGCGCCTTGCCCGGGGTGGCCCATCCGGTGCGCGGGAACCCCTGCGGCGGCAGCCAGCCCAGCCACACCGAGAACACGACGATGAGCATCATGCCGGCCCACACCACGGGGACCGCGGCGAGGGCCTGCGCCCCGACGCTCAGGGCCGTGCCGGCGCGACGGCCGCGCTGCAGCGCGGAGAGGATGCCGAAGGGCACGGCGATGAGCACCGCCACGAGCAGGGACAGCAGGCCGAGCGGCACGGTGACCTGCGCCTTGAGCGCCAGCTCCTCGCCGACCGAGGCTCCCGACAGCAGCGAGGTGCCGAGGTCGCCGCGCAGGACGCCGCCGATCCACTCGACGTACTGGGCGGGGAGCGGGCGGTTCAGCCCGAGCGACTCCCGGAGCGCCTCGACCTCGGCGGGGGAGGCCTGGGTGCCGGCGATGAGCTGTGCGACGTCGCCGGGGAACACGCGCAGCGTGAGGAAGATGAGCACGCTCGACACGAGGAGCCCCGCGATCAGCAGGGCTCCTCGGACGAGCGTGTAGCGGAGCAACTCGCGGGCTACTTCTCGGAGCTGACCGTGACGCCGGCCAGATCGATGCGCGAGTTGATCGAGTCCTTCGGGAAGCCGGTCACGAGCGGGCTCACCGCGGTGATCGTCTCGCCGTTGTACAGCCAGTCGGCCGCGTGGTCCTCGGAGACGAGCTTCGCGGCCTGAGCCAGCAGCTTCGCCGACGCGTCGGCGTCCACGGTCTGCAGGGCCTTCGTGTACAGGCTCTGCACCTCGGGGTTGTCGTAGCCGAAGTAGTAGTCCGGGTTGGCGAAGTTGCCGAAGTCGCGCGGCTCGACGTGCAGGACGAAGCTCAGGTCGTAGTCGTGGTTGGTGTAGACGTCCTCGAGCCAGGCCGGGAACTCGACGGAGTCGACGTCGAGCGTGACGCCCACCTTCGCGAAGTCAGAGATGAGCACCTTCGGCACCGTGGTGCCGTAGAACGACGGGATGGTGAGGGTGAGCTCGAGATCCTCCTGCCCCGCCTCCTTGAGGAGCTCCTTGGCCTTCTCGGGGTCGTAGGAGATCACGTCGGAGAGGTCCTCGTAGCCGGGGTCGAGCTCGGGGATCGGGCCGAACAGGGTGGTGCCGGCTCCGACGGCCTCGACGAGGGCCTCGTGGTCGATGGCCAGGCGCAGCGCCTCGCGCACGCGGACGTCGTCGAGCGGCGCCTTCTTGTTGTTGAAGGCCAGCGTCGCCTTGTCGGTGGTCCGCCCGGTGGTCAGGGTGAAGTCGGTGCCGTCGAACTGCGAGACGAGGTTGGGGTCGACGGCGGTCAGCACCTGGACGCCGCCGTCGAGAGCCGTGTTGACGCCGGCGGTGAAGTCCGGGATGTACTGGAACTCGACCTCGGCCACTCCGGCCTTCTCGCCCCAGTAGGAGTCGTTGCGGGAGAAGGTGATCGCGCTGCCCTTGTTCCAGCGGGTGAGCGTGAAGGGGCCGGTGCCGTTCTCGGCGGTCTTGAGGTCGGTCGTGTCCCCGGTCTGGAACACGAGCCCCGCAGGTCCGGTGAGGGCGAAGAGGAAGTTCTGGTTCGGCGTGTTCAGCGTGATCTCGACGGTCGCGTCGTCGGGAGCCGTGATCGAGGCGACGTCGGCGAACTCGGCGTTGCCCTGCACGGTGGCGTCGGTGCGGACGGTCTCGAAGGAGGAGACGACGTCGGCGGAGGTGAGCGCGGTGCCGTTGTGGAAGGTCACGCCGTCGTTCAGCGTGAAGGTGTAGGTGAGTCCGTCGGAGGAGACCTCGTAGTCGGACGCGAGGCGCCCCTCGATCTCGTTGTCCTGGGTGCGGCTGACCAGGCCCTCGTAGATGTTGTCGATGAGGATCTGCTCGAGGGCGGCGCCGCTGGTGTGGCGGATGTCGAGGTTGGTGGGCTCGAGGACGAGGCCGACCTGCAGCGTGGCGTCAGGATCGGGCGCTCCGGTGGAGGTGGCTCCGGGCTCGGGGGCGGCGGTGCCGGTGCAGGCGCTGAGGATCACGGCGGTGGCCGCGATCACGGAGACGAGCGCGAGTCGTCGGGTGCGACGGAACATGGGTTTTCCTCTCGGTGCGG
>Ga0222419_100884_pt1 | contig 15374 bp, 14 predicted proteins | sample 1B20Ametagenome_FD_182474 | JGI IMG/M metagenome (GOLD analysis project Ga0222419, IMG submission 182474) | Enriched microbial communities from leaf-cutter ant dump, University of Wisconsin, Madison, United States - 1B20A (version 2) | ecosystem: Environmental > Terrestrial > Nest > Insects nest... | reverse complement strand
CTGCTCGCGGGCTGCACCCCCGCGACCCCTGTCCCCGCCCCGACCGTCGAGTGGTCCCCGTCCGCCCCGACCGGGCCCTATGAAGACACCGACTGGGTGCAGGCGATCCGGGCGTACAACCTCGAATGGGCCCTGGCATCCAACAGCCACGACCTGACCTCGCCTGCGCTGGCCGAAGTCACCTCGTCGCTGAACATCTCCCTGCTGGCGATCCAGCTGCGCCGATCCGCGGAGAAGAGCGACTTCCGGTTCTACCCCGGCCCGATCCCGTCCGAGATCATCGAGCTGACGGAGGACGGCGACACGGCGCGGGTCAGGGCCTGCGAACCGTCGACCGCCTGGCTCATCTCGAAGGACCACCCGGAGCCGTCGACCGACGACGCGACCGAAGCCGTCTACAACCTCGTCCGCGCCGAATCCGGAGAGATCCGCGTCGAATCGACCGGCGGGTCCGACACCTCCTGCGACCTGTCCGATGCCGCTGTCGGTCTATTCGATCCGCAGCCGGACCTCACCGCGACATACTCCCCCGACGACGTGAAGGAGCCCTGATAGCACTGCAGATCGACACGGACCTCCGTCTCGAGCAGCGGTTCCTCACTCAGTGCCGCCGGCTGGTCGTTGAAGACCGACTCCGATCTGACGATGGGGGCGTGCGGCTCGGCTCGTGTGAGCGCCGCTGCTGACGAGTGGGTCCTGTGGGCCGAGACGAGCCTGCTCCTCCCCCAGTCAAGGTCACGGGCGCCGGGGACAATGCGACCGCGGCGGCTACGGTCGCCGCCCAAGAACAGGAGCTCGTGACGAGGTCGTCCCGCTTGCCGATCAGGTCGCGGACGTATCGAGCGATGAGCTCGTCGGACGAGGAATCCGGGAGGACGATCGGATGCTACTGGCCGACCAATCCGAATCGGAGCTGCGGGTCCGCGAGGGAGTTCGCGTTCACGACGTCGATGACCATTCCCCGAGCAGCTGCGCCAGAGCGCCCTTCGTGACCACGATCCCCCCGCGGAACGCGCTCCAACGCACGCCGAGACCGTCCGCGGCCTCGTCGAAGAGCACCGCACGCTTCTCGCCGCTCGCGGTCGTCTCGAGGGTGACCGAGATGCTCGCGGGCTCGACGTCCACCGTCGTCCAGACGATGCGCAGGACCTCGGTGAGCTCTTCCGTGGTGAACGGCTGGGCATCGTCGCGGACGACTTCGACGACCTGGCCGTAGCTCAGCCCGCTCTGGCTCCGGGCCGTCGTCACGTTCTGCAACGACGGAATGCCTTCCAGCAACGCGGCCTGCACGTCTGCGGAGTTGTCTGTGCTCACCGTCGGCTCCTCCTGTGACTGCGTGTCAGCGGGCCGGGGCGAGGTCGAAGCCGTGCACGCGCTCAGCGGGAGCAGCAGCGCCGTCGCCAGCGCCATCGTGGCCAGAGCACTGATCGTGCTGCTCCGTCGCGTCATTATCGCTCCAGGTGTGATCTGTGGTGACGATGTGCGTGTTGTCGCCGGAGGCGAAGAACATCTCCAGCTCCGCGCTCGGCGTCGGACGATCCGCCGCGTCGGCGCCGATCACCGGCTTGCCGCCATCCTCCGCGGTGACGTGGATGCTGTCCCAGGTCGGCGTGTCGCGCTGTCCATTCTGCCAGCCGAACAGCTCACCGACGCCGCGAACTCGGCGATGCCCTCGGGGGCCGCGATCGGTGATCGCGCGCGGCTCGACCGCCCGCGCCTGAGCACCAAGGGCACCCAGGCAACACTCAGGAATCGGTAGTGTGGCGGAAGCACTCCCACACCCCGAGCCTGAGGAGCCCGCATGCCCCTGTGGAAGATCCACGGAGACGGACGCACCGTCGAACCCGGACAGGTCGTCAGACCCGAAGAGCGCCTGAGCTGGCCGGCCACCATCGCCATCGGCGCCCAGCACGTCGTCGCCATGTTCGGCGCGACCTTCCTGGTACCGATCATCACGGGCTTCCCCGTGACGACGACGCTGCTGTTCTCCGGCGTCGGCACGCTGCTGTTCCTGCTGCTGACCCGCAACCGCCTGCCCAGCTACCTGGGCTCATCGTTCGCGTTCCTCGCGCCGATCACGGCGCTCAACGGCGGCAACACCCTCGAGACCGCGGAGCAGATCACGCAGGCGCTCGTCGGCGTCGCGGCGGTGGGCGTGCTGCTCGCCGCGATCGGCTTCCTCGTGCAGGCCGTGGGCACCGGATGGATCGACCGGCTGATGCCCCCGGTCGTCGCGGGCGCGATCGTCGCCCTGATCGGCTTCAACCTCGCCCCCGCCGCCTGGAACAACTTCCGGCTGCAGCCCGAGCTCGCCACGGTCACCCTGATCGCCGTGATCCTGTTCAGCGTGCTGTTCCGCGGCTTCCTCGGACGCATCTCGATCTTCCTCGGTGTGATCGTGGGCTACATCGTCGCCGCCTTCACCGGGCAGCTCGCCTTCGACGGCATCGAGGACGTCGCCTGGGTCGGACTGCCCGAGTTCCACCTCGCCGCCGTCACCGACCCCGCCGCGTGGAAGCTCGTGCCCATGTTCCTCCCGGTCGTGCTCGTGCTGATCGCCGAGAACGTCGGGCACGTGCGCGGCGTCGCCACCATGACCGACGACCCCTCGATCAACAAGAGCACCGGCCGCGCGCTCGTCGCCGACGGCGTCGCGACCACGATCGCCGGCGCCTTCGGCGGATCGGGCACCACGACGTACGGCGAGAACATCGGCGTGATGGCCGCCACCCGCGTCTACTCGACCGCCGCCTACTGGGTGGCCGGCATCGTGGCGATCCTGCTCGCCTTCTCGCCGAAGGTGGGCTTCGTGTTCAACACGATCCCGGCCGGCGTGCTCGGCGGCGTCACGACCGCGCTCTACGGCCTCATCGGCGTGATCGGCATCAAGATCTGGGTGGACAACCGCGTGGACTTCTCGCGCCCGGTGAACCAGTACACGGTCGCCGTGTCCTTCGTCATCGCGATCGCCGGGTTCGCGATGGGCTGGGGCGACTTCCAGCTCGGCGCGATCGTGGTGGGCACGGTCGCCGCCCTCCTCATCTACCACCTGGGCAACGCGATCGCCCGCGCGCGCAAGACCGGAGCGGATGACGGCGGCCCCATCCCCGCGGTCGGCCCGCTGGGCGGCGACCCCGCCTGACGCACGACGGAGATCCCGGATGCCGCAGCCGCAGCATCCGGGATCTCCGCGTCTGCGGAGCGAGCGCGCCCGGGATCTTCCGAGCCGGATCCTCTTCCCGGAGGCGCGATCCCCCGCGGACGCGGCGTCGCCGGGGCCTGCTCAGCCCACCGATCCGGTGCCGGGGCAGACGGCCGCGGAGGCCCGGGGCCGGGGCTCGCCCTCGCGCGGGGGCGCCGCGAGAGCCTGCGGCAAGGGTGTCGCCGGCTCCGGCAGCCCGTACAGCCGGTGCACCCAGCGACGTGCGTCCTCGAGCGGGTAGCTCGCGCCGAAGACGGCGTACTTCACGAACACGCCCTCGAGCGTGCTGCGCAGCATGACCTCCTCGAGGCCGGGGTCCGCCGCGCCGCGCGCGCGGAACAGGTCGCGCACCGCGTCCTCCGCTGCGGTGACGCCCGCGGCGTGCCTCTGCTCGGACTCGGCGAACAGCCGGTGCGTGGCGGGCTGCTGCTGCATCGCGAGCACGGCGCGCTGCAGCGGCACCGCGAAGGCCGTGGCCATGAGCGCGCCGTCGATCACGGCGGCGAGCGCCTCGTCGGGGGCGCCCTCCACCTGCGCGAAGCCGAGCACCGTCTCGAACCAGCGGTCGATCACGGCGGAGATCAGCTGCTCCTTGCCGCCGAAGTGGTAGTTGACCAGCCCCTGCGCGACGCCGGCGCGGCTGGTGATCTCGGCGATGCTCGCCCCCGCGACCCCGCGCTCCGCGAACAGGGCGATCGCGGCATCCAGGATGTTCTCGCGCGCCCGTTCGCGCGCCAGGCGGTTCTGCTCTTCGGAGCGCGCCATGCGGCATCCTCCTCTGCACTGGGGCCGCGTTCTTTCGAAATCTCCCCCCGCCGTATAGATTACTCACTGAACATCCATTCAATCTAAGCCAGCGCCCAGGAGAAACCCATGCGTCCCCTCGCCCGCGTCGACCTCAACGACCTCGGCTCCCTGATCGAATGGCTGATCGGCCAATGGTGGGTCTGGGCGATCGTGGGCGTCGTCGTGCTGTTCTTCCTCATCGTCTGGATCATGCCCGCGGCGAAGGTCAAGCCGTCGGAGAGCTTCTCGACGACCGACCGCGAGGCGAACGAGATCGCCCTCGGCTTCCTGCAGATCCGCAACCTCCCCTCCGGCCCGTGGAACGACCCGACGGCATCCGGCCTCAGCGACGGCGAGAAGAAGGTGCTCGTCGGGCAGTGGGGCGTGCACACCCGCCAGGACTGGCTCGACAACATCGAGCGCCTGACCACGGTGCGCCGTCGCCGGGAGATGTGGGTGCTCTACCTCGCCGTCCGCGCCGCGCTGGGCGAGCGGCTCGGCCGCGCGCCCAAGACCAAGGAGTGGCTGAACGCGATCGTCGAGGAGGGCGGCGACAAGCGCGACGCCCGCACCTTCGTCGCGGCCGTCGAGTACATCGAGGGCCAGGTGCGCAAGCTCGTCGGCAAGGACATCGTGACCCCCGACGTCTATGTGAAGACCCTCGACGGCTACGCGATCGGCCAGGCCGTCGCGATGACCACGTGGGGCACAGCCCTCGGGCACGGCGAGGTCGCCGAGGCCCGCGAGATCATCCACCGCATCAACACCGAGGCCCGACCCGGATTCACCTCGTGGGCCGACTTCGGCCTCAGCTACATCGCCGGACGCGTCATGCACTGGAGCGACGGCCGCGTCGACGAGAAGAGCTTCGAGAAGTTCGGCGACGGGTGGAGCGACTTCAAGGCCGCGGCGACCGAGAAGCGCAACGGCCCGTGGGCGACGCTGTCGTGGAGCCTGTAGCGGTCGACCTCGATCCCCTGCGACGGAGCGCGGGACTGAGCGACATCCTCGCCTACGAGCGGATCGTGCGGATGCCGGTGCACCGGCGCTTCCTCGTCGTGCTCGTCGCGGTGCTGCTGTTCGCGGCCGGGATGCTGGCGGCGCTGTGGTTCCTCGGACGCAGCGACATCCTCGCGGTCGCGCCGATCCTCGGCGTCTTCGTGGTCGGGTACACGGTGCTCGCCGCCGTCGGCTTCGCCTGGTACGCCGTGGGGCTCGGACGCCGCGTCAAGATCGCCTCGTTCGCATGGGGCAACGGCTGGGCGTACGCGGACTCGCTGGAGGACACCCGCCGGCCCGGCGCGGCCTTCGCGCGGGTGCTCCGCGGCAGGGAGCGAGCGGTCGTCGCGTGCGACGACGAGCGGATGCCGTTCGAGCTGGGCCTGCACCAGTCGGTCGCGCGCGGCCAGGAGGCCGCCACCGTCCAGCGCCCGTTCGCCTTCATCGAGCTGCCGCTGCCGGCATCCGTCCCGCACATCGTGCTCGCGAACAAGCGGCGCAGCATCATCCCGACGCTCGGTCTCGGCCGGGGCGCCGCCCGGATGGAGCTGGAGGGCGAGTTCGCGAAGGTCTTCCGCCTGATCGTCCCCGAGGGCTATCAGCAGGACGCGCTGTACATCTTCACCCCCGACCTCATGGCGCGGGTGCTCGACCTCGGCTCGGGCGCCGAGATCGAGCTCGTCTCGGACCGCCTGTACGTCTACCTGCCCGCAAGCACCCGGTTCGACCGGGCCGGCACGATGGCCGCCGCCGTCACCGTGGCCGAGGAGTTCCACCGCCGCTTCGCCGCGCGCACCGCGCTGTACCGGGACGAGAACGCCGGCGAGATCGCGGCGCGCGCCGGGGTCGCGGTGGGACTGCGCGGGCAGCGCCTCGGCGGCAGCGGCGTCTCGGTCGTCGCGATCGCCGCCACGACCGGCGTGCTGCTGCTCTCGGCCGGCGTGACCGCGTTCTCGCTGTTCGGCGGAGACCTCCTCGGCGGCCTCGGCGGCTGACCCCAGACCCACGGGTGCGGACCCCCTTGGAGGGGCGTCGGGTCCGCACCCGTGTTCCCTCCGGCGCGCGTGCGGGCCGCGCGTCGATGCCGCGCGTCTCACTCCGCCGAGGTGGCAGAGGCTCCGGCATCCGCTCCCGACGACCCGGCACGACTGCCACCCCGCGCGGGCATCCGCGCGACCGCCGCCTCGCAGCACAGGGCTCAGGCCGAGGCGCGCACCACGAGCTCGGTCGGCAGGATCGTCGTGCGCTCGGGGCTGCGCCCGGCGAGGCGCGCCAGCAGCACCCCGGCCATTGCCTCGCCCTGCGCGTACATGGGCTGACGGATCGTGGTCAGCGGCGGATCCGTGGTGAGCGCGACGGCGGAGTCGTCGAAGCCGACGATCGCGACGTCCTCGGGAACGCGGATGCCAGCGCTGCGCAGCGCGATCATGGTGCCCCGTGCCATCAGGTCGCTCGCCACGAAGATCGCGTCGGGACGGCCCACGGCGAGGATGCGGCGCAGCGCCTCGGCGCCCGACGCCTCCGAGTAGTCGCCCTCCTCCTCGGCGAACGGGGCGAGTCCGGCATCCGCGAGCGCCGTCCGGTACCCCTGCACGCGATCGTTCGAGGCGACCATGGTGAGGGGACCCGAGATCGTCGCGATCCGGGTGCGCCCGATGTCGATCAGCCGGCCGGTGGCGACCCGGGCCGCTGCGACGTTGTCGACGTCGACGACGTAGTCGCCCTCGCGTCGGCGCACCGGGCGCCCGCCGTAGACGACCGGCACCGCATCGGCGATCCTGTCGATGAACGCGTCGCTGGTGTGGTGGGAGACGATCAGCGCGCCGTCGACCCCGCCGTTGCGGACGAAGGCCGACACCTTGTCACCGGGGTCGTCGCTCGCGATCAGGAGGTTGAGCAAGTAGTCGGACGCTCCGAGCGCGCCCGTGATGCCGGCGACGATCGCGGCGAAGAAGGGGTCGCCGAAGAACCTCGTGGTGTCCTCGGGGACGACCAGGGCGATCGCGTGGGTCTGCCTGGAGGCGAGCGAGCGCGCGGCCCGATTGGGCACGTAGTTCATCTCGGCGATCGCCTGGTTGACGGCGGCGAGCGCCTCGGGGCTCACCGCCGTGGATCCGTTCACCACCCGCGACACCGTCGACCGGGACACCCCCGCGGCGGCCGCCACCTCTTCGATGGTCGCCCGAGACGCCATCACCCCACGCTCTCTTCCATCGCCCTATTCTCACCCGTCACCGCATCCCTCGCCGCTCCCGTCGCACAAAAGCCCGCTTTCCGGGTCCTGAAGGCGTCGTTTTCGCGACCGCAGCGGATGCCGGGCGGGAGCGACGGGCGGGGCGGCGGCCGGAGCACCGCCTCAGAGAGAGCGGGCGGCGATGATGCGGGCGTACTCCCGGCCGGAGTCCTTCACGGTGCGCTCCTGGGTGTCGTAGTCGACGCGGACGATGCCGAAGCGCTTGTCGTAGCCCCACGCCCACTCGTAGTTGTCGAACAGCGACCAGTAGAAGTAGCCGCGCACGTCGACCCCGGCATCCGCGGCGTCGAGCACCGCGCCGAGGTGCAGACGCAGGAACTCGGCGCGGTCGGCGTCGTGCACCTGTCCGTCCGCGGACACCTCGTCGTCGTACGCGGCGCCGTTCTCGGTGACGTACAGCGCGACCCCGGCGGGCTGCGCGTACTCGTCCCACACGCGGCGCAGCAGCCGGGTGAGCCCCTCGGGCTGCACCTCCCAGTTCTGCGCGGTGCGGGGCAGGCCCCGCTCGACCGCGTGGATGCCGGCGTCCGAGGGGTACGGGCTGCGCCCCGGACGCGTCGTGGCCGGCCCGCCGGAGGGCGGCGGCACGGCGGGAGCGGCGCCTGCGACGAGATCGCCGTGGTAGTAGTTCACGCCCTGCGTGTCGATGCGCTGGGCGATCGCCGCGAGATCCCCGTCGTGCACGGCGTCCTCGAACACGGCGACGGCCGCGGCATCCACCGCCCTGATGTCCTCGACGATGTCGGCGGGGTACTCGGCGCGGTGGATCGGGTCGAGGAACCAGCGGTTGAACTGCCCGTCGACGCGACGCGCGGCGTCGACGTCGGCCGGGTTCCGCGGGTCCGCGGGATCGGCGACCGTGTGGTTCAGGGTGATGCCGAGATTGAGCGAGGAGTCGCGCGAGCGCAGCTCGCGCACCGTCTCACCGTGGGCGAGCAGCAGGTGGTGCGAGGCGAGCAGGCCCTCGGCGATGCTCGTGTGCCCGGGCGCGTGCTCGCCGCCCGTGTAGGAGAGGAACGACGCGCACCACGGCTCGTTCAGCGTGGTCCACACGTTCACGCGGTCGCCGAGCGCGTCGTGCATGGTGCCCGCGTACTCGAGGAAGCGCGAGACCGTGTCGCGGTTCGTCCAGCCGCCGCTCTCCTGCAGGGCCTGCGGCATGTCCCAGTGGTACAGGGTGAGCCAGGGCAGGATGCCGGCGTCCAGCAGCTCGTCGACGAGACGCTCGTAGAAGTCGACGCCCTTCGGGTTCACCGCACCGCCGTCGGGACGCACCCGCGACCACGAGGTCGAGAAGCGGTAGGTCTCCAGGCCCAGCTCCTTCATGAGGGCCACGTCCTGCGGATGCCGGTGGTAGTGGTCGCACGCCACATCGCCGTTGTCAGCCCCGATCACGGCGCCGGGCACGCGGGAGAACGCGTCCCAGATGGACGCCGTCCGGCCGTCTTCGAAGGCCGCGCCCTCGATCTGGTACGCCGCCGTCGCGGCTCCGAACAGGAAGTCCTTCGGGAAGGGGCGGGTCATAGGGGTCATCCTTTCACCGCGCCGGCCATGATTCCACTGACGAGCTGGCGGCCGGCGACGACGAACAGCACGAGCAGCGGGAGCGTGGCGAGCACGGCGCCTGCGAGCACGATCGAGTAGTCCACGTAGAAGCCCGACTGCAGCTGGCTGAGCGCCGTCTGCAGGGTCGGGTTCTGCGGCGAGAGCACGATCAGGGGCCACAGGTAGTCGGTCCAGGCGGTCATGAACGTGAACAGGCCGAGGATCGCCATGGCCGGGCGGGCCGCGGGGATCCCGACCGTGAGGAAGGTGCGGATCTGATTCGCGCCGTCCATGCGGGCGGCCTCGATCAGCTCGTCGGGGATCACGTCGACCAGGTACTGCCGCATGAAGAACACCCCGAACGCGGTGACCAGGGTCGGCACGATGACCGCGCCGATCGAGCCGGTCCAGCCGAGCTGGCGCATCAGCATGAACAACGGGATGATGCCCAGCTGCGTCGGGATCGCCATCGTCACGATCACGAACACCATGAGCCCGTCGCGCCCGCGGAACCGGAGCTTCGCGAAGGCGTAGCCGGCGAGCGTCGAGAAGGTCACCACCGAGATCGTGATGATCGCGGAGATGAGGATCGAGTTGCCCAGCGCCTTCCAGAACGGGATGGCCTCGAGCACCTTCGCGGCGTTCGCGAGGAAGTTGCCGCCGGGGATCAGCGGCAGGGTCTCGCCGCGGGTCGAGTTGGTGCCGCTCGCGACGACGAACGACCACCACAGTGGATAGGCGCTGCCGAGCAGGAACGCGGAGAGCAGCCCGTAGGCGAGGAAGCCGGGGCGGCTGCCGATGCCGGCGGTGCCGCCTGGGCGACGGCGGCGGATCCGCTCGGGGATGCTGAGGGCCTGGGTGGCGGTCATCGGACGCGCTCCTTCCGACGGCGCTTCGGGGCATCGCCCGTGGAGATGCTGCGCGAGATGAGGAAGTTGATGAGTCCGATGCCGACGATGAGCACGAACAGCAGGATGGCGACGGCCGAGGCCTCGCCGAGGTTGCGGCGGAAGAAGGCGAGCTCCCAGAGGAACAGCACGGTCGTCTGGAACTGCCGCTCGCTGCCGCCGATGCCGCCGGCGGTCGACACGTCGAAGAGCCGCGGCTCTGCGAAGATCTGCAGTCCGCCGATGGTCGCCGTGATGATCACGAAGATGAGCGTGGGGCGGATGCTGGGCACGGTGATCGAGAAGAACCGGCGGCCCGCCCCTGCGCCGTCGAGCGCAGCGGACTCGTAAAGGTCGCGCGGCACCGCCTGCATCGCGGCGAGGAGGATCAGCGCGTTGTAGCCGGTCCAGCGGAAGTTCACCATCGTCGCGATCGCGATGTGCGAGAGGAAGGTGTCGTGCTTCCACTGCTGGTCGGCGATCCCGATCAGGTTCAGCAGGTTGTTCGCGAGGCCGTCGGCCTCGTTGAAGATGCTGGAGAAGATGATGGCCGTGGCCACCGGCGTCACCACGAAGGGGATGAGCACGCTCATCCGCCAGAACGAGGGGGCGCGCAGGCCCTGGTCGAGCAGGTAGGCGATGAGCAGGGCGACGGCCAGCTGCGGGATCGCCGAGAGCAGGAAGATGCTCAGCGTGTTGCCGATCGAGTTCCAGAACATGCCGTCGGAGAGGATCTCGGCGAAGTTCGACAGTCCGACGAACCCGCCCTCGCCCTTCAGCAGGTCCCAGTCGTGCAGCGCCACCCACACCGTGTACAGGAGCGGGAACAGGCCGATCAGCCCGAACAGCAGGAAGAACGGCGACACGTACAGGTACGGCGACGCGTTCTGGTCGAACCGCGAGAGGCGGTGACGCCACGACGGTCTCGCGGCGGCATCCGGCTTCTTCTTGCCGGCAGGGGGCGCGGATGCCGTGGCCCGCTGCTCTTCGGTGAGAGTCATGTTCTTGTCCTGTCTCGGACCCCGTCCCGGCTCCTGAGCGTCCGTCGTCTCGCTGCGCTCGCTCAGGAACCGGGAGGCGGGGTGTCAGTTGGTCGGGACGAGCTCGTGCAGCAGCCCGATCGCCTGGTCCCAGGCGCCCTGGGTGTCGGTCTCGCCGCGGTCGAGCGCGGTGATGGCCGGCCCGAAGACGTTCTCCTGGATGACCGAGTCGTCAGCGCCCTTGTACTGGGCGACGACGCCCTTCGCGCGCTCCGCGAGGATCGCTCCGGTGGGGGCGCCGTTGAAGAACTCGTTCGGCGTGGCCTCCTCGGCGAGGGTCTCCTGCGCCTTGACGGTCGAGGGGAAGTTGCCGGCGGCGGCCGACTGCTTCACCTGCTGCTCGGGCTGGGTCAGCCAGTCGGCGAGCTCGGCGGCCGCCTCCTTGTGCTCCGAGGTCTCCGGGATCGACAGCCACGCGCCGCCCCAGTTGGCGGGTCCGCCGGGGAACGCGTCGGCGAAGTCCCAGCCGGTGGAGGCGTCGCCGCCGCCGGACTCGACCTTGCCCTGCACGACGCCCAGCATCCAGCCGGGGCAGACCATGGTGGCGAAGGTGCCGTCGACGAACGACTTGCCGCCGTTCCAGTCCCACTGCGTCTCGGCGGCGGACAGCCCGCCCTCGGCGGCGTCTCCGAGCAGCTCGAAGCGCTTCTTGAGCTCGGCGTTGCCCTCGACGTTCAGCTCGCCGTCGGCGGTGTAGTAGCCCTCGTCGAGCTGGTTGACCATGGCGTTCCAGACGAAGCCGGACTGGTCGAACCACGCCTTGCCGGTCTTGGCCGTGTAGTCGGCGCCGACGGCGAAGTAGTTCTCCCAGTCGCCGTCGAGCAGCTGCGCGACGGACTCCCGGTCGCTGGGCAGGCCGGCGGCCTCGAACGCCTTGGTGTTGTAGCAGATGCCCGAGGGACCCACGTCGGTGCCGTAGCCGATCACGCGGCCGGAGGCGTCGGTCGCCTGGTCGTACTTCCAGTCGAGCCAGTCGTCCCTGCGGTCCTCGATGCCGTAGTCGCGCAGGTCGACGAAGGTGTCCGAGACGTCCATGATCGCGCCAAGCCAGCCCTCCTCGATCGCGACGACGTCGCTGAGGCCGGACCCGGCCGCGATCTTCGTGAAGGCGTCGGTGCGGGCGTTGCCTCCGGTGTCGATGTTCGTGGCCTCGATTGTCACGTTCGGGTGGAGCTTCTCGTACTCCTTGTAGAGGTCGTCGTAGCCGAAGGTGCCGAAGGTGGTCACGGTCAGCGTGATCTTCTCGTCCGCGCCGTCCGCGTCGTCGCCGGTGCCGGCGGAGGCGCAGCCGGCGAGGGCGATGGCGGAGACGGATGCCGCTCCGGCGATGGCCATGAGGCGGGATCGTGTGTTCACGGGTCACTCCTTTGTGCAGGTCGTGCAGTGGGTCGGTGGTTCTCGGGACGCCGTGGGAGCGCTCCCACGAACTTCTGAGCACTCTATGGGAGCGCTCCCACGAATGTCAAGCAGGCGGTTCTCCGCTCCGGAGCGCGAGGAACGGCCCGACACCGGCCCAGGGAGGGCGGAGCCCGCCGGATGCCGGATGCCGGATGCCGGATGCCGGATGCCGGATGCCGGATGCCGGATGCCGCCGATTCTCCTGAGCCGCGGACGCGGCGTACCCTTGACCGGTGCCCGAAACCGCGCTCTCCCCCGCCCTCGCCCGCGCCGAATCGCTGATCCGCTCGATCCCCGACTACCCCGAGCCCGGCATCGTCTTCCGCGACATCACCCCCCTACTCGCCGACGCCGAGGCGCTGCGCGTGACCACCGACGCGATCGTGGCGCCCTTCGCCGGGCAGTTCGACTACGTCGCCGGCATCGAGGCGCGCGGGTTCATCCTCGCCGGAGCCGCAGCCATCGCCGCCGGAGTGGGGCTCGTCCCGATCCGCAAGGCCGGCAAGCTGCCCCGGCCCGCGGCATCCGTCGACTACGCCCTGGAGTACGGCACGGCGACCATCGAGATGCACGACGATCTGCCCGCCGGGTCACGCGTGCTCCTCATCGACGACGTGCTCGCCACGGGCGGCACCCTCGCCGCCGGCCGCCAGCTCGTCGAGCGGCTGGGCAGCCACGTCGCCGGGATCTCGGTGCTGTTCGAGATCGACGGCCTCGGCGGCCGCGAGGCGATCGGCGACCTGCACACCGTCTTCCACTCCTGAGCGTCGAGCAGGCCGCATCCGCCGCCCTCCGTCGACTTCACGTGCGCTCGGCGAGCGGACGGGCTGTTCACGCGCACAGCCCGTGCACTCGGCGACTTCACGTGCGCTCGACACCGGGGCGACGCCCGGCGCTGCACGACGGGCCGGACGCGTAAGACTCCTTGCTCGACCGGTAGACTGAACCACGCCCGTCAGCCCGCGACTCACGGCGTTTCGACTCCGCTGCGCTCGTCGCCCACCGACCGATGCTGCTGCCTGCGGCCGCCTGGAGGATCAAGATGCCCACCATCGTCGTCGACGTCATGCCCAAGCCCGAACTGCTCGACCCGCAGGGGAAGGCCGTGTCCGGCGCGTTCGCGCGCCTGGGCGTCGAGGGCTTCTCCGGTGTCCGCATCGGCAAGCGCTTCGAGCTCACCGTCGAGGGCGAGGTCACCGACGAGGTCCTGGCCGAGGCCCGCCGCATCGCCGACGAGGTGCTCTCCAACTCCGTGATCGAGGACGTCGTCGGCATCGAGGTCACCGAATGAGCACCCGCATCGGGGTCATCACCTTCCCCGGCTCGCTCGACGACCGCGACGCGCAGCGCGCGGTGCGCATCGCCGGCGCCGAGCCCGTCGCCCTGTGGCACGGCTCCCACGACCTCGAGGGCGTCGACGCCCTCGTGCTGCCGGGCGGTTTCAGTTACGGCGACTACCTGCGCTCGGGCGCGATCGCCGCGCTCTCGCCGATCATGGCCGAGGTCAAGGACGCTGCGTCCAAGGGGATGCCGATCCTCGGCATCTGCAACGGCTTCCAGATGCTCGTCGAGGCGCACCTGCTGCCCGGCGGCCTGATCCGCAACGACCACCAGCACTTCGTGCGCCGCGACCAGAAGCTCACCGTGGCCAACTCCGACACCGCGTGGACGAACACGTTCCGCACCGGGCAGGAGATCGTCATCCCGCTGAAGAACGCCGAGGGCGGCTACATCGCGGATGCCGAGACGCTCGACCGGCTCGAGGGCGAGAACCTCGTCGCCTTCCGCTACGCGGGTGTGAACCCGAACGGCTCGCTGCGCGACATCGCCGGTCTCACGAACGAGGCGGGCAACGTGGTCGGCCTCATGCCGCACCCCGAGCACGCCACCGAGCCCGGCTTCGGTCCCGACACGACCGCCGCCATGCGCTCGGGCGTCGACGGCCTCGGCTTCTTCGAGAGCGCCATCGCGGCCGTCGCCCGCATCGCCGCCTGACCCGCTCCTCCCCATACTCGGCCGCGGCAGGTCCGAGCCTGGCCTCCCCGGCTGCGCCCCCGCGTCCAGCTTCGGCCGCGCCCAGGCCCGGGATCCGGCCCCGTACCGCGCCCAGTCCCGGAACGTCTGCAGGACCATCGCACGGATGCAGGACCGCCGCCCGGCGTGTCGTCCTGCATCCGTGCTTCGTTCCTGCAGACGCACCTCGCGCATGCCGCGGACGCACCTCGCGCACGCCGCAGACGTACCTCGCGCACGCCGCAGATGTACGTCGCGCACCCCGCAGACGCACCTCGCGCACCCCGCGGGGCGGGGCCGACGATGACCGCGGCCGAGCGCAGCGCGGCCGGTCGCCCTGCGCAACGGGACTCAGCCGAGGGCGGGCGGCCAGACCCCGATGATGACCGCCATCACCACGACCGTCACGAGCTCGTGCGCGATGTTGAGCGTGGTGAGCGAGGTCGAGCGGCCCTCGAACGCGTCGTGGGTGATGAACCGCGCGGCGGTGAACCCGGCCCACAGGGTGACCGCTGTGACGACCGCGCCCCAGAAGAACGCCCCGCCGTAGAAGTGCCAGGCGATGGCGGATGCTCCGGCCAGCACCCACGCGGTGATGAAGCTCACGATGACGGTCGTGATGATCGGCATGACCGCGGTCGCCGCGGGGCGGTTCATGTCGACGCCGGCGAGCTTCGACCAGCGTGTGCCGAACACCTTCGGCGCGTACCAGCTCGAGCCGACGACCATGCTCGACGCGGTGGCCAGCAGAACGGCCCAGTAGTTGATCTCGGGAACCATGACAGCCTCCATCGGATCGGATGCCGCCACACTACTCCCGCACCCCAGCGGCCACGCGGGCGACACCGCCCGCATCCGCGGCGCCCTGCTCCCTCACCCGCGGCGGCCTGCTTCCCCACCCGCGACGGCATACTCCCCCGCCCGCAGCGGCCTGCTCCTGGCACCTGCGGCAACCACCCAGGCGACACCGATCCCGAACCGGCAGCCCCGCGGCCGACATCGCCCCATTCCGGGGGCCGACACGCCAGATCGGGGGACGAAAGCCCCCTTTTCGTCCGACATCTGGCGTGTCGGCCCCCGGTCTGGACGCGCCCGGCCCCAAGTCTGGGTGCATCCGACCCCAAGTCTGGACGCATCCGACCCCCAGTCTGGACGCGCCCACCCTCGGTCTGGACGCGCGCGTGCCCCCGCCCCAGGCCGTCCCATCACCTCCACCGAGTCTGCGAGACCCACCCGCATCCCCGACGCGA